>Ga0123352_10007275_pt1 | contig 17037 bp, 11 predicted proteins | sample TergutLab28metaG_FD_89700 | JGI IMG/M metagenome (GOLD analysis project Ga0123352, IMG submission 89700) | Labiotermes labralis P1 segment gut microbial communities from Petit-Saut dam, French Guiana - Lab288 P1 | ecosystem: Host-associated > Arthropoda: Insects > Digestive system > Gut ... | reverse complement strand
CATCCCACCTCCTGGAGATCCATTCTAATATTATCCACCCATCTACGCCTAGGTCTCCCCAGTGGTCTCTTTCCCTCCAGTTTCCCCACCAAGACCCTATACACCCCCCCTCTCCTCACCCATACGCACCACATGCCCAGCCCATCTCATTCTTCTCGATTTTATCACCCGCACAATACTGGGTGATAACTTACACTAACACCACCTCATGCATCTTTACAGAACCAGGCAGCCCATGTGGTAATCAGTGCTATAGTCGTGAGCTCCTGATGATGGGCATAGAAGTGCCCAAAACATGTTGAGCCTATCACAAGCAAAATAAAACAAGAAGTAGCATCTAGTTGGTTCTCATTCTTCAGTTATCACAACGATGCACGGTCCAATACACATTAAATCAACCAATCAAAGTTTACAATGCAACAAACAACATCTCTCTCAGGTATCACAGGGCAATTGGAAGTACTCAACATGTAAACATTAACATCATTTATTACATTAAAGAAATTCAATATCTACATTAGATGGACCCAGAAGATGAACACCAGTGACACCTAAATGCTGAGTAAGCAACGTCCCAAAAAACTAATAAGTTACAGGTACAAAAAAAAATAGCTACCAAGAAAACTACCAAATGGTGGATGGAATGTCTATGACAACAGCAGAGAGACAAAATGTTCTTACAGCACTCCACATACATGTATGTATTATTAAAAAAAAAAAAAAAACCTAAGTACATTGCAAACCACTTCTGACACTTCCCGATACAAAATGAAATATCGGCTACAAATCAAAATATATGCTGGTAAGCAAATTATTCTAGAATGTGAGTATTTAATTATTTCAAAATAATCATAATACATTACTACCAACTGCAAGATCACAGAACAGCAGGAAACACATGTGCATGTAACAGGACAGCAGTAAAACAACTTGACTCACTAGAATGTCGGTAGCCTGACTCATACAAGGTAGGTAATCTTACATGAGTGACTGAAATGTTATAATGTCCATACGGGACAAATTGTAAGACATCAGCTTACAGATGGACAATTATTTGCCAATCACATGATAGTTCTGGACTCTGTGCATCCAGACTTGAATCTCCATATCAGAGATTATGGGCAATACTGTGATTATAATAAAATTGGAAACATTTCTGATATTTTCCATGTAAGACAAAAGGATGAAGAACTTAGGAATTTAGGTAAAACCTTCATCATAACAGCAATGATTTTTACCCTCACATTTGGTTTGTCATGTGCATCTAATCATGACTGTGGCTTCTCGTCTCTCTGAGCCTCACCCTTTTCAGTGGTCATTTCCTGTAGTACCAGGTACATAAAGGTAAAGGTAACATTCACTGTAGAACAGGCCATGAAGACCCAAAGGGGGAGTAGGGGTATAGCTCTACTCTTTCTTTAACCTCGGCGCCAGAAGGGGTGGATGGCCAACAACATGCCCCGGCCGCTTTACCCCCAGGAAAGACCCAGTGTCCATTGTATAGGAGGATGAGTGGGCCCCAGGGCTGGTCTGGACGGGCGCAGAAAATCTCGCCTCCACCGGGATTTGATCCCCGGACCGCCCAGCCCACAGCGAGTTGCTATAACGACTGAGCTATCCTGGTTCAGTTCCTGGTACATACATATACAAAGCAGGAGACAGTTCATGACTAACTACATGTAAATGTCATATCACTCCGATGCCATTTCCATGGATACTTGTGTTTATCAGGTACTAATACAGGTGGTATGTCTATGTTCAGCCTAATACAGGTGGTATGTCTATGTTCAGCCTAATACAGGTGGTATGTCTATGTTCAACCTAACAATGTAACTGTTTTAATGCAATTTAGATCAAAGCTAGGAAGTACTGCACTGATGTGAAAGTTACAAAGGAGGAGAACACAGGTCATGAGGGACGAAAATGTAAAAGAAATGATCCCTGTTGAATTTCAAACTACTTCTTCCACTAGTGGTAACGAATTACATTTTCTCATTTCTGAGTTTATACGAAGTTTGCCCAATTCATTGACAGATGCCAAGTGAGTACTTTCACTTGAATTTAATTCAGTTATGACATACCAGTACACTCATAGTAATAATGTCTGCTATGTGACACCACAGACTAAAAATGTAACACAGATATCATGTCACAAAAGCATGTGCATCCTTTGTTCTGCTGTAGTTACTGAATACTGTGACACATAATACTGCTGTCCTTACCGAATCTTGCGTTATGCCGGTCACTGGAAACTCTTCTAAAACTGCACAAATAATTTAATATAACATGTAATACACTGATGATGCAAACACCGCTCGTCCGACTCCTCCAATTCCATTGACGTCCAACTTTCACAAAATACACTATTTACAGCTCACAAAATATACACATGGGAAAACACAGCGCTGTTCAGTTCCGAGGAATAAATAAACTCCACCATTACAACCACCAAACTTGCATGTAACGGGCGGAAATTATCTCAGAATAAACTGAATGACAACAAAATGTCTGCATTACCAGGCATAGCACAGGGAATACAAGGAATGAATAAGACAATTCAGATCAGAACTTACCACAGCACAGCCCTTGTAGCAGTTAATGCTCTTGGCCATATACACATGATCAGTGATTTTGCTGGCTCCTGGCTGAGGTCAAAGGCAGGGCATAGCTACGGTGGGGTGAGAGGTGTGGCTGCCCCAGGCACCAGGGTCCGAGGGGCAGCAAATAAATGTTTCTGATAAAAGAACTTGATTTTATGTGTTAAAAAAAAATTTTAAATTATTGAGAAATACAAAAGGATATTTAATACGTAATTGTGATCATTTAAAAGTGCGAAATTTCTGTCAAGGGTGGCCAATGTCATTATCTTCCCCAGGCATCAAAAACCCTAGCTATGTCACTGGTCACAGAAAGGTCAGGTGATCAGGAATGGGCAGGAAACAGGAAACAAAACTGATGCTGACAGTACACGGACCTCCAAAGGCTTGGACAACATGTATCAGACTCCCAGACTTGCACTCAATGTCTTGCCTTTGTGTCGAGCAGCTGGGCTAATTTCTGGGCTTGAAGACTCGCTGTTGAGATGCAGCTGCAGATCACTGGGGTCATCATGCTCACTTTCAGTATCAACGGATGTCGAACGGGATGCCGACACATGGGATGCGGAATGGCCACCAAACCACCTATCATTCCTAGTCTGTAGCCTCATGACCTGGAACAGCATGTGCTGTGTCACATTCTCATACTTACACTGGGGTGCACCAAACATGCATCAGACAAGCAACTACTGTCATGTGATGTGATGCCTTCCTGCATGCTACCACATTCAAGGTATTACTCATAGCTTTTAAATGTTTCACAAAGATGGGCAGGCTGGTTTTCATCCTGTCAAAAAGCCACAACATGCATCAGCAGCTCAAACAATCTGTTGACAACAGCTTGTGTCAGGACAATAATCATAGTGCATCATACATGCAAATACGAGCTGCTTATGTACTGCAAATCCTAAACGAAATTTTTAAAAAATTTTATTCTACCATGGTTCCGTCAGTCACCACTCTCACACTGCAGAGACATGGCCAGTGCATGTGGAATTTGCACCGGATAAAGTGGCACCAGGACAGGTTTCCTCCAAGTACTTTGGTTTTCCTCTCTCAGTATCAGCCTGCACATACTTCATACTCACATTTCATTCAGCAGCCACTGACAACACTAAAATATCAGCAAATGACAGCATCATTAAATCAAACACACGCCTCAGTGGCTTAAAGAGAAAAGTTTTGAAACCTATATGTGAATATGAAAACAGCAATTCTTCTTCACTGATTTACAATAGCCAGAACATACTATCATGAGACACAATGTTAACATGATGTTTGTTTTACTAGCAGCAGATTCACCTAATGACGCACAACAGTCTGACAAATAAGGCAATATCAGCACTGTCTTTGGGGACACTAAGGAATGTAATCAAACATTCACATAAGAAGGCATCACATCAGTGAACTGACCTTTTATCATAACAGATACCTCAAATAATAAAATACATTTTGTTTTGCAACTTATACAAAAATACAGAACTCATTTTTTATGCAATCCTAACATAAACCAGCAAATTTGAGAGCCTGGGCAATTCTGAGACTTGGCTTTGCTCTCATAAAGTTCATTTACCATGCTGCAAACCTGACAGTGATAGAGTCATGCGGTCCGCAGGACACTCTGAGACCATGCAGCCTGTGACGAACTCAACTTACACACCAAGAGAGAAATACACAGTAAATTAATCATACTAAATGCTTTTGAAAGAGAGCACAAACTGTTTCTTTATTTTCCAGACTGTGTAGATATGTAAATTTGATGTGTATTGGACCATGCATCATCTTGATAACTGAAGAATAAAATCCAACTAGATGCCACTTATTACTTTATTATGCTTATGTTTGGCTCAACATGTTTCAGGCACCATTATGCCCGTCATCAGGAGCTCACGACGATAGTGCTGGTTACTGCATAGGCTGTCTGGTTCTCGAGTAGCTGCTGGTTGGAAAGTTAAGTGCAGGCAGGATGGATGAGTGTCCGGACTGAAGGCATTCGGTCTGGACACTCATCCATCCTGCCTGCACTTAACTTTCCAACCAGCAGCTACTCGAGAACCAGACGGCCTATGCGGTAACCAGCACTATAGTCGTGAGCTCCTGATGACGGGCATAATGGTGCCTGAAACATGTTGAGCCTAACATAAGCATAATAAAGTAATAAGTGGCATCTAGTTGGATTTATTCTTCAATTTGTGTAAATATGTATCTATCATGGGGCTCTAACAAACACTGTGCTACAGGATCACTAATTCACCAGATAAGTTACTATGCTGTTCAACACATTCTAAATTTTGATGAAGCCTGATTGTCAATCATATTCACAAAAGCCCACCACTGCATCATATCGTGACCTATTTCTCGAGACCAATTTGAATATTATGCTCCATTAACAGATAGGAATTCCAAGTGGTCTCTTTGATTTAAGAGGTTTTCCCACCTACAACATATGCCGCAGTTCATATTCCTCACATGAATGATGACACCCCATCCAACTCATCCTTCTCAGTTGCATCATAGTAACAGCAATAGATAAAAAGCACAAATTACAAAACTCTACATTATGTAATTTCTGTCCATTCACTGTTACTTCTTACTTCTTTGGTCCATATATTCACCTCCGCATTTTGTCCATTGCCTAGTACTTTGAACAGTACACATCAGAAATTGGACATGTTTCAGTCATCACGTGACAAGTTAGATAAGTATCACTTATTGGTCCATTGGCTGAGACTAGCTTTTTTAATGGATCTGAGTAAATGTCTCACCACCCCTTCACCTGATAACAGGAATAAGTCAAGTTTCCAAAATCTGGTGCTGTTTGGATGCACAAATCAAGAAACTCAGTATCCTTAGCATAATATTGTCAGAACCCTCTAGAATTGACAACCAATTTGCTTCACCTTTCCCACATAATTTATATAAATACATAATGTATAGGATTTTTTGATGAATGCATGTATCATTTCCTCTTGCTTCTACAGATGCAAACCTGTTGTGTCAGTACACCACACCAAGTAACAACATGCATTATAAGACTTCAAAAAACACAAAGAAGGGGGGAAGAAAAATGACAACACAAAGCAGAAACAGCTTATTGCAATGAAACTCATTTTGACACTGAACTTCCACTGTATGGGTTGACACAACAGGATGGCACACAACTGAGTTCGTCACTTGCAAGCAAATAAGCATGTGTTCCAGCACTTACTCCAGCCACTTCCATGGCTCAACATCCGGACTTGTGGGCGTGGGGAACTAAACACAGGGCCATGTTAGTAATATGCAGTAGCAACACTGAGCTTCAGGGAGTTAAAGTCTAGTCAGCCCAGCAAACAGGATAGAAGGAAGAGTGCAGAAAAATGTGACTTCCAACCTCAGGAATTACCTCACCAGTTTCCACGCTGAGTTTGGAAGTTCCGTCTGGCACAGAAAAGTCAACAAATCTTCCATTATGTGCAAGTGCATTTGTAAAAGTAAAAAAGGCTGTGCCTAATCCCACCCACAGTACAGTGGGAACACTGTCACAAGATATACGATGACAGTGAATTCTGCTGCCACAGCAGCCTGCAACCCAAAAATAACTGTAGGGCATGCTTCCTAATTACACCAACAGGGCAAGAACATGTCACATGTTGAAAATTAATTTCCCTTAAGGTACTTCTTTTAAAAAAAATGACATACTTATTGACCACTCATCTAACAAGTCAGCCTGGGTGACACTACTCGGGCTGATGTTTTATTCAGAAAAGGGCAATGCCCAAAGCAAACACTCCCATTATGCACAGCAGTCAGTCTGCTTTGAAGGCATAACATTTTTTTATAACTTACAAATCTGGATACTTTCAACCTCACTCTACTTAGACTGCTTCTGCACTGTTACAAATTTAGACACATAACTATTTTCATTAACACATAACAGAAGAATCACCACCATTCAAAATCATCATCTGAAACATCACTATCACCAGTACCACTATTATTATTGTTATTCCTACTTTTGGAATATTTGCAAGGCATTTTTTTAGCTTCACTGTGGCTGATTGGCTGTAACAACTTGAAAAATTATAAATGGGTTTTAATAAAATTTTATATTTGGTGTTCTAACACTAATCAACTCAATCCAATTTTCAGCCCAATTTTCCGCCTAAAAATGAAAGAAGTAGGCTTCTGAGATTACCATGGTGTGTGTGTGTGTGTGTTTTTATGTCTTTGTCTGTGTCCATCTGTGCTTCCATTGCGACCACTACATCAGTTCACAGTGACTTTCATAAAAACTGGTGCAAACATTATGCAATTAGAGGACACTTTAAGCCACATTTTATTAACTTGATGGATGTCATCCCATCATGCTCTCAATAGCACACAAATAAACAGTAAAATTACCCTCTAATACAACTGTATATTTTACATTAAAACACAAAAGCTACACGTTTTAGTCCCCTCAGACTATCATCTGGCTAGCCTGTAACAATTTTTAAAAACAAGGTAAAAATGTGAACATGAACATGAACATTCTTGTGGGATCTCATAACTACATGTCATTTGTTGCAATATTATTTCAGTCCTTATTGATATCTTCAAAGTACTTATTCACAAAAATTGTGTTTGTTGTGTTTTTGAATAAAAACATTTTTGTAATATATCGTGGTCCAAATGTTTGCATCAGTTGTCCAATTATGTTAAAGGCTGAGTGGTTCAAAGCTGAAATATGTCAGAAGTGTATGTATTCTTTCACTGCTTTTATTTTCCTGTATCTAATGATGAATTTTCTGTTTATTGTAGATAAAACTTTTGGATTTTTGATTCATGGTTTCTCCAAATCCAATAAATTGTTAAATTACTTCCTTGCCTTTGTAATAAGATACACTTTGGGTGTTTCCTTGTTGTGTGCACCACGTGTTATAACCACACACATCGAACAAGGAATCTAATATTTAATATCAATACATTCCAGCACTTTAATGTACAAGTAACACAACCTACAGAAACAAATACTGTAACTACACAAGTTTCCAGGCTTTTATGGCAACTGTTGATCAGACAGCGGTCTTGTGTGTGGTTTTCACACCACATAAAGTTTAAATGTTCCAGAGCAGCACACTGCCTCCATCTTCAGGGTGACTCAATTGGTCTGGCCGGATGGTGAAATTATGTGAAGGATAATTTTGTGGTGATTACATAAAACAATTTGAGGTAGTTCGGCCTATTACAACTATCAAGGGCATAAAGAGGGGGCTGAACTGTATTGAGCCAATGGGAATAAAGTTTCCAGAACAGTCTTTTGTGCTTCATAATATTCTGAAAACCTTCACTCATATTGGCTCCGGTCAAACCCAAATCTTCCTCCCACCCTCCACAGCTGTGGCTCGCGAAATTAATTCAGCATCCAACCATACAAATTCATTCACTGTGAAGAGGAAAGAAGGACATTCCTCAGAACATCAGAACATTTAACCACTACATACATGGTGCAAAAATCAATTGAACTACAAATTTTTACATTCTTGAAGAAGTTCAATCAAAGTGTTGGAATTATTTCTGTCATCAGTATAAACGTTTGAGAAAGCAACAACAAGTAGAAAGCTGGACCTCACAGACTTTCCTGTAGTAGGAAGTCCATACAAGTGATTATATGGCTATCTTTTGGCTTCTGAATGACAAGAAACACAAATATTTACAATACAAGTTCAGTCTGTCAGCCTGTTTTCTGGTGTAACTGTAGCAATTGCTTGTCTGAGGAAGGTAACTGAACATGCAGTTAAGATGGTTCCATGTAATTTCAAGCTAATATGACACTAATGGGTTGGCAACTCATGTGATTTAGCAATGTTGGACCAGTCTGACAGACCATTTAGCATAAAAAAGGGATGGATGATGGTAGCCAAAAACTGAGTGGTGAATCACATTCCATGACACCTGCCCACATTTACATATATCAGTGGTTTCCATACTATGATACAGGTTGTTTACCACAGAAAAACTACATCACAGAGGACATCTTGGGAGTCAATGTTAATTTAAGGCAAACTTAAGAAAAGAAATATTCCTGTATTTGTCCAACATATGTACAAAAACATATGTTCTTCTCACATCTTCCGACTTCAGGCAAGACTCTATTAACATATATTAAATCTAAAACGCACTCTTTCCAGCACGTATGGCAACCACAGTTGTTTATGATGAGAAAGTACTGTGGTACAAATTTCTGAAGGAATTTAAACCTTCATTTCTAATATCTATCTTCTAATTGCATGTGCATTCTTTACTGTCTTAATTAATGGGTTAATCATTCTTTAATAAAGCTGCAGTAACTACACAATGTGTTACTGACAAGGAAAGCAACTGTACCCCCAGGTAAGGTACACACAGTTTCTGATAAACATGCTACTTTCTGAAGTACAGGTAAAGGTAAAGTTTTCCCTGTCCAAGCCAGAAGGCTTGTAGGGGGAGCAGAGGTATAGCTCCATGCATTCTTAACCTTGGCACTAGATGGCAGTGAGCAGTTAACTTCATGCCCAGGCAGCTATACCCCCAGGAAAAGACCCAGGTACCTACTGAGTAGGAGGGTGGGTGGGCCCTGGAGCCAGTCGTTTTGGAGGAAAACCCTTTTGCTCCTACCATGCTTCGAAACCCAGAACGTCCAGCCTACAGCCTAGTCACTACACTGGCTAAGCTACCATGGCTCCTCTGTCCACTGTGCAGTATTTTTGAAAGTCAAAGTTCAGTTTCCTTTCTTTTGAGAATAATTATTTGTGAAATGCCATTAAGTGTATTTTTAAGAAACAGGTTAAGCTGATATCTGGTAAAAAAATGAAGGTGTAAATGTAAATTTTACATGTTCATTCACATATTCTGAATTTTGTGGGAATAGACATCATGATGTAACAAACATCAGGAACCAGTGGCCAAAAGAGACAGTGGAAAACCATGAACACTTCTTGATCACCTCCCTCCCATAAGCCATTGTTGCAGTTACACCTTTTGACCACCACCCTCCCCATGCTGCATCAGATATGTACAGTCGATTGACAAACAGTGTGCTATATCACAAGCAAAAATGTGTGCAGCAGAATGAAGCATTTGGGCATATTTTGCAACATAGCTGACAAAAAAAACAAGCCTTATGTACCTCAGCCTTCAGGTCAGCCACCTTATCCTGCAGCTCACGGACTTTCTCACTATCATCAAGGTTGCTCCGAAGCTCCCCCTCAGTTACCATCTCTTCATTCTGAGGACAGAGAAATGCCACATCACAAACAAAACCTCTCAAACAAGCAACAGCAGTCTTAAAAAAATGTGCCACTTACCTTCAGTTCTAACAGCGAGATCTTCTGTTTCAACTCCGCCACGTACTGTGAATGTTCTGCATCTCGGATTCTGGCCATCATGAGGTTCTCCTTCATCTAAATACAGAAACATGTTTTTAGTTTTAGCAGTGGGGTGAGACTCAACCCTTTGGCACTGCAGCCTCAAAGAGACTCACTATACCAGCCTCATGCCAGACGAGTTTTGAGCACTGAGCGAATGATATTTAACAGGTAAAAACTGGACACATACCTTCCCCATGCCACTTTGCAGACCACAAATTCCAAATGAACTACATTAAGAATGAATCCAAGCCTCTGCAGCCATGGAACGGCCTAAAAGGATAGCGTAACATCATGCTGTTTCCTGCCATGAAGACTTTTTGGGCAATCAGCCACATTAAGACAGAATATATTTGTTTTTGACACTGTGTGTCTCCTTCAGCAGGGTGTGATGAGTGACAGCTATAATCTTGTTAAAGGAATTTGCTCTGAGCTCAGTGGCATGTCTGAGTACAGACCACTTGGAATACGCTGTGTGGACTCTAGGAGCCAGGATATTTCCCAATAACCCTCATAGACTCTCCAAGATGAGCCAGCATGGTACAGTGTGCTGTGTCTGCCACAATCTGATACGTCCAAGACTTAGACAGCAGTCTCCTAACACGTGTAATTCATAAATATAGGGGTACAATGAAAGCAAAACACAGTTTATTAAAACAAATTAACACAGTACAGAAGCAGTTCAAGACCAGTGTTTTGTCTCTGAATTTCAGAAAAGCATCCCCTTTGTACCATATTATATCAGACCCTATGTTGCTATCCATAATACATTTATTTACAGTATTCAGTTAGCTTGTTTGGCACCCATCTAACAATAACTTCATGTATGTTCACTCATCAACAATGACTGCACTAACATTCAAATCTGCGTTGGCAATGATGGTGGTGACAGTAGCACTGGTGGCAACAGTAACAGTCTTGAAGTTTTTGAGGTGACAGAATTCAACGAAATTTTCTCAGGCAGCGTCAAGATATGGAAGTTTTCCGACATTTCGGGGACTAACTCTGTCCCCATTTCAGGGTGTGGAGGTGGTTTGGTATAAAAATCTTCACATCTTGATGTGGCTCTCTGGACTGACATGCAATGCATGAACAGTCTCAAATCCAAATCATGCAAAGCATATTTTAACCAAGTGTGTGCAAATGTAAGGTGACCATCATGACACAACGGCAGTCTGTAACTGCTGATGTAGTGTTTTTTGGATCATGCATAGGTAGCAGGGAAATCATTTCCATATTACTTAGCTAGCCTGTGGCTCGTATTTACTATCAATAAACAGTTCCTCACTACTTATATACTTCAATTTCCGAAAGTATGGCTGGATGAAAAAGCCACTGTGCAGTTTTCAAGGGCCACTTAACATGCAACAGCAAGCCAATGAAATGCCTGTGAAAGGGAACTACATTTATAAAATCTCCAGGCCTAAAAGAGCAGTGGACCATGTCTCCTGAAGAGGTGCAAATGATTTTACTTGATACTTGATATTACAAGTTTATCCATTCTGAACAGATGAACTAAGAACCTGAAACTCATTGTCATTGATATAAGCAATGGAAAAAAAAGTCTGAGCAAAATATACAAAAAAAAATATATATAAAGGAAACTGTACAGCATATTGTGCAGCATTTGTGTTGGCATCATGAGACACACCTTGGATTCCAAGTCTGTATACCGATGATTCTCTTCGCGCAGTTTTGTGACGTGCTCTCGTTCACGATTCTCTGCCTTTTCTAGTTCTTCTCGAAGATTTTTGTTCTCCTCATCTTGCCGACGGAGTTGGTTGGTGCTCACTTGAACCTGCAAGCATTACACATTGACTGGTTCAAAATGCTTGGTTTAGAGAATGACTGATTCAGTGACAGTCAGTTGTACTGCAGTGGTTATTTACAAACTGTCAACATACTCAATAAAACCACCAGTTACAAAATCAACTTCAAATCAAATGATCTTAAATTTTGACAACCACATTTTCTCTCCATCAGACACAGTGGTCATAACATCACAATTCATTCTCAATTCGGCTGCTGTTTCTGATAACTAACTTCTGACACAAAAATTGGCTGTATACTGTGATGGTGAGGAAACAGAATGATTCATGACAAAACAGTCAACAAACAGGCACTGAATACTGCAACTTAGCCGATATGAAATGCAATACGCAACACTGCAGCAGTGGAGGTAGTATGGTCATAGAGAAACCAACAGAATCTAAGACAGGAATAAAGCAAAGACAATTATGAATATGAAAACTGTTAGCACAAGTGCAATGCCTAGCATAATTTGGTTTTACATTTGAGATTCAGTTAATTGGGGTGAGGGATGGTTTCCTTGGAGGCCTTCACTGCTTTGACAGGTGGAAGACCAGATATTGTGAGCAAGATACAGACAAAAGCAAATGGAGATGGACATAAAGAAGGCAGATGGAATGTAAGGCTAGGTGACAGAGGGGGGGAATGAGAAGGCACATAAATTTCATTCAGAAATAACAGCAGGAACTGATGTGGAGGAAGTGCATTAAACTAGGGGCGGTTCAGAACACTAAATGTCTACCCCACAGCACCTATTATCCCAACTCAACATATCCTGCACAAAATCAGGGGCCAACGTGCACCTGACGATGAGGGCAGAGATGGTCCTCAAAATGTTGCTTTACTCCCCATTCAAACACAGCTGCTAGCCCAAGAATATTTTATTGAAAACCTCCTTTCCTTCTAAGACATGAGTTTTCTGCGTGTTCAGATTATAGTCTTGTAGGTTCTAACAACATGCAGATTTTGTCACTGGGTATTAACCCTTGAAGGACAAAAATGCATCTGTCTGATTGGAAGACCCAGTCCATACCGTGCAGTAAACACTCTCTGCTTTGGTTACAAAACAGATAAGTTAATGCTGTATAGAGAAATAATCGCCATTTGTTCTGAGATCCATGTAAAACACATAAATGCATTGTGGGCAGAACACAGAATTTCTGAATGTTAAAGCTGGTGGTACACAAAATAAGTCTTAGGCTTTAAAAGGTTAAAAGAGGAACAAGCTGCACCCTTCTACGCTAAAGATGGAGGCAGCATGTTCTTCTGCAAAGCTGGTACCTACTGATCTCATGATCCAGAAAACTATTACCTTAACTTGAATTTTTTTGTCCTCCCTGGTTTAGTTAATGACGGTTGGCAGTTACTAAGAAGTAAATATGAATGGAGACTAGAAAAGGAAATGGAAGGAAGAAACTTACCAGTTTTAGGGACCTACAGAATACGACGAATGTCTGCGTTCCTATAGCAGAATTCCAGACCAAGATCTCAGACCAGCTAACTGCCAAATGTTCCACCCCTGGGTCAAAAATTTTATTACTGCTGCTACACATCCACAGCCACTCCTTGTCCTCTCACCTCCTGCTACATCTCCACAGCCACTCCCTTGCCTCTCATCTGCCACTACAAATCCACAGCCACTCCCTGTCTTCTCACCTATCACTACACATCCATAGCCACTCCCTGTCCTCTCACCTACTGCTACACTGCTACACATCCACAGCTACTCCCTGTCTTCTCACCTGCGTTTCCAGCTCCATTACTTTGAGTCGCAGCTCCTTCAATTCTGTTAGGACCTCCATCTCCCTGATTCGTGTGGTCATCAGTTCTTCCTCAAGCCTCTGAGTTTCGTTGCCACGATTCTCCCAGAATAGTAGTTTCTTGGGTGTGCTATCAGGCGGAGGGGTTGCTTCCACACGATGTTCCTGCGCACACAAGAACATGCGCTCACATAATGTGATGAAAACATGCACTTCAAGTGTATGAAGAAATGTATGATTTGAGATTCCTGCAGTGTGATTGCACAGGTTACCGCCTCCTGGGATGTGACAATGTGTAGCTGGGTGGATAGATACTGATCTTCCAAGAAAAGCTGCTACCTCTGTCATCAGCGTGGCAGAGTCATTGCTACAGTATGCTGAAGAAGGAGGCAGCAGAGTCCTCGGAACAATGGTGCCTATCTACCAAAGTACAGCACATCACAACCCAAGACACAGTAATGTCAACAGAACTTACAAAATTTAAATAAGCACCAAAAGTAAATCAGGCAACACAACTCTTTACTTTTCAAACACATCAGTTTTATACATAAAACTATATAAAAAATCATACAACCAAACGTCATGAAGGAAAACAAAGAAAAAGAAGACGTTCAATTTTTTTTACTACACTAAATTAAGGAAGACACAATTTTATTGCTTTTATAAACTCTTTACAATAAATAAAACTATATATCTTTGAATACAATGAAATACAGGGGGGTATGCTAGAATGAACATAATTGGTTCAAGAACCTCATTCGTTATAGCATCTGTTTGTTCTAGCATACATTGAAATATATGTATTTAGAGGTAATCCGTCCCAGGCCCACAGCCGAGAGCAAAGTTACCATCCAACACAACCATTTAAACAGGAAAAGTATAATACAAAATAAAAACTATAAGTGCAAAAATAATAAAAAAAATTATTTATTTAACTTTTATACACTGTACGAACAAATAGATAACTGAACTAAACTGATAACTGAACTTTCCTCCGCGTTCGTTATAGCATCTGTGTGCATTGTAGAATCTGTGTTCATTGTGGCATCCTCATTTTATTAATGAAAACTGTTCATTGCAGCATTCCTTTGTTGTAGCATACCCCACTGTACACTTAATTATATTAACATGGATGAAAGATGAACACAGGGACAAAAATTAAGTTTCTATGTTACAAACACTCAAGGCTCTTGTTACATGGTTTTAGTAAAATGCCATCATTATAGCAAATAAATGTAAGGAAGGTATTTCTTTCACAGAAATGGAAACTCAAAATGTTCACCATCAACCTTTCACTAATTGCTGCCTGATGATGACATTTAAGGGTCGAAACATGTAGCAATTGTATATAGAAACAAATAGCATTTATATAATAAATAGTTGTAACTTGATGGAAGTCATTCTGTTGAGTTTACATATTCAGAACAGACACTGACAGGGACAGAGCAGCACAACAGTTGTGTTGGACTGAACCCTGTAAGTGTCTGTTTTTATAAATAGTCATGTTGACTGCTTACCCTTCGTACTTAGTTTTCAAATCACAATGGGAATTCCTGCGTTAAGAAATTTAAATAATCCCTCACGAATTACCTTCAGATCTATGTGTGTACATACCTGAAGGTGGCGTTGCCAGTGCTGGCTCAGTTCCCCCACTCGTTGTCGGAGATCTTTAAGAGACAGATTTGCTTCAGCCTCCCGCAATTTCACTGCTATGAGCTCCTCCTGGAGGTGAGCCACAGAGTTGTCTGGTGTTGATTCACGCAGCGTCTTCTTGTCCTGAATACGTATCATGCCAACTTACAGATGCAATTCTGACAGTGCAGCCACAGTTCAATCTTGACTATGTGATTCAACGTCAGAAATAACATAGTTGAGAGCAGAGTATGTAAGCACCACAGTGACCTTTGCACTTCGGCACTTTCCAATGTTACGCGCATCCCTTTGCTTAAGCATTTGACAGCCCACACTTAAAACAAAGAGCAGCACCTTGCTGACAGAGATGTTGACAAAGTCACCTGGTTTAAAGAAATGATGGCCCAGGTGCCTAAATCTTAGTACTGCCAGTGCTTCAAGGCCACAAAAACATGTGATGCCATTTCAGATGCCTATTGGCATCTGTCACACTCTGGACTGTCTACCAGCCCCTAGATAACTAGCAGTTTGTACCTTAACTGTATCAGAGTACGAGCACAGAGACTACAAAATAAAACTGACATATACATTTGAGTTACGTGACTGTTCTCGGACACACAAGTTATGGGACTCCTGCACCCACATTTACAACAGTATACAACAGGACACTCAGGAATTCTATATTCTCATTGGTGCATGTATATATAGCCAGTGAGAATGCACTGCAAAGACAGACAATGCAAACAATACAAGCAATTCATAAAAAAAACATATTCTATGATGGTAGACCTTGCGTTTGTACAGGCTCTTGTAATGGTATGTGAGGGTACATGGTGGCACAGTTGGTTGAGGCATTGCACTACAAGCCAGAAGGTTGCGGGTTTGATTCCCGATGATGCCATGGGAATTTTCCATTGACATAATCCTTCTGGCCGTGCCATGTCCCTGGGGTCAACCCAGTCTCCAACAGAAATGAGTAACAGGAATACTTCCTGGGGGGTAAAGGCAGCCGGTGCATAGGGCTGACAACCTTATCACCTTCATGTGCCAATTGTCTTGAAATCTGGGAACCTCAAACTTGTGGAACCCTCAGGGCATGACCAGGCCTATAATAGGATTGCTTTTGCTTGCCATAGTATGGGCTCCTCCTTTCCCACATTAACTATCTCATCACTTATCTAAATGACACCCTGCTGGTCCTGGCAGCTAGCTACATTTAAGCGACAAAAAGTCCTGTTTTTGCAGCAAATGATCTTGCGGTGTATGTCAACCAGTAGAATGCACCCTGTAGTCACAGAAAAGACCACAGAAGAGCGTACAGTTGAAATGTGTTATGCAAAGAAGAAATACTAGCGCAGTCTGACAGCAAATTTCAGAATGTCTTGGAGGTGTTATAATCATTAGGCAGGGCAGGAAACCTTGTCTCAAGAAACTGTTCATCACTAGCGAGTTAATAAAGTAATGCCCTCATCAAGGACTGGTTGAGTGAGCAATCTGCATGTTATTGACAATTCTGTTTCAACTGCACATGGTGTGCAACGATGAATAAGCTGAAAAGATGATTATGACAAATACGTAATGATCTGGAAGGATGGTGGCTGTCACATGTTCCAAGCTGTACTCAAACATCCACCTGGAGACACTAAGCAACCTCAGTTATGACACTTTAACACATTCACTGCCAGCTATTTAAATAAAATTCCAGCCATTTAGAGGGTCCATGGCCCCTTCTTTCATGATTTCAGTAACAAAATAATTACACGAATACTATATGAGATAAAGACTTGAAATTTAGAACATAACTTCAGTAATGTTTCAGCATATGATATCGTGTGTAGCAGCCTTCTGGATGCAAAGGAATACCACACTGAT
>Ga0123352_10007273_pt1 | contig 17039 bp, 10 predicted proteins | sample TergutLab28metaG_FD_89700 | JGI IMG/M metagenome (GOLD analysis project Ga0123352, IMG submission 89700) | Labiotermes labralis P1 segment gut microbial communities from Petit-Saut dam, French Guiana - Lab288 P1 | ecosystem: Host-associated > Arthropoda: Insects > Digestive system > Gut ... | reverse complement strand
GCAAATTATATATCTCACGGTTGCTTTGTAGGGATTGTACAAGTGCACAGTTATTAAATACAGGAAGCAGTTTATAACATCCTTAAGGAAATTTGGGGGTTTTTTTGATGACCCATACACAAAATTGCATAAGGAAGGTTTTTAAGTAGTTGTAATGCAATATGTAATATAGAATGAAATGAATTTTTATTGTAGCACAACTTAATGATCATAGTCATTACACCCAGTTACCACAGTTATGTTAAACCCTTGCAAGTAGAGCATGATAGTGAGATAATGCTTATTAACTTCTTACCATTAATCCTAATACTTCACTTCTGCAGTATGTAAATTTTTGTGAACTCCAGAAAGTTTCCAAGAAAATATTCAGGGTCTCTCTTTTTTAAAAATTTTTATGCTGCTTACAGCTCAGAGAAAGCTCCCTCTTTGGGTCATACAGAAATTTTTGCATTGTTTGTTATTTCAGAGTAGGATGTTGATGATAGTTTGCAGAGTAGTGGCAGGGGTTATATTCTGTTTTGTTCAGTCATATTGCATAATGATGTTCAAGTTAATTTCCAGAAGTTTCTAAGCCAAGTTTATTTTCTTATGGAACTTGAGTGAGCACCAGTCAGAATAATGCTAAGCACCAGAGTGGGGTATGTTGAACAGTCCAGCTGTAGTTATCTGCTTTTTGGGAAGTTCAGTTGTGTTACATGGTGTAGAGTCGAATTCACAAGTTTACCAGTTTCTGATCTTTCTTTGAATCCCCTTTTTTCTTTCATAAGTTGAAAGATGCAACATTACTGCTCTAATTTGACTGCTTGGTCCACAGTTTCTGCAGTACTGTCAAATGACAATTGAAGGCTGTCCCCCACTCCACATTTATGATTTACTGCCAGCCACGGTCAAGCTTCATAAGAAATTAAATAGGCTGTAGTGAACTAAAAGTTACTGTAGAATAATGTTAATTTTATGTTGTATGCTGCCCATTAGCTGATATCATCATGAAAAGCTTAATTTATTTGACTGTGTGCTTACTGTTGTGTTTGGAAAAACGAAAAGAATGGTTTAATTATAAATCCCTACAATAGTGTTACCATGCAAAATAATGCTGATTTATTACATTAGAATATTTGGTGACTTCTTATTGTAACTCACAGTCTGTTATTGGCTTTCAGAATGTTTTCTTTAATTATTAAGTGATCATGTTATTAATGGCAATCATTGACCTAGAATTTGAGCATGTGTTTTTTTCAGTGCATACATTGCTCTTGACACATTGATTTAGATTCTTTTCATTTTCTTTCTTTTATACAGTAAATGTGGTTAGTGATGTTATGCTTTACTTATTGAATATGATTTCTCACTTTCTTTCAATACTGTTTATAGTTCCCAAATTGTTTCTTTTTGGCACACTTCCTGACTTTCTGGAAGTGACTTTGGCAATTGTTTAGTCACTGTTTTACATAGCCAAATAAAAATACAAAAGTGAAGTGTTTTGTTAAAAGTGCCTGATGTTTATAAGACATGTTGAACCACATGTACAGGGTAAGGAAGTAGCATGCAACATTACAAAGCTGGAACCAGGCAGTGTTGTGTTTGAAGACATGTCTACAGACATTGTAAAAGGACAAGTTTTGAAACCACTGGAACGGGGACAGCAAACACGTCATCAGAGTGACCCCTTACCAGGACGTATTCGTTACCGCGCACCTGATCATTCAGAAGTTGAAGTGCCATTTGGAGACAAGGATCAGAAAAGAGATTTTACTCTCAGGTAGGTGGTTTGGGGGTTTAAAGAAATTTATGAGGGAGCTAGATTTTCTGAGCGCTGAGGTTTCAGACAATTAAGATTGTACGGTAAAGCTATTGTATGGTCTTTGTTTCAGTGCCATAATAATTTGCAAATGCAAGGGATAAGCACCATCTTCAGAGACCAAATGCCATCCTTTTATGTTTTCAGAAAATGCATACTGTGTTGGCATAAAATATTTGAACAGTTTACCTCTTCATCAGACAAGCCGTGGGAATGTAAAGGCACAATCTGAAGTAGCATTTAGAATGGCAAATGACCTAGCATGCCATATGATTGTGTCTGTGTGTTTGCTTGGTAGCAATTTTAAATATCCATGCTAAGCCAGAAAAGCTCAGGCCATCAGGAGATACAAGTGGCATTTAAATCCGTCTCAGCAATGTTAATGACTCATAACACTATATATGCAATATTTTCAAGTGTTTTGTACTGTACTACTTGTGTATGTTTTGCATGATTATGTGTAATTATTATATTTATGACTTATTCCACATTCTACTGTCATTTTTGCAAACATTCAGATTCATGTAAGTGAACGCAGCAACAACATTAAACTAGGGAAATGTTCAAAAACAGCTCCATCATTATTTATCACTTTCTGTAATCCACTGCATCTTTACACCTGGCACAAGAAGGGACATGAAATTGAAGTAAATAGACTAATTCAGCACTGCCATCACCAGGGCCACACACACACACACACAAACGCAATGTTTTGCCAACCTGCATCCTAGGCCTAAAAATCTTAAAGAATATAAGTTGTAACAAACGCCAAATTATTAGCCTGCCCAGAGCACTGATGTCTCAGGCCAGGCCTGGCCATTGCATTCAACTTGTTTACAGTTGTTGTAAACATGTGTGTGGAGCATTTTGAAACAAATTTGCACTTGTATACAATTTGCTGAAAAGAAACATATTTTTTTTTCTTTTGATATAGACATGGTGACTGGGTACAATTTCAAGTTGCAACAGATCGCCGAGATCAGCTTCGTCGAGCCACCAGTATTGCCTTGCTTGATGAATCATTCTTGGTGTCTGGAGAACGCCGGGAACAGGGTGTAGTGGCAGCACTAAAAGAGGGGTTTGGTTTTCTGCGCTGCACAGAGAGAGATACACGCCTCTTTTTCCACTTCAATGAAGTTTTGGATGTTGACTGTGAAATCAGTGTTGGTGAAGAAGTAGAATTTACTGTTGTTCAGGTCTGCATTAGTTCACATATGTTTCATATTCATAGCTTTGCATAAAATGCCTCACAGCATTATTTCCAAACCGTGTTTCATGAGAAGTGTCACACATTTCAAAATGGCATATTTCATGCATTTGGCAGTTCAAAGAAGAATTTTTTTCTCTTTAGTCCACTTTCATTCCTGAAACCAGAAAAACTAGCTTGTTAAATTACCATGTGTCTCCTCGTTTGTGTGAAGATTATGGCATTGGTGGGCACTGCCTAATCTGCATTCTCCAGTAACAATATGGTGGAAGTAGAAACTTGTGAAGTGGGAGCAACACCAGGACCGCTTACGTAGTGTACTACATAGTAATGTAGTAATAGTTCATGGCAAAATGTTTAATTTTTATTGAATATTTTAGTTGAATGTAAATAATAGCGGCTGTGAAAACATTTTCTTTAACTGGTGATTCAGCCACTCATGTACTGCATTTGTTTGACCATGATGAGGTGTTCTTTGCAATTAAAGCATTAGAGGTTATTTCTTATTTACAAGTGAGAAATGCTGCAGACTGAAGGTGAGTTCTAAGATGATAAACACCGGTAGTTGTGATGCTAATTTAAATTGCTGAGACATAAATCATCTTTTGATTTACAAAGCACAAATAAATTACAATTGTGGTTCACACAGAAACACATATTTTGTCAGTAGTGTATTGATATATGTTTGCTGAATTTGTTATTTATTGTGTTGAGCTTGACACATAATTTTATTATTAATAGGTTACTTCATGTGGGAATGTTATAAGCCAGTGTTAACTCATCTTGTGGGATGAAATTATAAGGCTCTCCTAGCAGTGTGTATATTATTGTTATGTACGAGTGGAGAAAGTAGATGTACCAGTACACAAATAATTGGGTTGTGCAGAAAGAAACAAGCATAGATGTGCAAGGTGATTAGGTAAATTGTTCAATGAGAAGCATTTATTTGTCTACTAAAAAAAGTTGACTTCAGTGCTGGCTCCTATCATCTTTGTTCAGATATGTGCTTCCTACAACACTTGAACAGAAATAGGTTGTGTTTTGCTGCCTTTATTTTTGAGTTGTCATCTAAGTTTCATTTTGTAGTTTGATATTTTTTGTTTAATTTCAGGATCAGTCATCATTTTCCAACAGTCGGCAAAGTGCAATCCGCATTAAACACCTACCCCCAGGAACAGTTCAGTTTGAGACTATTACTGAAAAAAATGTGTCTGGTGTTGTTGGAAAAGAAGCACCTCCTCCACCTAGTGGTTGGGGGTGCCGCAGTCCAACCAAGGGTGGCAGTCAGGTTAGTTTCCTTAACACCTGTTTGTCTTACTGAATTACATGTTAATTCCTGAATAGTCCAGTTACTTAGGCAGTTCTTGCATGGTGGGAAAACCCGCTTCATGGCTTCTGATGGAATTCAGTCTTTAAAATTGAGGTATTGTTCGACTTTTCAAGATATTTGGCTGCTGCAACAGTTTGATTCTCTGGTTCAGAGAACTGGTGTGTGACATTCCTACAGTGACAGTGTATTCCAATAGAAGTGTGACTGGTAGTTATTTTATCCCCAGTTTTTCACTCCATAGCAGGTGTGCGAGTATATTATTTGAGGGGGTTCTTATGTAGAGTTGTGAAAAGTGGCCTGAGTTTATATCTGTCTGTCCATTTATCTGTGTGGAGCAATTGGGCTCGTGCTGGGTGGATTTTTATGTAATTTTATATTGAGTGTTTTTACTAAAATATGTCAATGAAGTTGGACATTTGATTCAAATCAGGTAAAAATCAGTTACTTTGCATGAAGACCTAAATTTCCATCTATACCTTTAATTCTTCTTGAGCTGAAAAAATCGAAACACGTATATCTCATGTATATGTATGTGTATATGTAGTTTAATCGTGCCGATTCACAAGATAGCATATTTACCCAAATGAAAAATAACTCTAATCTAAGATAACCCCCCAGATATAACATATCTGCCAAAGGAAAATGTATTTATCCAAGTGTAAGATGACACAGCAAATATGAAACGTCTTTTGAGAAAACATATTTTACCATTAATTTTATACACTTAATACACAAAGCAGTGGCATTCTATCTATGTGTACTAATCAATGTCAGTGTCTCCATCTTCACAGTCAGTGCCTTCATCTCACACACACTCCTAACATTCCCACTGTTATCACTGTCATTCCACATTGTGTCATCATTAGTCTTCTCCATTGCATTGAATATACAAGACTTCTTAAAACCATTCACAATCATGTCTGGTGAGATACACTACCTTAGTGTTACGATCTACATTGACTAATTAATACAGTTATGTTTCTTGGTTTATAAACTTACTTGAACCCATGCAAATTCACAATTTTCTCCATAGATGGTGTTAGTGGTGGTAAGAATTTTCAGTGTGTGTGTTCTGGATTTTTGTTTTGTGTCTGTAATCTGATTAGTCTAAGTTAATGGCTCATTTAATTGTTTTTAATTTGTTGGTTGGTCCAAGTTTTATTTGGAGTCTTGGAGTTAATTTTTAATTTTTAATAGCCATTTTCCTGTTAACTAGCCTTGGACTAGATCTTTCTCAGGTGCATATCATAATAAGTTTACTGTTTCTGTGCTGCCCAGTAACTGAGAATAGCTTGATCTAAGGGTCCACCAAGTTAGGTGCTTCTTTGCCTGAAGATGGAAACTGAGCTGGCTTCCGAAATGTTGTGCTTTAAAAAATTAGCCAATGGACAGAGTCCAAAAAAAGAGGATAGTGACAGTAAAGTTTAGAAATGTTGTGCTTTAAAAAATTAGCCAATGGACAGAGTCCAAAAAAAGAGGATAGTGACAGTAAAGTTTAGTAATGCGGTGTTCTCTCTTTCGTCTACACATGATGATTTGTCAATGCAGGCCTTGGTTTGGCTCCACATGGTCCAGTTCAGAGTGATACAGTTTGGTGCAGTTCTCTTCTGTGTTTCATATGCAAATTTAAGGTGACCACACATCCTTGAGCACCAAATTTAAGGAAAAAGTCTTGTCTTGCATCCGAGTAAATACAGTAATTGCAAGAAATAGGAGTGGGAGAGATACCAAGATACCAAAAATTAATTATGGACATACAGCTCTAAACATTTGAGGGCTTCAAGGCTTCCCTCCCCCTCCCCCCACTGCACTAGACTGTGAATATAGCAATTTCTTTGTTCCACTGAAGGGTGTATGTGATAAATGATGAATATTGTGTCTTGATAACTTCTTTATTCCAATAATGTAACTTGAAAATGATCCATAGGGATTGAAACATGTCGTGTGAGATAATTTTTAAATATTCAGAATTTTTTAATACAATTGTTGTGTCAAGGTGTTTGATGAATATTATATTTGTGTGTTTGTTCAGGCAGTCTGCTCATATTGCTCACATTGTGTGATTTGTTTTTTCTTGTAGACAGCGGGAAATTGTGAAAAATCTTCTACAGAATCAGGAGTTATCAATTATGAAGTCATTGGCACAAAGAAAACAATTTTTTTCTATTCCAAAGACTGTGATCCAAAGAATTTCCCCAGAATTGGTGATAAGGTGAGCAACAGCAAAGTCCTAAGTATGTGTACTTTATAGAGAGTTTTTATTAGCTCATGTTCAGGTAGCCGTGTTTACCGCAATTTTCTTCTTGTTTACAGAAATGTAATGACTGAGTGATGCTGCAGCTGTGATAACTCAGACATAATGTGTAGAATTAAAACTAATGAAATGAAAATGTTTATTGTCATAATCTTCCAATTCCTGATTCTGAATGTTGCAGACAAAACAAAAGCCATTAGTATCAAAGTTGTATTTATTCACCAATTGATTCACTAGTGAGTTGTCTAAAAAAACAATATTAAAATTTACTTTAAAATAGCTCCAGCATGTTTTGGTGTTACAGTTACGCCATCATCAGGGAGTGCATGAATTTGTGCTTATTTTTGTAAGCACGAATTAACACTGAAACATGTTGGAGCTGTTTTAATGTAAATTTTAATATAGTTTTTTAAGTGCTTCAGTTGGTGAATAAATAAAACTTTGATAATATCAAGATGCACGGTACAAATATAAAAAAAAAGCCATTAGTATTAAGCATTGCTTGTGCCTTATCACAACTGATTGCTGTGTTTTTAATATTATTCTCTGTATCACCTATGTTTCTTGTTTTCATTTGCCAGATGCTTAGTCATTTCTTGGAAGACTTTTTGTGTTTTCCTCAATCAGTGTTTGCATGAACACTGTTTAAAACACCGTGTTGAAAACTATAGGCAGTTACAGTGTTTTAGTCCATCTTTAAGATGTTTAATATTTCATCTATTGGTATCCAAGCATCACTCATAGTAAGTGTTTTGAGTAACTTTAGTTATGTAATTAAAGGTGGAATTCAGCATCTGCCAGGTGAAACGGAACAAGGAACTGCTTGCTGTGGATGTGCAAGTGGTGAGCAAGAATCAGACAAAGAATGGATTAGGGCGGTCATATAGTCTACCTCTGTGTCAGGGTTTCATTGCTGCATTGAAGGATGGTTTTGGCTTTATTGAAACTATTGCTCATGACAGGGAAGTCTTCTTCCATTTCAGGTAAGGATGCCGATTTATTAGTTATTGCTTATATTATGCTATATTTCTAAGTGCAGCAGCTGTGTGAGTAGAATACCTGTTTTTATTTTTTGTTCCCTGTGCAGGCATTTAATTTTTCCCAGCCTTCAGTTTTTTTGTCATTATCATAGATTTTAATCTGGTTTTCAAGTTGATATTCACACAAGACTTCTCATGGGACTTGAAGTCTCATTGTTTGTGCTGAATGAGTTTTGGTTAGCACTGTTTAAGGATTGCATAGTATACTACTGTCCTCTTCAAGTGCACAAGATGGTGTGCAATCATACCCAAATGTAAAGTAGCCATGTGTTTTGTTTTCCTTGCAAGGTGCTGTCGACCTCAGAAAAAGAAAATGCCCTTACCATTAAACCTCTTATTTACTTATAAGACTTGGAACAGATCAGCAGTTAAAATTCATGCAGCTTAAGCCTTTGGCACCTAAAGCTAGGTGTAGTTGATGCACAGTGTGATGCTGAGAAAGCTGAACATCTGCTAAAGTCATTGGCCAAGAACATGCAAAATAATGGGTGGCCATTTCAATTCTGGGTCATTTGCACAGTACACTGGGCATTTAATTCTGGCTTAAAAGTGGTAATATATGCCATAAGTTGTGCAAAATATCCGCATATAAACAAGGAATAAAAATTCCAGCCCACAGATAATAGTGGCAAAAACAGAGGGATATATTTTCCTTGAATATTATTATACCTGATGGATGTTCAGATTTTTCAAAAACCTTGGGAGTCACCTCAAAATTCTAGGCACTGGAAGGGTGGCATGAAACCAGTTCCGTATTGAAGGTCCTCCACTATTGGGCACCACCATAAAAAATGTAGTGGCTGCAGCAACCTGTTACTGTGAAATTTGTGCACCTGTTGTGTACATCTGTATGAAGGTAGTTTAATAATAACCAAACATGCAGTGGTGTAACTCTTTCTGATAAATACTGAACTTGCAAATGGCAGAAGATTTCAAAGTAAATGCCATTTAATACCCAGACAGGTAAAGAAATGAAATTCCATTCTGCTCAGCATGAATGTGCTGGCATTTAGGTGTCTGAAGGCATATCACTGGTGTGCAGACATGTGTTTGACATTTTATTTTACGTGCTTCTTGCAGCAACTTTGAGGGAGAGGCAAGCAGTTTGGAACTGGGTGTTGAGGTTGAATACAATCTGGGTACACGAGGTTCATCTGGTAGCTGCTTATCTGCAGAGAATGTTCGTGTTCTGCCCAAGGGAACTATTGAGCTGCCTCTTGCATCTGGAGAAATTTTGGAAGGGACAGTAATAAGATCACTACGTAGTGTAAACCCTGACCAGACGCAATATGCAGGCCTTATTCAGGTTAACACAGCAGAAGGAGAAGAGAAAGGGTCAGAGTATGAATTTGGTATAACTGGGCTAGCAAACAAACGAGAACTGTTACAGGCTGGTGATCCAGTCACCTTCCAGGTTGACACTGACAACCGAGCCACCAATATTATGGCTGTTCGCAAGAAAAGAAGAGCTACTGTTGATGCAGTGAAAGGTTAGTTGTCGTGTTGAATTAGTGTAAGTTGCAGTTTGTAACCATTATGTGAGCTTTAATTGTTTTATTAAGTATTAAAATTTATATTTGGCAGATAAGGCAGAGTTGTTCAAAATTAGTTCGTTGTTTATGGTGGAAAGGAAATAGTAACTTGTGCTGTATAGCAGCTTAGAAGGTACAGAGAAAGGGAGACAGTTATGGTTGGGTATGGTATGCTAACATGTTCACCGCTTGTCACTGTCGAAATTAATGGTTTTGGGAAATTTCTGGAGCAGTTGAAATTTTACATTTTGACATTTTTTGGATGTCTTAAAACTTGTGAGGGCATTTACCATGTAACTCTCACTTGCACTTGAAGAAAAACCAGTAGGACACGTGGGGTTCATATGAGTTATGGCACGGGAAACAGCATTAAGTCATTAGTAGCTGGTAATGAGAAGGTATTTAAGAATTTAACTTTTGTACCAATTAGGAAGTAGTGAAATTTAACAGTCAGTCAATTGGGAACGGTAAGAAATTTAAGTGGGGATGAATTTGGAATAATGCAAGTTTGTAAATCTAGCACCAAGCAGTAGTACATTTTGTACCTAAGCAGTGAAAAGTCACATCTGTGTTCCACCAATTTTGATAAACTGTTAACTTAATTTATAAGTCATGGGGTTAGAGCAGTGTTAAACAGGGAACGCATCCACCATTTGCAATACTTACAGGATAATTGAGAAATATTTGTAAGGTGGGCCAAAATACAGCCCAAGATGTATAAAGTTTCAGTGCCGCATCCAGACTTCTGCACAAATATATGTCTAATCTGATTTTGGTTAAAGAGTACAAGAGGACTTTTTTTGTAACCAATTATGTGTGCAACTGTACCTGCAGTATATAGAAACACTTAGATTCCATGAAATTAAGGAGTGCTCACAGACTATAAACTAAGGTGTATTATAAGTTAAGACTCTGTCGACCTTGAGAGTGTGTCATCGTATGGTGACATAGATCATAGCAGCAACATTAGAAATTGTTTAGATTCTTTGTTTAACATATTTTTTGGTATTCACACAATACTGGGAAATTCAGACATACTGGGTTCATTCATTCATTACGTTGGCACATGCAGAATGCGACAATTCCTTGCCATTCTCAGGATCTTCTTCCATTCCTCTCTGTTATGTACTTCTTTCTGCCATCTGCTTCTTGGCCCACCTCTGAATCTTGTTGTTCCCAAATTCATATATATAATACTCTTTTGGGAATCCTATTTTCTTCCATTCTCTGTACATGCCCAAACCAACGTAATCTTATTTAACCGTATTGTCTCTATTATGGTGGTTTTTTTAACTCTTGCATAAATTTCTTTATTGGTTAATATCCTCCAATTTTCTTTTTCATTGTCATGTACTGGACCTGAAATTCTATACACTTTCCTTTCAAAAATGTTCAGCTGCTTTCTTATGCATATGTTAATGTTTTGTCTGTTACTGTGTTCTTTAGTCTTAATTTTAGTTTCTTTGATATGTTTTTATTTTTTAAAAATGTTTGTAGCATAAAATATGTTTTGTTAGCATTTTTTATTCTTTCTTGCAAGTGTATTTGGATATTGTTATCTTCATTAATTATAACTACTAAATATTTAAAGTTTTTCACTCTTTAAAATTTGTAATTTTTTACTTTCAAATGTCCTATTTTATTTTTCTTTAAACTGTTTTTCCTTTCCACCACCATATATTTTGTCTTTTCTTGGTTTATCTGTAGCCTGAACTTTCTGGCTGTTTTCCATTTCTACAAAATGTTTTCTTATTTCTGTTTCTTTTTTTGCAATTAATACAATGCCATCTTCATATGCTAGTATATTCAGTTGTTCTTTACCAATCTTTATACCACTAGGAACCATTTTTATACTTTGTATCACTTTTTGTAATGCCAAATGAAATAATAGAGTCGTATGCCTTTTGAAAATCAATAAATAAATAAATACTCTACACTCTGATTATACTCCCAAAGTTTCTCATTTATATTTTCAATGCAAATATGTTGTCAATTACAGATCTTCCATCTCTAAATCCTTTCTTATAGTCCCCCATAACTTTTTCAATATATGGTTTAATTTTTCCGAATATTAAATTCCACAAAACTTTGTAAGCTGCATTTCCCAGTGCTATTCCCGTGTAATTCTCACACCTATCTCTGTCTCCTCTTTTGTGTATAGGAACTATTATTGTGTCTTTCCATTCTTCAGCTATCCTTTCCTCTTCCCAGATTTGTCTTACTAGTTCATACATTCTATTCAGTAGTTTATTTCCTCCATATTTTATTAATTCCGGATGTATTCCATCAGTTCCAACCACCTTGTTATTTTTTAAGTTTCTTATTGCCTTTTTTACATCTTCTGTAGCGAGTTCTTCAACTTCAACTTCGCTAATTTCTTTATTTCCTTTTTTTTTAATTAATGCCCTTGGTTTTTCTGTGTTCAGTAATTTGTCAAAATATTCTTTCCATATTTCTGCTTTCTCCATTGTATGCATTGCCAATTCTCCTTTTTTGTTCCTAATTACGCTAAATGTATGTTGATATCCTTTCTTAAATTGGTTGTCTGTTTGATGCATTTTTCTTGTGTTACTATGCTTCTGATCTTCTTCTATTGATTCTATTACATTTTTTGTGTATGTCTTTTTTTTATTCCTAATTATTTTGTGAGCTTCTTTTCTTTTATGGTGATACTCCTGCTTTTCCTTCTCCCTTCTTCCTTTTGTCAACCACTTTTCTTTTGCATTTTTCATTTCTTCTATTGCATATTTGCATTCCTCATCGTACCATTTATTTTTAAATCTTTCTGTCCCTTCATCCTTTTCTACAAGCTGCTGTTTAGTTTCCTTGATTACTGTTTTAATGTTTTCCCATTTTTCATTAATATTATTGTCAATACTATCTTCATTGTCCAAATTTTCCAGTATTTCAAACATATTATTAATTTCTATAGCATGTTCTTGTTTCCACTTTGGATTTTGAAAAATTTTCACCATTTTTCTTTCCTTATATTTATTTCCAGTTTTTACCCTTAAATTTCATTTTAATATTTATCTTCATTAAGTTGTGATCTGATCCAATGTCCGGTCCCCTTAGTGCTCTTGTGTCTGTTATTGCACTCCTGAATCTATTACTAATTACTATTACCAGGTTCATACTTCTGTAAAAATGATTTTTCAACGTAAAACTAGTCTGCATTTGGATGTGCATGAGGAACCAGTGAAGCAGCATGCTAGTTTGTCCTTATATGAGGATAGATAGTAGCTTCATCCAATGGTCCCAACAGGTTTTTTTTATTATTTTACCTGATAATGACAGTTGAGCCAACTCCCAAAATGTTTTGTTTTTTTGAACAAAACCTAGGCTGTGAAAATATTCCAATATATATGTGGCATCATTAGATTGAGGATGTTTGATAATAAGGTGCTGAGGACAATATTTGAACCTAACACTTATCAAGTATCATATGGGTTGTCATATGAAGGAGGCTAGGAAAGTTGGGGGTATGTAGCATGCATGGAAGTGGTATGCATACCACATTTATGGACAGAGTGTGAAGGTATTCAACGAATACCTAATTTTATTAAATTAGATTGTAGTGATATAGTATATAATGATGTAGACTGTATTCATCTGAATTAAAACAGGGACCAATGGTAGTCTCGTGTGATGAAGGCAATAAATCTTGGGGTTCCATAAAGGGCATGGAATTTCTTGACCAGCTATATGAGTCTTAGCTGCTCAAGATAGACTCTTCTGCATGAAGTTAAGATGACAAATTCACAATTTGTACATCCATTGCGTCCTCATGAAGTGAATGGTTTCTTCATAGGTGAAGTAATTACTGTGAAACTTTTATTCTGCATCAGAATGTTTTTGTCGCTGATTTAATATTTGTTACTTTAAGGTTTATTTGGGTTTCTGACCTATGAAGTAGATGAAGGAAAGAAACTGTTCTTTCATATGTCTGAAGTGAAGGATGGTATAAGCCTTCAGCCAGGTGACCAAGTGGAATTTGTTCTTGTAACAAACCAACGTACTGGCAAGTCCTCTGCTTGTAATGTCACCAAAGTGAGGTTAGTGTCTCTGTGTACTAGACTATGTATTACACTGTGTGGAGGTGCAGAATATCGACCATACTTGAGTTACTGTACTTCATTTTATGTAATTTCTGATTCTTTGTGGACTGGCTTTTGTCTAAATAACATAAAAATTCAGTTCCCACACCACAAAACATTATGAAGAGCAAGTACTTAATGTTGTTCAGGAAGTAAGTTTTATTTTTATTATTCATTCTGAAAATGTTACAGAACATGTTATTACACTGTGTCAAAGTAAAGAATTTTTAAGTATTAATAGTGTTTCAACAATAACTACGCTTTTCTGGGGTATTATGAAGTACGTGGTAATTTGTTACCAACATTCCAGAACAACCTGTCGGTCCCATCCTCATGATTCCAGAATCCAAAAGGATTGGATTCTTGAGCTCTGAGGATGAGGTTGTCCCTAAATGTTGGTAAAAATCCAAAAGGATTGGGTTCTTGAACCCTGAGGATGGGATTGATAGGTTTTCCTGAAACTTCAGTAAGAAATTACCACTACTCAATGCGTAATAACCCAGAAGAGCACAGTTCTCATCTGCCTCGTGGCGGAAGTGTGAAATCATGCAAGTGTTTCAAGGCATGGTGTTACAATTGGGCATTACAAGGTTAGAACAATATTTTGTTTCAGCTCAGAACAAACTTTGGGTGCTTATTTGTACTTCTATATGTATGAACTCTTTAATGACAGATTTTGCCTACTTTTATTTGTAAGGTACATTAATCTGTAAATTTAAATAATTAATCTGTAAATTACTTGCACTTTTTGGATAAGATTGTCAGCCTTTAATGCTGTTAACAGTTTAAGTACAAATACCCTGCTGATCACCAGCTGTACTTTTTGCCCGTCGTTGGCAGTATTCCAAGAATAATATACCAAAATGGAGACCCCTGGTTAATATCGTCTTAGACATTTCAAGTAGTTTTAATAAATTATTTATTGTCCTTTAGGTCTTATATCAAAATCTGTTTCCTTTTATATCTGGGACATACTACTGGAATTTTCTCTTACAGTTTTTTTTAATGTAGCTTGAAAAAAATTGTTTTACAGTGATGCTCCACGGCAAGAACGTCCCGAGCGACTAATCAGCCGGTTACGAACAATCTCATTAGAAGAAGCAGGACCCAAACTAACAGTGGTCCGTCAACCAAGAGGCCCTGATGGGACCAAAGGATTTGATGCAGATGTACGTCAACCACGTGCCCCAGGTTCTGTAGCCGAATAACTGCAGCTCACTGACTGCCTGTGTTCCTGGTTGCTGTCACTGGATCTAGGCTCCATGTATCAGTTTTTAGCAGATATGTAATTATTATATTCCTGGATTGGAACAGGATACCCAGTCACTTTATACTTAATACTCTTTTATTTCATGCTGTATAAAATGTTACTGTAACTGCCTTCAAGTTCATTCTTTGAAATAATGACAACAGGTGGACAGGGTTGTCTTGAATGTTGTGAACTGAACTGTTTGTATGCAGTTGTAGTTCCCTGAAGACTGACCTTTTGCCCCGCAATCCACAATGGTGATATAACCTTCATTGCTAATTATATCACTGGTTTCACTTCACATCTGGTAATACATTTTGCTTATATCCTATTTCAGTTCCTCAGGAGTCTGTAAGTCTTGTAAGTGAACTGAAGATGAAGCTACTGTAAAAGCATAAAACAGTCCAAAGTATTACTATAGTATATTGCAGTTTCTGTGTTTTGTAATTACTCTTATATTACTATGATAAATTAAATGAATCTGAGGGATATACATATTAACTTTGAATAATAAAGAAGGAATTGAATACTGAAAACATGGCAGTACTGTACTTGTTGTGTAATGACATCATACTAAATGTAAATTACAAAATTTTGTACTGTCATATATAAATAGGAAATGAAGAATCACATCGCAAATAGACTGTGTGGCTGAGTAATGTGTTCAGCCCTGCAGTCCAGGTATGTAAAGTGGGAATATATGGGGGCTTCATTGTATGGTTTTCATGTAGCCCACTGCCTGTGTGAAGTCATGTAACGTGGGTGTGCAAGTGTTTTTATGCAGCACTGTGCATTAGCTCTGTGGAGGTCTAAACCAGGTATCTTTGGTTCCTCAAATTGAGCAGGAAGATTGCCAGTTCTGAAACCTCCAGTGATAACTGTCAGTACCCACAACAGCCAATACAAAATATAAAACAAAAGGATTTTTAAATAAGAACTATATTAGAATGAAGCATTTCCTGCCTATATCTCACTCAGTGTAGTTTTATCAAATAACTATGATGTGTAGTGTACTATATATGCAGTGCTTTTTTCATGCAGTATGCATACTGGCAGAGTTCCTGAATATGTGAAAGTGCTGGCAAACATGTTTTTAGAAACACTGTGTATGTATGTATGTACACACACACACACACAAAACACATGCATGCACACACACACACACACATACATTGTGGTTTGGTTTCTTGTTAATGTTGCAAAACTGCAGTATGGATCATTGCCAGTATTTATGCATTGGCTTCAACTTCTTTTTTATTCCAGCTCCATTGCATATGGTATTGGATGTATGGTATAATAATAATGTGGCAGACCTTGTATAGACTGAGACAATATGATTCCAACACTTCGCACAACCAAATCTGAAAGTTGTTGACACACACACACACACACACGCATACCACGAGCGGAAGACAAGACAAGAATGGAGACATCATCTGTGGGAGGCCAGGGCCCAGAAGGGGCTGTAGCACCATAGATGGATGCATACACACACACACACAACCACTATACAGCTATTTGGACTCTGAATAAAAAAATATCGACAGGACAGTTTAAGTGTCTCGGCTTTCTTACCCTCAATACTACGGGATATTGTAGCAGTGAAATCTTCTAGGGAGATAATACTATGACTGTATGCTTTAAATATTATATCCAGTATCGCCTCCATTTTGCTGTTGACACTAAACGCCTTTCTCGTCTCTTCTGTGATACTAATTCTGGGGAGCTGGCGTGAAGGAATCTGTACAGCTCAGCTTGTATATGATAACAGCAGACTGAGATTACATGATGTCATTGCATCAGTGGTGAACAGGGGACAGCTTCTAACATGCACTTGTTTCATGTTAGTGTGATCATATCATCTATCTGCCCTGCAATTCATTGACCATTATATGAGTAAATAGTCGTGATAAGCATGAAGTAGGTTAACATTTTTTAATTTAGTCTTTGTATGCAATGGAATTTCGTGTGACAGATGATTGGTCCTTTGGCACCAGTATGCTTGAGTATACATGTATTGTGTGCATGTTTTGTGGTACTGATGGGTCCTTAATTCTGGTATATTGTATATTTATACTGAAGTAAATTTACAGTACTTGTATTTGTGTAAAACATTGACTTGGAGTTGACAATATCCTAATGATGGTATGGAAGAAAATCTGAAGTATGAGACATCATAAATCTCACTAAGACTAATGCAATAAGAGTGATAATGAGAGCGCATGGATTAAGAATTGTGGAGATAGCTGTAACCTAACATCACATTATCTTATGGTAAAGTTAATATAATCATTTTAATTTATATGGTTGCTGTGGGTACTGCTTTCCAGTTACTTCCCCCCCTCCCCCCCTTTTTGTTAATCATGTGCTGTCATTTTTCTTCTCATTGTATTTAATTTCAAGAAACTGTAAAGAATATATATCTATATATACATGAATGAGATGGACAACAGAATATTGCCTCTGTGAGTGCTTTTTTTTTTTTTTTTTTTTTTTTTTTTTTTTTTTTTTTTTTTTTTGTTTCCTATTTAT
>Ga0123352_10007270_pt1 | contig 17041 bp, 7 predicted proteins | sample TergutLab28metaG_FD_89700 | JGI IMG/M metagenome (GOLD analysis project Ga0123352, IMG submission 89700) | Labiotermes labralis P1 segment gut microbial communities from Petit-Saut dam, French Guiana - Lab288 P1 | ecosystem: Host-associated > Arthropoda: Insects > Digestive system > Gut ... | reverse complement strand
TATATACAGTCAAAGTGCTCCTGAAGATGGGTGAAAATGTCGCCCGAAACATGTAGATTAGAACTTAAAAGAATCAATAAGAAACGTAATTTTGCTGCGTCTTCTTGGTTACGGATATCATTGTACTAGTGCTGCACTCACACAAATGTGAACTTCTAACACGTCTCCAATACAGCATTATTTCATGGATAGCTTTCGATAAACATGCTGTTGTCGCACCAAAGGTGGGAGAGTATACGGAATTAAACAAGAAGTTACTAAAGGGGACATTAAATGATTGCCTTTCACGATCGTTTCACCGGGTAATTCTGCGACAGAAGTATCGTGTACAGTGCATATGGACCAGATCTGCAGTGGTTAATAGACTATTCTTATTTACTGTACATCACGGGTCTGCAAACTGCTGGCCGCTGGACACATGCAACCTCCCAACTTATATTACGCGGCCCGTGGCCACATTTAAAAAATGTGTATGCACTATAAATATTACATAATAATTCAGGCCTTTGGGTATACCAATTATTTCTACTCGCCCACATGTGGCCCGCGAAACAGCCCTCGAAACAGCCCTCAGTACCCGGTGTGGCCCTTTGCCGTAAATAGAAAAGAAAGAAGTACTTTGTCTATTTGTTGGAATATTTGTTAACTTTACATTTACAATTACGTAGTTTGTTACTGCTGTCGGTTCTTCAAACTGGTCATCTGCTTGAAGAAGTTTTCTGACCAGCTCGATCTCGGAAATGCAAACTTACGAAGCATCGCTTCGCTACTTGTGTGTCTTGCAATACCGAGAATACAACGTCCATCTTGTGTACACGTTAACACGACATACGGTAATCTAAGGGCCTCGTATCCGGTGATCGTGGTGTCCAATTGTGCTCACCGCCACAGCCGATTCATGGGTTAGGGGATTTCTGATTCGGATACTCTGTGACGATCCATCTGAAATGATGGGTTGCTTCGTAATGTTGGTAGTTCAACTGCATTTAAGGTCGTTTTCGTAGAGAAACCTTCTCCAAGAGAGCCAGCCGTTCATTTTGCAAGAATTTAGCATAAATGCTACCTGGCAGATGTTGTAGGAAAGTGTAGAGTCGAATTAGCTAGTCACCAATAAAGCCACATGACAATGTAAGGGAACATGATGTTGGTGGTTATTTTGAACAGTTCCAAGTGGATTTTCATGATACTACAAATGGCAGTTTTTGATATTGTTGTCTCCTTCGTGAGCAGAAGGTGCCTCATCGGTAAACTATATGGTGCTAATTATATAGAGCGCAGAAGTAATCCAATAACAGATTTGTAGCCTGCTAACCATGTCCATAATTTCAAAATGCTGAATATGCTGGGTATTGTAGTAGGGATGCAACTTGTTTGTAAAGTGTTTCGTACTCTCATGACTGGGAGTTTTGGATTGGCCGAAATTCTTCCTATGCCCGCTGTATAGTTTTTACTATAAAGTACCAATAATATTTCCTCTCCCTGGAGTTTTAGTTCCGCTTGACGTTCAGTGTGGCTGTTCACAATCGGAAAGAGCGCTTTTGCCGCAAGTGCACGTCGGTCAGGGCTTTGTCATCGAGGATATCGTTGCTAGTATTCTTCAACTGCAGCAGTTGAATTACGGTGGCAAAACACTTGCACAAAACGCACATCGGCGATATCTTCATGCGAAAGCAGCACACTCACTGCTGCTTCTCAATGCAAACGTGTCACTGGACGATCTGGCTGCACTGCATGCTGTCTCACCTACTGACAGCCTTATTGTGGTTGCATGAAGATATGCACGCCTTCGCGCGTCGCCTGAACTTCAAATGCTCCTGTCGCTGTCACAGTTGCGAAGAGGGCGCAGACGTTATATTACCTCTGGAATTAGATCGTACATGGGGCGGGACAGCACAGTCGATATAAACATTTGCTGAGAGCTAGGCGGTCTGGGGATCTAATACCGGTGAAGGAGATATTTTACGCACTCGTCCAGACCGGCTGTGGTATCCACTCAGCCTCCCGTATGATGGGTACCGGGTTTCTTTCCCGTGGATAAAACAGCAGGGACGTGGCCTTAAACACCCACCCCTATCTAGCTGCGAGGGTAAAGAAAGAGTAGAGCTATACCTCTTCTCCCTTTCTGGGCCTTCATGGCTTGTTCTAGGCTGAAATATTTTTGATTGTGCACTACTGTCCTTAAGACCCTGTACATCCAGTATAGCGAACAGGTAAGAAATTCTGGATGTGCCACACACACACATAACACATAAAACAAACGTTGAAATAAACGTGTCTGCCATACTGACGAACTACAGAGAAACTAACGGTCTAGTTTAATGAAGGAACGGAGATAAGCGAGAACTAGACGCCAAGGATGACAACCAAGGGAACTACAATTTGAGCAGTTATGTAGTCACTACGTGGTAATATTCAAAACAAATATGGAGTGATACAGGAAAGGTGGGGATGCGGGGAACGGCGAGGAAGCTCAGAGAAGTTGGCAATGCAATCAAACCAAGTTTTACTGAATTGTAAATGATCCATGACCGTGCATTATGCAACTATATATGGCAGCTAAAACCAACAAATGCACATCAATGCATGAAAATATGTTATGAAATTAGTATGCCTTCCTGAGGATGGCCACATTAGTAATCGAAACCTGTAGGAGATTTGACGTTCAGGTGATCGTGCATCGTGATAAATTCTTATAATAAAACCAACCAGATGCACTAATTTCTCGAATTCATTTTTGGAATAAAACTCGACATGTTTCGGACAGTTCCTCTGTCCATCATCATGAGTTTTACACTGTACACACAACAATGGTATATGTCAAACAGGTTTGCTGACAGCTTGCGAGCAGGATCAGGACGTTCCGTCAAGCTGTCAGCAAACCTGTATAACACATACCATTGCTGTGTTTACAGTGTAAAAATCCTGATGATGGACAGAGGAACTGTCCGAAACATGTCGAGTTTTATTCCAAAAATGAATTCGAGAAATTAGTGCATCTGGTTGGTTTTATTATAAGAAGCCTGTAGGAGATGTAATGTGTTTATAGTGTAATGTCATAAGCTTATCTGTATTTGTTTGTTTAGCTACCACATGCAGTTTTATTGCTTGTCAAGCGTTTCCACGTGCCATTTAAGGACAGCAGCGACTGCATCATAAACATCATTTTACTGCACATAATTTTTTTAGACACTGAATGTACGCGGATTATCTTAATGTTAATTAACACAGTACGTTTTGGAAACTAATATTTTTTTCTTCCTTTCTTGGTCTGAGCTTCACTTCTTTGTACATACTCATTTAGTTTAGAGATTATTGTTGTCCACGATCACACTCAGGCACACCACACTCGTTAGAACTCCCCTGGATGAGGGATCAACCCGTCGCAGAGACCTCTACCTAACAACAAACAACACTTAGAAGAGACAGACACCCATGCCGCCGGCGGGTTTCAAACCCATAATCCCAGTAAGCAAGCGGCCTTGGACCCACGCCTTAGACCGCGCGGCCACTGGGATCAGCTTGAAAAATAATCTGCCGGCAGAAAACATTTCCAAAATGTAAGCCATCGGCATTCATAGGAAAATAATTCAAAGAATCGAACTGCCTTGCGAGTATAATAAAATGTTTGCCGTACAAATACAAGATGTTCTGCCGCGCACGAAGACTGACTCACAATGGCGCAGGAAGCGCCACTGTCGGCGGCACATTCTTACGGTAGCTATAGAAATACAACTTATAAACTTCGAGGTTATGATATACATAGTTCAAAGGAGCGTCTTTTTTGTTTTTCTGCATAACACGTGACTAAGGTTGTTACGGGTTCTTAACTAGTGCGTTGTTAAATAATAAAGTATTCATATCGTAGGGTTTTAAGAATATCAGCAGTTACATTTCGTATCGAGCTGTTTTTGGTCTACCCAATGAGTCACAAAAAGAATTAAATACAAAAATGCAATGCCCTGGCTCTCCCCATTCCGCTATATTGAAGGGACATTTGGACCCTTCGGAAAAAGTTTAAAAAAGGACTGACATCAATAAAAACAATTTTTTTTTTTTAGAATAACAACTGGGTACACCCTTTTGGATGACAAAAGGAATGAAGCAATTTTGAAGAGTTGAAAATAGAACCAGTTTACCAGAAACTAAGAAGATGCAATTCAAATTGGTTAAGGCATGTAACAGGAATGAACAGCAACAGGGTGCCAGATAGAAAGCTGAATTATGGTCCAAATGGACGAAGACTGCTTCGAAGACCTTTGAAGAGACTATTACACGAGGCCGGAATAGTTCTATCAAGGCCTAACTAGTGACGCATGATGATGATGGTAATGATGATGACGACAATGATGATAATATTTAGGTCTTATTTTGAACTGGCATAGTTACAGGGTTAATCCTGAGATACGAAAATGTATAAGGGTATTTCCACTATGAACACAGCCGTTACAAGCGAGGAGGACACAGATGGCGATCCCAGCAAATTCAGTTCGTTTTTGTGACACGAGCTTGAAAAGTGAAAGAAATTCCATATACAAAAAGACTAACAAAATGCATTAATCAGAATGCATTACAATAGATCACAAAACACACTTCTTATCTGACGCCAACTCCTACATGTTTCGGCACCAACGTGCCATCATCAGGGAGTTTTTCTGCAACAAATTTTCGTGGGTCCAACAAATATTTCAGGCACTACACACTCACACTTCCAACGTAAAAGTTAAATGTTAAAACACCACATTACACATCCACATTGCTGCATCAACAATATCACACAGGGATTGGCTTCATTTCTTACATTATCATAGACGTAATATCCCTGGGCTGTGTGAACAGACATCCGTAGCAATATACAGGGTGGGGCAAAATAACCTCCCTAAATTTTAAGGTGAATAACAAAAAAATATTTGAGATACAAAAATTTTATTTTTGGATTCTGTAACTACAACATGGGACGTTTTAAATGATATAGTCTTAAAAAGAATATCTTGCAAGTGGTGGCCCTTGTTTGCGTGGTGTTTGCGTGCAGAACGCCTGGGAGACTGCAAAACGGACCGTCTGACAGCCTCGATGTTCTCTGGTGTTCGAGAGGTCCGTGGTCATCCCCATCTTTTTTCAGACACATTTCCCGTTTCCCTGAAGTTCTCAACCCACAACAGAATGGATTTTCGGTCCGGTACTCGGTCCCGAGGGGGGATTTGGTAGCGAGTACGGAACGCACGCTGCATCACTACGATAGAGTGACTTTGCGAAAAGTAGGTTTCGACGGCAAATGCGCGCTGCTCGTTGGACCACACCATCTTTACAACTGCGGAGTGTTGTAACGGGAACTTCCCAACTACCTGCACCTGTCGAGCCGAATCCCACACTTCTACTGCCTCCCCTTCCTTCACAATGTCCTACTGAAAGTACGGAGGATATTTTGCCCCATCCTGTACGATCCAAAATGATCACGCTCAGCTAAAGCGTGCGGTGTACTCTACACTTTGACACGGGGTACATCGCAGGTTTTGACTGGATGAGATCCTTTTGCTTCAAATATTGTTATGGATGTTTGTGGATACAGCGAGGGCAGAATTACAGTTATGAATACATGCGGAGGCTTTTGTCTGTACGGAATTGTTTTGCACGAATGTGGGGGTGTAATGTGGAGTTCTAATATTTCAAGACGTTTAACTTTTATGAAGGAAATGTGAGTGAGTAGTGCCTGAAATATTTGTTGCGCCTACGAATCTTTTTTTGAAGTAGAACTCCTTGATAATAGCGCCTTGGTTGCTGAAATATGTGGGAGTTGGCGTCTGATAGCACGTGTGTTTTGTGATCTATTTTACTTTATTCTAATTAGCGGATTTTCTTGTTCTTTAAAATAGGGAATGTCAGAAACTGTAGGGTATGTACGACTTAAAATTTACGGAAAGAAATGCTATAAAATCCCGTTCGTTTTTCCTTTTGCGCTTGGCTACGATAGGATTAATTTTCCGACAACAGAATCTAAAACCCTCAAATGTCCAACTCGGCTCTATTAAGCCATTAACGAAGCCAACTGCTCCACAAGCCCTTCCAGCCTCTCTAAAATACGACCACCACTAACATCGCGTAGTAGTCCTTGTGCAGGGGACACTGCCCAACATAAACTTGATGCCTTATGTACCCACGGTTTTCACCAACTCTCAAGAAGGGGTGTCCATAACTATTGAAAACACACCACACATTTACTTACAACTTAATTCTCGTCCCACATTATAAGAACAAAAACTCCTAGACAGATTTCTAACTCTCTGATTTTATGTGTGAGATATATTGTATTGTTGTAGTTATCTTATGTGTATTGTTGTACTGTGTGCGCATTGCTGTTTTTTTATTTTAGATGCCGGACTGCTGGCTAGAAGTCAGTACTCGGAAGGTCCTGCGACCGGCCATCTCGACACAGGTTTTTCTTGGTTTCCCTGTGCCTAAAAGCAAATGCTGAGGTGGTTCCCAAGATTCCAAGTTGCCACTACATGCTTCTCATGTAGCCCTCCCGACTTAAATTTAGCAGTAACAAATTTCATATTTTGTGTACATGTAAAATACCCACTGCCACCGGGTGACAACCCAATTGTAGTAAATAAATATATTATTATTATTATTATTATTATATCCTCTAGAAGCTGTGGCCCCTGCACTTTATCAATTTACATGGCGTTTGAAAGCATTAGTGAAAGAAATGTTTTGTCTTTACTATTAGTTGATCCAAATTATGGACTTACTATTAGTTGATCCAAATTATGGACTTCCAACACTCTAACTTGTACACTAATATGGAATTGCATGAAGAAAATTGTTTTTGCTGAAATATCAAAAGTTAAATGCAAAAACCCAAAAAATTTCTGCTTTCAGCACGACAATCAGACTATCGAAATGCTATATCTCAGGCACAGTATCTGAACTCTACAAGCTGCTTCCTTTTTCATCTCCAGTCTCTCAACACTGATCAATCCTTTAACGAAAAATTTCTCTATGCCTTTCTCGTCATTTCTTCTTTATTTCTTTTTTTTAATGTCCCAAATTTTCGCATAGTTTTTTCTCAGCTGCAACTAGCTAATCACTCATCTACGCGTCCTACAAACTGATCTAACAACAATCGCATGAAAAACGTGGAGTTTTACACAATACGGATTCTTTTACGTACGGCACTGTATCACAAACTGAATCAATTTACGGACTTAGATCCTTAAGTATAAAAAATTAAGACAATTACTTCTATAAAATGCTAAACCTTATGTTGTCTGGCATCACAGACATACAAACCTGTTATAAAGAGATAATAAACCACTGTAAATTAGCATAAGACATTTTGTATGTAGATGGACTATAAACATGGTAGGGAATTTGACATTCAGGTGACCGGGCATCGTGATATATTCTTATAACAAAATCAATGAGATGCACTAATTTCTCAAATTCGTTTTTGGAATAAAACTCTACATTACTCAATTATTAGACCAACCACTGCACATATATAAAATTTATAAATGTTATATATGTGCAGTGGTTGGTATAATAATTGAGTAACTCGACAACATGCACGCTGTAACAATAAAAAAACCCTACACGTTTCGGACAGTTCCTCTGTCCTTCATCAGGAGTTCTACACTGTACACACAGCAATAGGTATATGTCATACAATTTATGCCGGGTGCTTGCGAGCAGGCAGTCAGCATAACCATCGCTACACGGAAATCATACTTCAGGCTGCAGTCCTTTCATTTCTACAGACGAGGTTCACCAGCTTCTACTTTGTCATGGTAAATTCCATGTAAATTATTTATTTGTCATCCAAATGTAACCAAATATTATAAAATTACTCCCGCTTCAGTTTCAGCCCATCTTGTAAGGGACTTCCGATATTTCTCTTTCTTTTTGGTATGTGCTTTACTGTCGTCTTCAACAAACATTCTGGACCCATTTTCATCCATAAATAAACAATTCTTTGTGTTACATACGCAGTCTTTTCAAATAGAAATATATTTCCCTAATTTTATTGTTTCTCTGTTCACTACAAAATCTGGTCTCACACGGGTCCGAAGAATTGCATTGATGTAGGCAGACTTAAAATTAAGTAAAATGCATCAAAATTCTTCATCTTTCTTTATATTCTTGTTCGAAAACTTCTGATAGAACATTACTATGTTCTGAGCAGTAAACCTTTGCAGTCTGATAGAAATATACATATATTACGCGGAGGGATTTGCTGGCTGCATCTTCAGGGCGGAAGCAGTACCTTCTCCGCGAAACTTCGCTAATAATCGCTGCTGTGAGGAACTCAGATTTTAGGGGGCAGGCAAAATGCCCCCGACCACCTACAGTACAGAATTGTGCGTGAAATACAAGGCTACCGTCCTTGATGAAGTTAAACTGTGTTTGAGGTACTGTGAATGGAAAAACTGTAGCTGAAGTCACAGGGGTCTGAAGTTTTTTATTTCCAAGACGCTGACGGTCACCAAGCTTAGGTAACATCGATGGTGGTTGGAATAAATATGACAGTAGAGTAATGGTGGATTGAAGTTGAGAGGGGAAAAAACCAAGTACGCTGTACTCCCCAATTAAAGGTAAAGGTAAAGTTTTCCCGTTACAGGCCCGGTGTGGCCTAGAGGGTGGGTAGAGGTATAGCTCTACTCTTCCATGACCGCGGCACTAGAAGAGGGTGAGTGGTCAGCAGTACGCCCCGGCCGCACTTTACCCCCGGGAAAGACCCGGTACCCATTTTACAGGAGGCTGGGTGTGCCCCAGGACCGGTCTGGACGGGCGGAAAATCTCTTCCCCGCCGGGATTCGATCCCGGACTGTCCAGCCCGTAGTCAATCGCTATACCGACTGAGCTACCTGGCCCATACCACCCCAAGCAGCAATTTAATTTAAGGACACATACACGTACACACACACACTCACACAATCACACATATAAGTGTGTGTGTGGTGGGTGGAGGTAGCTGTGTGTGACATATAAGTGTGTTGTAATACACGGCAATGGTACTGAGACACGTAGCGTGCAGTGTACCTGTACCAACATAAATTTCCATAAAATTTCACGTCTGCGCTCTTCTGGGATTTTACGTAGCGTAGATTGGTAGTGTGTTACCGAAGTTTTGGGACAACCTATTGGTTCCATCTTCAAGGTCAGACAGTTCAGAATACTTTATCTTTGAAGATGTCCCGAAACGTCGGCAACAAACTACCAGTTCACGCTGCGTACTATCCCAGAAGAGCGCAGATTTTAGTTACACCGCTGAGGAAGCCTGAAATTCACAAAAGCTTTGTAGAAATTAGAGTACTGAATGAGTAAGAACGCTACAGGCAGAAGAAATATATTCTTTCTACATTGCTTTTCAGAACATCCTGTACCCTTTCATCGGAATCATTGCAGCAGCTGTGTAGATGAACCCTGAGGACGGACAGATTGAGAAGGTTTCCGTAATATACAGTATTTGTGCTTTCCCGCCACAACATTAATGCCAGAATCTGTTTTTACTCGTGTTAATTCCCGTCCAGATGCAAGCCGTTGCTGGAGGTATTCCTAATAAACTTTGCAAAACTTGTATGCCTGAAGATAACTTAATCTTAACTTTCCCTTCTTGAAATTTCATTTGTAGAATTTGCTAGTGCAAAGTTTCCAGTACAATAATCTCTTTAGCTGTACTGATATTCCCAGAGGTGCTAACACCCAGTCATTTGAAGCATCTTTAAACATACACCGCCTCTTCAAATTACGGACAAACTTAATTAACTTGGTCTACCTTTCCGTAAGATCATATGTTTAACACTGTTCCTTTCACCCTCTTGAGGGCTTTGATTTCTGTGCTACAAAATATTTTCAGTGCTGACTGACAGTAGAATTTCATGTAATAATGACCAATCCAGGCTAATTAGTCAAAGGCTTATTCAATGTGGAATCAGCTTACACATAAGTTCTAAACATCTTGTTCACGTTTTCCCCACAGACATTAACCCCGATGTTCATTTATTGTGGATATTAATGTTGTTAGCCAGATACATAGTGCTGCAAATTCAGTCACAAAAACGTACCACACGGCATAAGATTAAAATTCATTTTGTCGTATTCTGTTACACACGTAGAATGTATTAGTCCTACACGGTAAAATGTTGAAATGAAAGCCAGAAATTCTTACAATAAAACCAACTAGATGCACTAATTTCTCAAGTTTCTTTTTGGAATAAAACCCTACATGTTTCGGACAGTTCCTCTGTCTATAATCAGGAGTTTTTTTACTGTACACACAGCAATGGTATATGTCATACAGGTTTGCTGAAAACTTACGAGCAGCATCAGGACGGAACAGATACTATTGCTGTGTGTACAGTGAAGAACTCCTGATGATGTACAAAGGAACTGCCCGAAACATGTAGACTTTTATTCCAAAAATAAATTTGTGAAAAATTAGTGCATCTAGTTGGTTTTAATATAAGAATTTATCACGATGCACGTCAAATTCGAAAGCCAGAAACTTTGGAGAAAACATTCTGTTTGTGTAATACTATTTTCTTACAACAAGGAACTTGATAAAATGACTTGAATATAAACGGATAAGAAACAAATTCAAACTTTCCGGAAACTTGCACTGTCCACAGTGCTAAATTTAATTGAAAACTATCAGTGTTTTAGAAAGCGAAACATAAAGAGGGTCGTAGAACTGAAATGAAATTTGTATTTTAATTAGAACATTAATGCTCATTAATGTTTATTTTTATTGATTACTTCGAAACGCGGCTAGCTTTGCCTTCACTTCGCGAAATTAAGAGAAAATGAAGAAAACAGTTATTTTGTCAATTTCTATGTTAGATATGTAACATCTTTCCTTGTAAGGTGAAGAGAGAGAACCAACAAGATTCAACTAATTCGATGTTTATTATCAAACTTTCTATATCAACGGTCTTTTTCTCCTGATGATGGGCATAATGATGCCCGAAACATGTTGATATAGAAAGTTTGATAATAAACATCGAATTAGTTGAATCTTGTTGGTTCGCTCTCTTCACATTATGTTCACGATACACGGTCACAAGAACCTAAATCTTTCCTTGTGTTTGAAACAGGAACATAAATAAGACGCAAAGTATTTTAAAACCTTTAATAATGCAGATTAATTAAGGTTATAAATTTTTTTTACATTTGTACCGTGCATTTTGATACTATCAAAATGTATTATTCACCAACACATCAACAAGGACACTAGCAATATATATATGCAGCCACATCACCACTGATTTAATCACGCACTGATGAACCATAATTGACTATTTTAATAAAGTGTAATTTTGGCAAGCACGGATAATGAGTTCCGTGAAGATGGCGTGATTGTACCGAAACATGTCGGAGTTATTTTAATGTAAATTTTAATACTGTTTTTAAGATAATTACTTGTGCATTCGTCGGTGAATAATAAACTTAAAGTAATGACTATATGAAGCTGCGTAGTCCATGAGAAGCCACTTAAGTATAGACTTACTTCAGTAATTCTCCACATATTTATTGTATAAAAAAGAAGGTTCATTGCCACTTTCACAAAGGCCTGCCATTAGTCTCTGTCCTCAGCCTAATGCAGCTACTTCAGATCATCTCATTCTGTTTCTTTAAGATTAATTTTCATATTGACGTTGTAATGGATCACGGTCAGCACAACTCTGTTGGTGGTACACTAATGTATCTCCTTAGTTAGGTAAAGTATTTCAACGGAATAACTTGAAATCGCAACTTGATGCAACAAAGTAACTTAGTAATGTATTCTTAGCTCGACATGTTTCGGGTACATACGCCCATCATCAGGAGCATTAGATGTTGAGTTGCAGCATATGGTTTTCTGCACCGAGTTTTTCGATTGGTGGTGGTCTTGAGAGCCGCTGCGTAGGTCGTGTGCACGGTGCGGATGGTGCCGTGCCGTGTTTACCGTGCGGATGGTGCCGTGCACGTGTGTACCGTGCGGATTGTGCCGTGCACTTGTGTACCGTGCGGATGGTGCCGTGCACGTGTGTACCGTATTTGGGTTCCTGAATGTTACATTACGATTTGCAAGTGATGGTGCGAGAACTTAATGACGTTACACACCTTGTCACTTGACGAATTATACGGGTCACTTAATGTTCTAAGCAAGGGGAATTCGAGGGAACAGCCATGTTGGAAATGTGATGAAGATGGAGGAGGTAAATACATACAGGATTTTGATTATGTAAGCCTCTTGAGAATCTTGCGCTTGTTAAAGTGAGACAGATATTAAAGTGAGACAGATATTAAAGTGAGACAGATATTAAAGTGAGACAGATATTAAACTTAACAGTAGTACTTTAAGGCAATATATTATGAGGATGAGACACAGATGGAGAAGGCCCAGGCTCATATCCAGGGATGGCTTTACTACTAGCCGTCTTGATATTTGGCGTTCTTCTAATTCTGTACGTGATATTTATTTGTATGAGCTCCTTACTTTAAATCTTATAACTTCTCAATCAATCTTTCACGCTCCAAAATGTCACACTATGTAAACTTTCATGAAAGGTACGTCTGTGAAGTCACAGATCAGGGCTTGTGGCCGTCTATGGAGTGTATTTGAGAACCTGTGTTTTAAATTGTATCCATAGAGAGTTTTATTCTTGAAACACTAAACTTTTTTCGTTACAGTTTTCTGGAATGTTAAGTTCATAATCTCCAGTTTCAATATCTTCTTCAAGTGCTGTGTCTCTGTGGGTGGAGACGCTGTTTCAATAATCTCGTAATCTTTCCCATTCTGTACGCCGGACCTCCATCTAACTCATATCTTTTCAAGATGATCTCAAGTAGTCAGTTTTTGACTCTGAAGTACTGTTCATGCTGCAAGTGGAAGTGCTTCTAGTGCTCTGAGAGGTGGACCGAGGGTCTGTGTATAATGTGACTGAAGACGAACAGCTCTGCAGCGTTACTTGCTTCGTAGGCCTTTTAACGATTGTATGTCATGTTCAGAGACCATGTAGAATGACGACCTGAACAGTGGGACTGTGCAACTAGAGGAATAAAAAAAGATGATTTCATGACTTGGCATATCTTGAGACAGTTCAATATATCGGCACTTTCCTGGGGCGGAACCTGAGATGAGTAGCCGCTTCAGGTTGAGGTGCGGACATCAGATCTTCTGAATGTTAAGCAGGAATTCTAATCACTTAAAGCAAAGTTCACCATTCATGATATGTTGATGATGATGATGATATTAGTTTTAATGTTATAATGATGATAATAACAATAAGCATTTGAATTGAATTTTGAATATTATTATATGTTTTGTTTGGAGAAATGACAGGTCCTTTTGCCAGGATTGATTGGAAAGTTTGAAATGCAACGTGGAATTTCGAAACCAGCCCAGCATTTGCTCTATACCCGGAAAGTCGTCTAACTATCCCACATATAAAACTGAACTGTCTACCTGGCAGACAATGCAGAACATTTTCATTACAAGAAAGTACCGCGTTATGCTGTTACAAAAATAATAATCGTTTCCGGTACGACTCGCGTGGAGGATGTGAGTACAGTGTGTGTGTGTGTGTGTGTGTGTTTGTGTTGTGTGTTTGTGTGTGTGTGTGTTTGTGTGTGTGTTTGTGTGTGTTTGTGTTGTGTGTTTGTGTGTGTGTGTGTTTGTGTGTGTGTGTGTTTGTGTGTGTGTTTGTGTGTGTATGTTTGTGTGTGTTTGTGTGTATTTGTGTGTGTTTGTGTGTCTGTTTGTGTTGTGTGTTTGTGTTGTGTTTGTGTGTGTGTGTGTGTTTGTGTATGTGTGTTTGTGTTGTGTGTGTGTTTGTGTGTGTGTGTTTGTGTTGTGTTTGTGTGTGTGTGTGGTTTGTGTGTGTGGTATGTGTGTGTGGTTTGTGTGGTGTGTTTGTGTGTGGTGGGTTTGTGTGTGTGTGGTATGGATGTGTTGTGTGCGTGTGTGTGTGGTGTGTGTGTGATGTGTGGTGTGTGTGTGTGTGTGGTGTGTGATGTGATTGTGTGTGTGTGTGTGTGTGTGTGTGTGTGGATACCCACATGAGCTGATGCAAGTAATGTATCACAATATTTATTGCAAATGTAACTTGTGTTTACGTGGTACATAATATTTTAAATCAAGAATTACACTTGAATAATATTTTTTCATTTCGTGCCACAAAGAGAACAGACAATTTGCATTATAAGGACCAGTTGCTTAAAACTCTTAAGTGCATAATTTGAATTTACAATTTATAGTTATTTAAAACACATAAAAAACTTCTTGAAGAAAGTGTTTGCTTCCTTTATTTTAAGTTGTTGATATAATGTGTTTTGGTGTTTAAAATGAAAGTACATTTATGTACTGAAGACTAACTGATGGTCCACAATGGAAGATTTAATCTTTCTTTTAGGTTTGCATTTGTTTGTGTACACTGAATGTTACAGTAGGCTTACACAATGCTGCACATCTAATGCACAGATTATAGTTTGTTGAGCAGGCTGGTGTTGACCTGAAAATCCTGAAGCCTCTTGACATCGTCATGCCTGTAAACATGCGGTACACATGGCGGGAATGACACGAAATCTTTGCAGCACAGGTAGCCAGTCCTAGAAATAATCCTACCGTCAAGTCGGGCACTGAACCACAACCAGGTAAAGACTTGCATCACAGATTTGGGTGCAGTTCTTAAAGACAATAATTTTTTCATGTGAAAATGCTTTGGTAGTAATTATCAGATATATTAATGTCTGCACTTACATACAGTTTCTGTTACTGCACTGAAATGTGTTTATGTGAGTTGCAGAATTCGCTGGAAAAGTCCATGTGTCCTTGAAATAACCAGCCAATCGTATCACCAATGGTTTAACAGCATCCCGCGGTCAGTTCCCATTATCAGGTTCCTCTCACAATTGACGGTGCAGGTTTCTGTGGTGGTTCTCTCATCAGCTCACTATGGGTCCTTACTGCTGCACATTGTGCGTAAGTGTACACAGAGATGTGCATTAATGGTAGTTTACAGATATATAGACTAACACAAAAGTAAACACATAACCTACATGGAAAAATCTTATAACGGCAAAAGAAAATGGAAGGCCATTTAATTAAAGTTGAATCATTCTTAATTCACTTGATTAATGAAGGTCAATATTACTTTTAATTCATCAGTTTAATATGTTCTATCAAATTTCATAAAAATTCCTGATCACGTAAGGAAATTTGGAAAGTATTATATATTCAAATATGATGTATATTATTATCACAAACATTCTTCACTTATCTCAGAAACAAACGAAAAATATTATTCGTGTTCTCATTGTGTGTTCGGTTGATTGGTTAAAATAATGCGAATGTTTATCCTATTTCTAAGCACTTCATTTTAAATTTCCTTAAAATTAACTGTAATAGGAAACAGAGTTGCTTGCAGGCTGTACTCGTTCGGAAGCTGAATGGAAATAACATGGCTCTGGGATCTGTTTCTGTCAAACTTGACAATGTCACAGAACTAAACACACATGCTACCAAACACAGAATCATAAGTCTTACCAAGTCTGTAGTCTTAATTTATGTATTAACTTTTGTTTTTCCCTGAAATAGTACCTCCATGTATAACCATCTAACCATAACAAAATGCAACTTATAAATAACACAAATTGCCTCACATTAAATATTCAATAAATAAAATTACGGAACTACACAGAAGACGTGTTCACAAACAATGATCTTTGAATATTCCTCATTTTTGAATTCTGTTCTTTGTCCAATTTTAAGAATTGCAGTTAAAGGTTAATTTTAATCATTATTTTAGTTGAACATTTCATTGTTTTGCATGCAAAATTTTAAAATTTCTTGGTTTAAAATGCAATTAAAAATTAAATTGCATGAGATAGCTTTTGAAAATCATGTGGGTGTTTTCGTGTAGAAATTTGTGCTTATATATACATATATATATTAGACATTTATGTAAATAGATAATAGAATATTACAGTTCACATAAACATCAAATCTGTTGTGTCCTGGCCATTGTTTGAGGCCACAATATTGTTTATAGTCTTGACAATAGTACAAAGTGAGACATCTTGCTAAATGTTACGTATAATCTGCTACTAAGAGGGGTTGCTGATAAGTCCTTAGCCCGACCAGGAAAGAAACAAGCTACAGCGATCACTCTCGGAATTTATTCAACATACTCTCCACGAAGGTCAGTATACTTCTTGGTCAGTTGCTCAAACTTTTGCAAGATGCTCAAAAAAAATTCGGAAGGATGTCCGTCCAATCAGGTCTGCGCGGCAACAATTACACCCGCGTCAGACGAAACATGGCGCAATTCAATTGTATTTTTAAGTCCAGGGAACAAGTGGAAGTCCGACGGGGCCATATCCTAACAATAGGGTGGTTGATCAAGGCATTGGATGCTCAGTCAGGCCAGTTTCTTCTACGTTGCAAGTGCCTGGTGGGCCGCTTGGTGAACTTCCCGCGGCGTTTTTCCTTCAAAATATCCTTCAGTTCCACCAGAAGGGATATGTAATTCTCCGCGTTAATTGTTTCTCCATTTGGAAGTTAATCAGTGAGGAGGATGCCGTCTTGATCCCAAAAAAATCGAAGTGAGAATATTTCCAGCGGATTTTTGCACTCGGAATTTTTTGAGACGTGGTGAGCCGCTATGCCGACACTCCATTGATTGTTGCTTTGTTTCCGGTTCATAGAAATATAACCACGTTTTGTCTATGGTAAACAATCGCGACGGGAAATCATTTGGATCGCGCCGAAAAATGCCAAATATCAGACAACTGGCACCGTTGACGTTTTTGATCGGCTTTCAGACATTTCGGGACCGACTTTGTGGAGAGCTTCCGCATGTTCAAATCTTCATGAATGATGGACCCAACCCGTTCGCGTGAGATGTCCTGTTTCTCAGGTATTGATTTAGACGAAATACTGCGGTCTACCAAGAATAGCTCTTGAATTTGATAATAATTTCCGGGGTGGTCACAATATTGGGTGGTCCAGGACAAGGCTCATCACAGGTGGAAAAATCATCACGTTTAAACTGGGCCACCC
>Ga0123352_10007269_pt1 | contig 17043 bp, 13 predicted proteins | sample TergutLab28metaG_FD_89700 | JGI IMG/M metagenome (GOLD analysis project Ga0123352, IMG submission 89700) | Labiotermes labralis P1 segment gut microbial communities from Petit-Saut dam, French Guiana - Lab288 P1 | ecosystem: Host-associated > Arthropoda: Insects > Digestive system > Gut ... | reverse complement strand
TGTTGGGGTAATTTTTACTGCATATTTTTAGGTGGGGGGTTAAAACATTGCTTTGTCCTTTTTCCCCCCCCCCCAATTCCCAGCACAGTGGCTTATAGTAAGAGATGTTCATTAGCATGTCAGCCTTCTTTATTTGTAAGGCAAGATTATGTGCAAGGGGTACAGGTGGATGGTATGATGTCCCAAACAAATAATATAATTACAAAAATACCTGACACCCAAGAAGAGTGCCTGCTTCCTTCCCATCCATGCAACATTCAGCTAATCATAACCTTCCTGTAACTAGTCTGTAAATGCCTAGGAAAAAATCATGTTTTTCAGATTCCAATATTTATTTTGTTTACATTTTATATTTGTGCCCTTTACCTCACAACTGCGATATAATCAGTATGGTAAGTTTGGAATCTGTGGCAGTAGCGAGGTCAGATTGGACAACGGTGGCACTCTTGCACATGATTCAATATGTATGAAAATGGGAATGCATAAGAATCATGCCAAGGCATCTAAATATAATATCGTCACCTCGGGCTGACAGTCGTGTCATGTACTGAATGACAACCAACGTTCCAACAGCCTACTCTGCTTGCAAATTCGTTGTGCTCCTCAGATGATCGACTTGACACGCGATCTCGTCATCGTTGCCTTATTCACACACCAAGTTTTTCCCTCAAACCGTGTACACCTTTGCGTTCACAAACATGGCGACAGTGCGAACGTGAAGGTTACATTCGACTATAATCTGTGCATCCAACTATATGTTAAGCATGCAATGAGGTTCAAGTGCTTGAATATATTAGTTTAGTATCAACCACCCTTTGGCCCAACTGTGTATCACACGATTTGTTATGACTCACCGCTCTTCACGTCTATACTAGCGTCATCATCAACTTATATACCTTTCATTCAACTTACGCACGGATCATATGTGTAATAAGTAGTTTCCTACTGCTGGTACTCAGTACTTTACACTGTACCTGAATAACTTAACATGTACAGATGTTGTTTGCTATAATCAGATTACTCAATATATTTCATTGCATTATGTCTATCGTTTACATTAGTTGAATCCTTAAATATTACACTAGCTTCCTGTATCTACTTTTAATCCATGGTGTTCATTTGATATTAACCGTGATGGTAGCGTTATTAATCTGTGCTCGTAATTGTGCTAAGTTGCGATTTTGTGTCGGTCGACCGGAGTGTTGGTAATGCCGTAATTGACAACGTGAATTTGTTCGTCGTGTTAATACCGTGAATATTTATCCACCGGTAGCGGGTTAGCAGTAAGCTGAAATGTCTTTCAAGAGGGACGGTGACGATCTAGACATGCTTCGAAGGCTTAAGGTAGTGTACTTATGTTTCGGTATAAGGAGACTAGCAGCAGAGTTCCTTAGCTGGTAGAGAAGTACCCGCAAGCAATTTTTATTTTATCTTCCTATGTGGATATTCTTGTGCTGACATGCCTGAGGATGGCGTAAGTACAGGCCGAAACATGTAGCATACATGTGAAGTCAGTTTAATTGATTAAAGATACTTGCGTTTGAACAGTGTGGTTTGTTGTGATTCCGTATGAAATGAAACGGCTGTTTCCGTTGCGCCTTCGCATGGTTTTATAGAGAAAACTGAACCCGCAAATCCACAAGGTCGATGGGAACAATAAGTATTAAGTATAATGTGAGCGATTTTGCCTACGTAAAAGTAAATTGCTAGTACGGTAGTGGTTTTAGGCTGAAGATACAACATTTGCGAGTTCTTTGAGAAGTTTACTCGTTTGTGACGATTATTTGACAGTATACGACCTGCTGATAAAGACGCTGATTGTTTTATATTCACCGAACGCTGGCTGAAGTGATAACATTTCTGCTTTGTATTAAGAAGGTGCCCATTTCGAGCCTCGTGCAGGCCACCGTCACTTCATCTTGATAGATTCATTATTACTAATCCATCCGTTCGTCATTGTCTAATCTGAGCTGCTGACAGTGTCACTTAATAAAGTACAAGTAAATAAGCATTTTTAATTCTCAAGTTTGCGGTTGAAGTCACGTCTTTTCATATTATCTGTATGGTGCAAGTTGAGTGATCTTAGTCAGGGGGACATGTGTATATGCAAATGAATTTTACTGCCATATGTGGAATTATGGTAGTGCACATTGCAAATACAAATGCAGGATGTGGTCCATTGTGTTTCATATGCTGTGTGACTGCTGGGTATGAAATTATACAAGGGTCCATCAGAAAATAAATTTACAATGCATATATGGGGTTCTTTGTTTTTAACTATACTAAGAAGAATGGAATACTTCAAAATTCAAATAAGAACCATTCAGATTTAACTGCATTGCAATCACTACTTTTCCACCTAGTCCCCTGCATCTGACACACATGATGGAGCAGCCTTTCCATTCCCTCTTATAGAAGTCCATGTCCTGTATTCTTAACGTTCAAGTCACACCTGTTTCCATCTCACTTTCATTAAATCTGTGGCTGTGAAGGTCTTGTTTCAGTGCTGGAATCAGATGATAATTGCTCAGCCTTGGATTCCCTTGATGTAATAATTTATGTGATTAACATGACTACATGTTGTGTATGGGAAATATTACAAAAGGATATTTTTAGTAAATGTTGGTTAGGGGAAGATTTAGACAGGGATGCTGTTTGTTACTGATTTTATTCAACTTGTAGAGCCAAGACCTTACCAAGAAAGCTGTCTAAGGGTTTGGAGACTTCAAAATTGGAGAATAATTCACGCTGTGAAATATGCACACGAAGTTGTGCTTCTGGTAAAGGAAGGGTGATGGTACAAGGCATCATTGACAGACTACTTAAAACTGGAAGATATTATGGAATGGAAATTAATATAATGAGAATCTCAAAGTAATCATCCCGAGCTCTTCACATAGAATATAAAATATTTCAACTATTTGGGTAAAGTGATAACAAATCATGCAATATGTACACATGAAATTAAATCCAGGATTGCCATGGCAGAGGCAGCATTCAACAAGATGAAGACTCTTCACCAGCAAATTGGACTTAAATTTGAGGAAGAAACTAGTAAAGTGCTACATTTGGAGCATTGCTTTGTTTAGTGCTGAAACTTGGACACTTCAGAAAAAAGATAAGAAATACCTGGGAAGTTTTCAAATGTGGTGGTGGAGAAGGATGGAGATCAGTTGTACCAATCGTGTGAAAAATAAAGAAGTATTACAAAGAGTCAAAGAGGAGAGGAATATCCTTCATACATTATATAGAAGGAAGGCTAGCTGGATTTGTCTGCCTTCAGAAACACATTATTGAAGGAAAGATTGAGGGAAGGTTAGTAGGGCTTGTTAAAGGGAAAGATGTAAGTGATGGGAGGAAGATATAAGCAGCTACTGGATAACCTTCAGGAAAAGAAAGAATACTGGAAATTGAAACAGGAAGCACTAAATCACACTCACTTTGGAAGAGGCTATGGAACTGTTATAAGACAGGCTACAGAATGAATGAACATTTACTAAATTGTCTACAGATATTATTTCTGAGGTATTACTACAAACGGTAAGGATATTACAGAGCCAGGTTAGCGTACTCTTTATAGCGACTAGTGGCAGATTAGATGGTCCAGTGTTCGAATACTGGCAAGGGCAAGGGGTCCTCCAGAATCATCCAGACCAGCTCTGGAGCCCACCCAACATCATATTTAATGGGTACTGTAGTTTTTTTCCCAGGAGAAAAATGGCTTGAAGGTGAAATTAACCACTTGTTTAAATCTAGCAATGAGGTTAAGAATGAGGGAGCTGTGCCTTGACTCCTGTTGTATGCCTTCATGGTGTGGGCAGGGACACGTTTACATTTATATGGATATTATGAAGAATAATTTTATTTATTGCTATGAAGGTTACATGTGCAAATTAATAAATGCAATTAAATCATTTCTAATTCTGCTGTAAGTGTTGAGGATGCAACATACATTTTGTGATGCTCTGTAACTTGTTGATCTCCGCTGTTATTTTCAATTAAATAAGTAAACAGGTTGTATTCATAACATACGTTTTGGCACATATGTTTCAAGGCCTACCATACAAACAGGCAGCAACATTGATAAGCAGCAGCAGAGCACAAAGGCTTAGGCAAAGTCTAGGAAAGCTGGAGGCTTTTTCTGTTATCCACTACAATGGCAACATTAGGGGGTTGCATGCTGTGATGACCTATAGATGTTGTCGAGTCAGACTCAGTACAGTTCACACTAATGTGAATTCCTTGTGTAGCTCATGCTGGACAGTGCTCTGCTACTGTAGACACACTGTTGTCAAAGGGTAACTTTTATCAGTTCCTGTGTGGCAGACATCTTGTATGGTTTACTTCCCGGCAGTCATCATTTCACCCCCAACAGCTACTCTTCAAACAACTGCATGACCAATCATGTGATCCCAGGACCCTTGAGACACAACAGTAAACATGACTGGTGTAGGTTCTTTTATTATAGGATTATATGCCACTTGATCTTGTTTTCAAACCAGCAGTTCTATATTGGTGTGTGGCTTTGTACTGAAGTACTGCAGGATATCAATGTTTCTGAAAAACAGTTTGTTGGTTTCAAAATAATATTAAGTGACCATTTTTTCGTGCATACTGTGAAATTCACTTAAAGGTACTAAGTAGAACCACAGAATTTCCATCAGGATAATCATTCCAGCCTGTTTTGAATAATGGATGATCAAAGTTGGGTTGTTAGTCATTACAGGTCTGTTGTTTCAGGGGCTGCAGAATTTCCATTGTACTGTAAACTTGGCCAAGTCCGATTACAAACTTTTGTTTGAGGATGTGTGGAGTCAAATTTGCTGATAGCTGAATTCAAAATATGTCAAGCATGGTAGCAATAGTGAGCATAAAATCATCAGTTTCTTGCTGTACAAAGCAATCACACAGAGTATTTTAACTTTCACATTTATATAGAAACTCTTGCAATTGAATATACGAGTAACTCGATATTGAAGTCTCCATATTGGACTGGCCAAGCCTGCTGGCAGTGTTACAGTATCTGACCTGCTGGTACACAAGACATTGAACTATGATTTCATTTGTGTAAAACAAGTGAAGTGAATGCTTGTTATCATAGTATGACATGTCCTGTCTTTAACAGTGATTGATCAGCTGTCCAGTTACGTGGAATAGCTGTGAACATGTCAAACAAGCAGTTGCAGATAGAAGGGGCTGGCTTTTCAAATTAGTTTTGAGTAAAGTTTACTTTTCTGTCACACATGTTTGCAGTCCTTCGGAACTCTTGTAGCTTATGTTATGTTTGGCTAATATAAGTTTATAATTCCTCACTGAAATATAGTTTAAGAAATAGAATAGTGTTCTGGGTTTCTGTGTATATAGTGGTATGGTTTAAATCCTTTTGGGTCACATTCCTGATGACTGCACTTAGGCAACTAAATGTTATTAGTCACAGTGGTTTTTGTTATCACCACCACCTCTTCTCCCCCTCCACAATTTTCATTGTCACCTACATCAAAAACATCATCATTCCTCCACATTCTTTTTTATCATTTTGGGGGAGATGAAGAGCCTATGAAAGTACAGATTCTGTGTTAAGTTTGTGATACAGAACTTTGTTTATTTCATGTTTGTAATTGATAATGTACAAAAACATTTCATTCATAATTAACACTGTAATTGTCTGTGCACTATAAAATGTCACATGCACAGCTCCAATAGTTCCTTGGTTCGTTAATTATTGTTAGTGTTAACACTAATCTCACAAGTCTGATTTTCTGCCACTGTGTTATTTCTTCTCATACTGCTTGTTCCTTTGACATTTATGCTTTATGTGTGTCATCTGACAACAAACCCAATTCATCCATCTCTTTCATATCAGCCTGTTTTCAGTTTCCTCACACGTTCTTTGTGATATGTTTCCAACTTATTCTCATCGTGGTCTCACTCTTATTCTTTGGCATTTTCTTTTTGGTTTCATGTTCATTGCTTTTAGGATTCCATCTTCCATTCCTCAAGTGTGCTCACATATTCTGTTATATCTGAAGACAAGGAATTCACAGTATTTGGTTTGGGTGGTTTCTTGTTGCATTACATGCATACCCTGTGTTATGAAAATTGCTTGGTTCAAAAGTTGAAAAGAGGATACGTACACATGCAGAAGCATGTTCTCATAGAGACAAAGTGGTAATCTTACTACTACATGTGCGTAAGCCTGTGCTCATAGAGTCATTGAGTTGGACTTACAAATGACTTCTACTATTTTTCCCCACCCCGTAAGGAAGGGTGTCTATGAATTGAATTAATTGTTTGGTGCTGTTAATGCAGAGAAAGAGGAATATGCTAGACTGAATTAGCTCAGTTACAGCTTCAGTTCAGGGTAAACAATTGTGCGGTTGGTTGAGGCACTGTGCTGCAGGCCAGAAGGTCACACGTTCGATTACCAATGGTCTGAATGGAATTTTTCATTGTCATAATCCTTCCGGCTGCACCATGACTCTTGGGTCGACTCAGCCTCTGACAGAACTGAGTACCAGGAATGTTTCCTGGGGCGGTAAAGGTGGCCAGTGTATGGGGCTGACAAACTTACCACCTTCATGTGCCTACTGTCATGAAATTGGGAGCCTCAAACTCCTAGTACCCTCAGTGCCTGTACAGGGATTGCTTTACCTTTAAACTTCAGTGCAAATTTCTTTTGGTGATTATGATAACATTGTGGGTTTCATAACATGAAGAGTCTCAAGAGAAGGAAAAACATAATGTTACTGGCAGATGGCAGGAATCACTAATTTGTATAGTAGGAAAGTACGATAGTCTGGCACCCAAATGCTGCACTTGTAATGAATTATTGTGCATGTAACACTGTTAATTTAATATTCTCTTATGTTGAGTGATTCTGATGATTGATTCTTTTTTTTAGCACCATCGTGTGTGTGAGCTGTTAGCCAGTCACATACCAGATGATGAAGCTATGTTATTGAAGAACGGAAGGTTAGATTTGCTATTATTTGCAGATTAGCACAGATTGAGTTCAGACTTCCCTGGTTACTTGTCAGATGCAAGTGTGTTGTCACTTACGGATGTGTGTAACAATCGTGCTATAGCTAGTCTAAGTGGAACAACACAATATCTCATACGGGAGGTATTTTTTGTTGTGTCCTAGAGCACTGGAGCTTTTACGGAAGTATTTTTGCATAAAAAATCTGCATTAGCCAGGAATTTGAAATTTGTGTATCCCCTGAAGAGCAGCATACCTTATTGTTTATTTTTGAAGTGGTGAACTTCTGCATCCAAGCAGGCTACACGTCTTCCGAAATTATTTGTCAGTGCTTGATGAGGCTGCGGTCTTGAAATGTTAGCACCATCTCTTCATGTTGTTTTCCAGTCCTTGTGAATTACGTGATTCACACACAAACCCTCATTTATTGTCCTTCACAAATAATACTCATACAGCCTAATTATATTACCAGCAAAGTACACAAGTTTTCATTTACAAATATAGTGTACTCTCATTTATCCATTATAATGGTGGGAGGGGTGCAAGGATAATTGAGAAACATGGATAATCCAAAACATATATTGTAGTGAGCCACAAACAAAAAATAAAACTGATTTCCCTATTGTACAAATAATACATATGTATTATTTACATAAATAGTCTGTAATTTTTGTTTGTATTGAGGATTTTGTTTGAGCGCTCAGTACTAAATTGTATTATTTTCCACTTCATCATTAGTAACTTACGACCATGCACGAACAAGCCACAAACCAGTTATCTGCACATGGACAATTGAGCGTACACTGTACATTTATTTTTCAATTCCTTTATGTTTCACCCTAAGTGGCCGATAAGGCTGGAACTTGTAGGAATTTCTTCTAATGCAGTAATAGCCTGTGATCATGTGGTGTTTGTAACTTTGCAAGTGTGTATGCTGACTTGTCACAGTAACAGTATATTTCATGTTTTCCCACAGGTTGACATGCATGATATGTACCCATCGACCCATCTTCAACACAATGAGTATGCTCGCCATCCATCGCAAAGGCAAGAAACATGTCAGTGGTAGGTAACATGGAGAGGAGAAGTAAGATGTATTCAGTTCAATGTTGCACAGTAACCCCTGCTTTTGCCCGTTTTACATAATATATATTCAGTAGAATTTCAAATACTACAGGAATGTTTCCACCACATTAAGTTGGGATTACTTGCTAGGGGACACCTGTCACATGAAAGGCACACACTTATTGCACATTGAAGTTCTTTTGGTCAAATTGAAAATACCACATTCTGAATTATTTTTTTGCAGATGCCTTCAGTGTGAGGATTGTTGCATAACAATTTATCATTTATTATGCCCCACCTGTAAACAGTTGTGCAGGTTCAGATGTGGCAAATGTGGAGGCTACATTTCCCTGATTATTATTCTATCATAAAAACACTGTAACACTGCATAGAATTGTTTCTGGTGTGAGCTGTTGCGTTGTAATGCTAAAAAAAAATGATGTGGTTTCTGTTGTAATTGGACATGTGTTCAGGCTTGGTGTTAGGTTTGGTTAACACATTGCAGTGAATTTGTGGTCTCGGGATATAATGGATCAAATAATCATAGTAGCGTGCCTGTCACATCCCATGGCAACTGCATCATGAAATGGCACTTTGTAGATTAAGTTGCAAAACCTGTCAATCTAAGAGGTCACATATTTGCTAAAATGAAACCAAGCTTCACCACCAAACAGACCATGTTTGGTTGTCTGTTTCTCCATCATGTGTTCCTTGCAGGTACCAGTTTACTCTTCAGACCTGCTTCACAATCTGTGTCATAGAGTGCGTAAACTATATTTGTCTTATATACATGTTCATACAGCAGTTGTATTGCATTTTGTGCTGATGATACAAGCACACTGTTTGCTTTGCAAATAGTGCTATTGATTTTGTAGAAGGTGTTTGCAGTCTAACACAACTTCTGTCAAGTTTTTGCTCAGTTTCGCCTGTTCTATTGCTGTGTAAAATGGAACCTGTTGCTGAAAACCTTTTCACATAATTCTAAATTGTTGTCCTATTTGGAGTGGTAAAACTTTGAATTTAAGATGACATTTATTGTAGGAATTGTATTTGGTTTATGTATAATAAAGAAACTGCAGTTCTTTGCTGAGATGACAAATGATGCACAGAGACTTCACAAACTCTCTTTAACAAGGAATGTGGGAGCAAGCTGTTGAGTGGGCTGGGTTGAATCAGATCAGCAGCCTGGTAGGAAGTAACTAGAAATTGGGATCATCATCATCATCATCACAAATTAGGCCTTGATAGACCTTTTTAATCTAATAGTGTCTTCAGAGGTCTTCAAGTTGTCTTCATCCATTTGGTCTTTAATTCATCATTATTTTCAGAATCATGTTGTTGTCCATTCTTGTTACTTGATCCTATATATTGAAACATGAACAATCTGCACTATATTCACATGTAAATCACGCATACTGTATGGCAACGTGACGATTTACTGCAATTTATTAATGCCAGCCTCTGCAACCATAATATTAAAATCAATTAAGTTCTTGTGCATGTGTGTGCGTGTTCACATGTGTGATTCTCATTTCCATAGGAACTTGTTTGTGCCTTCCTTTATAACAAGCAATGGGTCTCTTCCATTGTACTACTGCTGCAGTGTGGGGTGATGGTATAGGTGTTGGTAGGGCTGTGCACCCCTATGCCCCCCATGGTACCCATGTTGTATCCTGCTGGGCATTACTCATGTTATTGCTTTTGCTAGTTCTCTGTTATAGTGCAATTTTTCACACTCATGTTACAAGGTCTGGTGTGTTTAACAGAGCTGTTTTAAGATGTTAACATGGCCACTGCAGCTCTCCATACTCCTCCACCCATTGCGCCAGCCTGAAATTGTCCCACTTTTACCTTTGCCCAGCACAGTCTACAGAATGCTACAGCTGCTTCATCTTCCTACAAAAATTTCCCTGTGTGATAGCACTGAACTGGAAGGGAGCCCAAGTATTCCAGTTACTCTGATTTTCTTATTTAGTCATAAATCTGTCAGTGCAAAAATGGTTAAATCAGTTGTATACACACAAGCTGATTACACCTCCTTGTAAAATGATGTGTATTACTTTCTTATTAAGGCAAGTATTTATTGCAGAAGGAAGTATTCTTCAAGTTAATTATGCACACAGCAGGTGAAAGAAGAAAAAAAATGTTTACAAGAGCAAGAATGCTAGGGGTGATTCTTGGTGGGTGACATGTTACAGAGCTTAGCAAATACCTTGCTCATAAGAGGATGTTAGAGCTTAAGAAACTGAAGTCTGAGCAGAGGAAATACTTGCACTCCGGACTAATGGTTGACTCGATGGGGCAAGGAACATTAAAAGACCAGGGAAATGAGATGCTCATCACACTTGTAGCAGCATACGCTGGTTGCAGCAAGCAGAAACTGGGGCTGCAGCGGAAGACCATTTTGGATGTTGAAAATAGTAAGTCATTGCAATATTCTGTCATGGTTATTGGATTGTTACTTCATTAAGACTCTTTACACCAAACTTTGTAGTGTAGTGTAGTGTTTAGGACTTCTGCTTTGTATGTGAGAGTTATAAGTTCCAGTCTGAACTTGTTGCTGTTTGTTCTGACTCTGGTTGTTCATATTTTTTTAGCCCATCTACACAAATGCCCAGACAGTACTGTAAATAGTCAGTGGGCACTTCCTTTTACATCCTTGTTGATTCACAGCCTTATGATTCAGTATAGCATAACCTAGCAATTGATTTCATCTTCTTCTCAAGCACTACAGTTCATTGTGGACCTTGGCTTCCACTACGGTCTTCCTCCATTCCCAATGGTCTCTGGCCATTGCATGTCTGCTTTTTTATTCCCATGTAAAGTCCTCTTCTACCTCATCTCTCCATCTTTTGCATGATCATCTTTTGCCGATCCCTTCCATTGTAGCTATTGCAGTTTGTTCAGGCCTTCTTTGCTTTCACATTTTTTCAACTTGACCATAGCATCTTAGGGGAATTTTATAAATTTTACATTGTCTTCCCATTGTATGTGGCATGTCCGTTATCTCATTGTTTGTTCTTATTCTCCGTCATTCTCTATGTTGAAACGTCCATATATTTTTCTTACAGTCTTACTTTCAAATATTCCAAGCATATTTGTTTCTTCTATGGTCATTGTTCAAGTTTCTGACACACAGGGCACAATAGGTCATATCAGAGTTCTATGTAGCTTTAATTTAGTATTTCAGGACAGGAGTTTGGACCTGAAACATTTGATGTGTACTAGGCATGCACAGTTTGCTGTCATGATTTTGGAGTGGAGGTCTGTCCACAGTTTGTTTTCATTGTTTACAGCTGATCCCAGGTATGTAATGCTGTCAACATATTCGAGTTTAAAATTATCTGTTGTCAAATTTTGGAAATATCTTCTTGCTTGTGTAGATGACATTTTCATGTATTGTATTTACTCGAATGCAAGATGAAAATTTTTCCTTAAATTTGGAGCTTAAATATGTGAGATCGCCCTAAATTCGTGTAGGAAGTGCTGAACCAGACAGTCCAAAACTAGATTGCTGTGAACAGGATCGTGTGGAGCCCATCCAAATTGATGTGTGTAGACAAAACAAAGAACAGACCATGACTAGAGCTGACACAGTCTTATTTTTTGGACTTTGTATATCATCTGACTTTTTAAAGAACTGCATTTTGGAAGTTGGCTCTGTTTCCATTTTCAGGCAAAGACATACCTAACTTAGTGGACCCCTTAAGTGTAGCTACTCTCATTTACTGGGCACAACAGAAACCATAAACTTGTTAAGGTATGCACCAGAGAGCATATCTAGCCCAAGGGTAGTAACAGGAAAATGGCTATTGAAAAATTAAAAATTAACTACAAGACTCAAAAATAAAACATGGACCAACCCAGAAATTACAAACATAAAAAGAGCAATGAACTCAGACTGATCAGACCACACACCCAACACAGAAATTCAAAACACATGTATTTAAAATTCTTAAAACCATCTGCGGAGAGAACGGTGGATCGTAACAGCATGGCAGCATATCTCACCAGAAATGACTGTAGAGGGTTTTAAGAAGGACTTTATATCCAATGCACTGGATCAGAGTGATGATGGTATGTTGTGGTGTGGTAATGAAGAGTGTGGGAATGTGAGGACTGTGAGGAAGATGAAGGCAGTGACTGAAGATGGAGACAGGGATACTGATTGGTAAAGGTAGACAGAATCTGACATGCTGTGTATATTAAGTGTATGAAAATAATAGTAAAATAGTTTTTCCTTGGACATGTTTTATTTTTGGTGGGTCATCTTCAATTATGATAAATGCATTTTTCCTTGGCAGACACATTTTATTTGGGGGGTCATCTGAGATTAGTCATCTTGCATTTGGGTAAGTATGGTTCTTGGTTTTCTTTCCATTCAGGCTCAATCCCGTTTTTCTGCCTCCAGTTTCCAGTGCCAATGGTACTTCTCTTAAAGCTGTAATGTTCCTGGCAGTGCCATCATGCATATGCACACATTTGCGTGGATTTATGTTTCTTTTTCCTGTAATTTCTTACAAAACTATGTTTCCTGCTGTATTAAATAATGCTTCTGACATTGCATCACCCTGTCTTACACCTGTTGATACATTGAAAGGCCTACTGCCAGTAATTGCTACAAGTACTTTGGATATATTACCATTTAGTGTTGTGTTTATTAGCTTTATTATTTTGCCGATATGCCATAATATTCTGAAGCATGAAATAATTGATATTATGTCTTTGCTTTTGAAAGCTTGTCAGATCTCAATAAATAGTATGTACAGGTCTGTGTTATACACATAAAATTTTACGATGGTTTGCCTCATCACAGATGTTTGTTCATTGATACTTCAGTTTGGTCTAAATCCACATTGATATTCTTGTATTATCTCTTCAGCTTATGCAGTCAGCCTTTTAAGGATAATGTTTGGTAAAAATTTTATGTCACATTTAGCAGTGTAATCCCCCATAGTTGGATAGCAGTTAATTTAGTGTAATTAAATAAACAAAGAATGCTTGCTGTGACAGAAGTTTGTCTGCTGAACACAGTTTGCATGATATAATTAAGTATGAACATTGGAAATTCAAGTATGAAAACATTTGAGTGTTGCTTTGAGATGAAAAACATATCACCTATGTTTTGAAAGAAACTGGTAAAAGTGTGAAGATCATGGGGTAACTCCATCTGCATCCTGTGAAAAATTCAGAATATTGTGTAAGATTTGGTGTTTATTGACTGTCAACAGAATACTCTTATGAGGTAAATGTACATATCTCTTATTTTTCTTTAACATCATACATTATCCTGCATGTTTTGGTTCCATGTGATCCATTATCAGGGAAATCACAAATTCAAGGGCAGTGAAATGTACAAGATGTATACGTACTTGCTTATATTTTAATCGGTGTGTATATTATAGATCCCTATCACATGCAAGTTGTTTTGATATACAATGCAAGGAGGCCAACAGGTATTATGAGTTTGTACTATTGAAAACAGTGCACTGAGACAAACATTTTGTGTAATACTGGATTGACTCTTTATAATTTTTAGATGCATTCACAAAATTGTTAAAAGGTACTTTTAGTTTCATCATGGCTGGCTGTCCCTCTGTCTGCATGGAACAGCTTGGCTCTCACTAGACAGATTTGCGGGAAATTCTATATTTGGGAATTTTTTGTGAAAATCTGTGGAGAAATTTTACGTTGACCAAAACCTGTGAAGAATAACAGTACTTTACATGAAAACCACATACATTGATGATAATATCTCACTGAATTCTTCATAGAACAAGTACTGTTCTACACAAAAGTTGTAGAGAAAATCAAATCACACATTGTGTGTTTAATAAAATTCTTTCTGAAAATCATGTCATTTATGAGATGATGTGGAATAATATGGTAGAGCTGGACATGCCACATACCAATAAAATAGGACAATGCACATTGCATGCAGGATAACTAAAACTACAGACACACACTCAGAATATGTAATACGTATTGCTTTTCCATGGCAACAATAGTTACACGAATACACCTCAGTGTTATGCTAATAGTGCCTTGCCTGTCTAGTTTGCTTAATGCTTTTATATGTACAGTTTCATAGCCTGTCTATGCGTGTGAAGTGTCTTGCATTCTTTATGTTACTCCTTTCAGTATCAAAGGGGGCCGAAATTTCCAGAGTAGTCTCCCAGAATACTACGCTTCCTTCAGCATCTGCTCAAGTCCGTCAATATTTAAGAGGACTTTGGAAGAAAAAGCCCCTTGAAAAAACTGTTGAGAAATGCCAAGAAAATTATGGTGAAAGTTGGCAAAACTCTACGAGTAATGTGGTTAATGTCAGTGCGCCAGATTGTCCAGAATCCATACTTGAAAACCATGCATCAGCAGCCAAACCACATAGTGAAGAAAATGTGTCTAGGAACAAGAAGGCAGAACATGAACTGAAGTTAAGAATGTAAGTAAATTGTGGTTAGTACAGCAATTTGTTGTACTGCATGATTCAAAAGCCACTAGGAGTACCTCAGCACTGTGGGCACATGGTTCCATTCTTTGGAAATATGTTACCCAACTTGATATTAAACTTATAAAAGAGAAATATATAAATATTCTGATGTCAGCACGTGATTTGTGTCACTTGGTCGTCTTTACACTGTATGTATTCCAGGATGAATCATACTTCCATTACAGAAGAGTGGTGCCTGAGGAAAAGCACATAAGACTGATACATCCAGGAACACATTGACCCATTTACCCTTGGGCACACGTAGCAAGACGTGTCATGCTGAATTTAGTTCCTTATCTTTGTAGCCCTTGAATGTGCCACAGCTCTTATTTTATTGGTTACAGGAATGGCTGGATCAAGAATGCTTTTGGAACATGGGTGCAAGATCCAGATGTGGAATTTGACAGTGATGAACATGAACCGCCAGTGTTCCCAGACTGAGTTTCATGTTCTGCAGTAACTCTGTTGAAAGGTTTGTCTCAGAATTAATGTGTCCAGTATTTATGGCAAACTTTGTAAAGAAACGTTGTGTAAGGACAGTAAGAAATGTTGGCATACTCATTTATTTTATAGGTTTCTTTCAACAAGTGCCCTATGATAAACGTGACACCGAAGTGCTAAAAAAAAAAATAAATTAGAGTTTTCTGTTGTGGTACACTGGCATGAATGTATGACATTAAAGTAATGATACAAAATCCTACAGGCAAAAAAAAAATTGTCCTCTAAGCAGGGAGAAATGAAACAGAGTGAGAGAAATACCACAACCAAATTTATGCCTGAAGTTTTTGTGTTTTATTTTCTTCAAATAGTTCCTTGAAATTCCTGTAACCCCCAAGTATGAAATTTGCTGAGCCACTTTCACTATTCTAACTGAACAACCTTTAAAACAAAAATTAGTAGTCATTGACTGAAAACTTTGCTGTTGTATTTCTGGCTAAAATAAAAAAAAATCCAACAAATGTAAAAACCATAACTTTGGTACATGTATCACCTGCAGTCATGTTGCTGTTATAAAATCTACTTTGTAAGTGTTTGTTACACTGATCATGCAACAGTTTGTGAAGTTCAGTGCATTTTCATCTGACACATGATTCAGGAGTCTGAATCTTTATTGACTGGTCCTTCAATCCCATTGTAGTTGCTAATGGCCAGGGTTATTTTCATTTTAAATGTCTGGTGTCTGCACCTGTGTGGGACAGTATAGTCCCTTTCGGACATAGGTTAAATCTGCCATTATTTAACACACATTTTGATTTAACATCTAATAACAGTAATAAGGAGTAATTGGATGACTGCCAGGTTGAGGCTGCCATTATCTCTTTACCACAGTTCCTGCTATCACATACCCAGTGAATCTTGTTACAGGTTCAACTGCAGGCTTAAAATTCTTAACACCTTACCTGAACTTAAGATTAGGGGATCAGACTTAGGGTTATACTGTTGTCTCTTGAATGGGCACCATTCTTATCTATACTTCAGCACACAGATCACAGCTGCCTCTTAACTGGATTACACTAGGGAAAAGAAAAGTGTTTTATTTAATTATGGTGACATTCTGTCTAAAATGAAGTCATGTAGGGCAATATGACCTTTCTGTGACACTGCAAATACCACAGTGTAGCATCAATATCAGTAGCAATACTGCTGTGCTTGTTGCAAGCTGTAAAGATTGGCTTTCTTTTGTAGTACTGCCATATGCAAGACAAATTGAATATTAAGTTATCTCAGTGTTAAGAACTTTATTTACTGTGTATGCATTTTCTAACATTGATAGATTACATAAGCCATTCTTATTTCTGTTTGAAACATACTTGAAAATGTCTTGTGTCATGTGAAAGTACTAAGGAAACTTGCCTGGCTATTGTAATAATTTGTGAAATACAGCTTCATGATATTTCCCATTAATATCTCTCATTTTGTATGCCTGTCTTTCCCATTATTCTCTGCCTGATTCCACGAGAAACAACTTCAAAATGTTATTTTCCAAAAATGATATGTTGTCATCTGTCCCAATTCTGACTCTGTTGGGGAAGCCACCTATAATGTACACAAAAACGTTTCTTCTGGCATCACAGAAGGTTTTCTATTATTATACTACATATTCACTAGAACTGCAGCCTGAGGGTGCAGTTACATCAAAGCAGACAAGATCCATCTGATTGTGGAACTCTGTCAGCAGACTTAAATACCAGCAACACAATTGCATAAGTCACAGCTAGACCTGACAAGTTGTGCCTGGTTTTTTGTGAAGCATGACATGTCGTATGCCCTTCTTTGCCATTTGTGTGTGCGGTTGAACAAGTAACATGGACAGTTTCAACACTGAATGTGTCATTAAATTATTATGTGATTATGCATTTATTATTATTTTTATTCCTGATAGCATAAATTTAATATAGCGTAAACTTACAATGGTAACACTTCAGAATATGCAAATTTTATTGATGTGTGTTACAAGCCCCCTTCTCTCTCTCTCTCTCTCTCTCTCTCTCTCTCTCTCTCTCTCTCT
>Ga0123352_10007266_pt1 | contig 17046 bp, 6 predicted proteins | sample TergutLab28metaG_FD_89700 | JGI IMG/M metagenome (GOLD analysis project Ga0123352, IMG submission 89700) | Labiotermes labralis P1 segment gut microbial communities from Petit-Saut dam, French Guiana - Lab288 P1 | ecosystem: Host-associated > Arthropoda: Insects > Digestive system > Gut ... | reverse complement strand
TCCCAGTATATTAACATCATCGGCATAAGCCAGAAGCTGATGTGTACCATTTAGTTTCAAACCATCCTGGTTTACCTGAACCCTCCTGATGACGTACTCTAAAGCAAAGTTAAAAAGCACTGGTGACAGAGCGTCTCCCTGTTTCAAACCATTCTAAACAGGGAAACTGTCATACACATTCTTGCCTACCCGGACTTTGCTATGTGTTTCAGCCAGACTCATCTTTATTAACCTTACAAGTTTCCTAGGGATACCAAACTCAATGAGAATCTTATATAAGACCTCCGTTCTAACTGAATCATAAGCTTTCTTGAAGTATATAAAGCCGTATACGCTAACGTTTTAAAGCCTACCGTTTACTGTACGTATCACCAGGTTTAACATTAAAAAATTCTGCGTGCTTATTTCATTGGTTTTATGTGTTTTGTGCGTCTCTCAGAAGAAACAGTAACGTTTGCCGTATACATCAGTAGCAGAATGGTTTTTATAACTGAAGTGGAGAGTGTTTACTGCGCGGTACGGACTGAGTCATACAACACAGATACGTTTCGTCGTTAATTTCCTCAACAACTGCCTCTTGAGATTGTTGTGTATTCAGGGGTTTCCCTAACGATTTTCTGTTTGTTGTTAAAAAACAACACACGAGGTACAGTATATAGTGTACACTATATCCCCGGACATGAGATACATCGCACGGTTCAGCCGCCCAGGAAGGAAAAAACGGCTGTGATTATGTAACAGTGAAGGCCCATCGCTGTGTGGTGCTGCTGTTGCAGCTCTGTGTACATGTAATGTTGATGTGTAATCCGAGTTTTAACGTTTGAAGATCTTTAACTTATGATACAAACGACGGCGAATAGCGCCTGAAACACTTGTTGGACCTACAGACGTTTGTTGTTGTTGTTGTTGATAAGCTCCCTGATTATGGCACCCTGGTGCCGAAACATGTAGGTGTTGGCAGCTGATACGAAGTTGTTTTTTAATCTATTTTATTGTATTTTAGTTAGTGCATTTGTTGGGTTTTTTTAAAAAATGTGGAATATAAGAAAATGCACGGTGTAAATAACAAAATTTACACCAGCTTACAAGAGTCTGTTTAAAAAAATTCGTGTATACACGCATTCCGATAAGTTTTATTTGTGCTGTTACAGCGCGTTTAACAGAAATTTAGGACGTTCAACTTGCAGAATCGTCATTCAGCAAACTCGTCTTCCACGGTCTGTATTTTGGTGCGTTAGACTTGTACGTGTAACTTGCATTTCATCAAAATTACGTATATAATTAGGACTGCAGTAAATTCGGATAGCCCGGTTGGTTGGTATAGCGACTAGGTTAGGGGTTGGACGACCGGGGGAATTGTCATTCTATTTATGACAGGGCTTAGAGATTTTTCGTTTCTCTTCCGAACTTGCAGACCGACTCTTAAGTCCACTTTGCCTCCTGTGAAGTGGGTGCCGGTATCTCTTCCCTCTGGACTCAGTGGCCGGGATGTGTAATGTACAGATTTAGAATAGGTGGAGTTACACCTCTAGTCCCCACTTGGCTCTTGGCTTAGGGCTTAATTAAGGGCAGGGGACAAGTTTACTTTTACGTCTACGCATTTATATATACACAAGCAACCGCAGAGATGTGCAGTGTGTGGCTTCCCACCCCTTAGTGGGCTATAAAATAGTCCCTGAGTACACCACAGAATAAGTTGGATGTTATTCCGTTACAGTCACTGTTAAAAGGCCGATACTGGGCCGCGCAACTTACGGAGAACACATTTCAGTTAGGAAACCACAGAAGAGTGGTAAGGTGCTGTACTTCATTGGTGAAGTCGTACATGTGTTTTCTGAATGCGCCTTTTGTAAATTTACTTGATTATGTGGTCCATATGTTCATTTATATTATTACAGACACAATGTTGTTCCCCTTTCGTCGTATCTATCCTCTCGCAGAAATGAACGAGAAGGATTCGTAATGCAGTGACGTAGGTATAATTGGCCCTTATTAGCAAGAGAGCTAATTAGGAATAGATAGATTCAGACCATTTCCCTTGTATTTTGTTGACTTTATGCCCAAAACAGTAGGAGTAGGTAAATGGGTTTATAATATGAAACGAAAAGTAATGATATGTGTTATTTCTTTTTAAAGTTTGTGCTGTCTGTAAGCTGTAATTCCTGTTGTCGATGGCTTTGCCGACAACATTCTGTCATTATATTTCATTAAAAAAATTACCACGTTGAAAGATGGTTCACATGAAATTTGTGGGTAATAATGAGAGAGACATAGCATGCATGTGTCACATGTCATAAAAGTTATGTCCAGTTGTTCGGTGAGCCGTCTTAAGAACAATGCGGAACTTCATAACTCCATGTCAGCTGGTAGGCATTGTTACGATTACAGATCGGAATCGTTCAGCAGTTTGTTGATTTCGACTAGATCGTTCTTTTGAAATTTAATGGGAATTGTAAGTTTTAATATGACGTGAGTGGATGACACGACGTTGTCATTTCGCGTTCCGTTTACATTTTTAATATAAAGAAGGGATGTCTTCGTTCACAGAGACGAAGTCACGCAACAGGGTAGCATTCGGTGATTTTTCTGTCCATTCACTGCTGTTCGGCGTCGTGCAGTGATTAATAATGTTAACCGGTCGTTGGCCTTGAGACAAATGTTTGTTACTATAGGGCTGTGGTTACACTGGATGCGTGCTCTAACGACCATTTTTTACTCGGACGACCTCGATGGAAATCGGACGTAGTCTCTTTATAAAAGAAGTCGCTTCGAACCTGCATGTGTGGTTACGGTAGATACGACCTGCTCGAGTCGCGGCATCGACTCTTCAAGAGTCGTCATGTTGTCGTACAATCCTTCATTTATATTTTTTGCAGCGGGTGTGGAAAAACTGTTAAACTGCAGGAAAGAGGGCCATTGTGGGATTTGCGTAGTATTAAATTATGCCACAAGGACAATGTTTCAAGGATTATGGACTAAGTATGGCCGGGGCTGAATGTGACAGTAAAGCAACAGTTTTTACGTGACGCACATTTCCGTTAACATCTTTCGTTTTGTAACTTCGGTTTATCCAGCACTACCTGCGTGACTGCATGAGAAACAACCCCACACAGTCATTTTTCAATAAAGAACCTCCTGTCTTCCATGTTCCGAGACTATAGAAGAAGGTCTGACATGGAAGTTGCCTACAGCGTAACCACATGTGTCGTTCGACTGGTATCACCCAAAGAAGTCGTACCGCAATGTCGCTAGACTGTGCATCCACTGTAACCTCAGCCTTATGCTAACACTATAATTGTGTGTGGGAGTGATGAAATGGTGTTGCAAGGAGGGCATTAGAAACTACACTTTGTAAAATTCCGAGTCTTCTGGGATGTAGTGGCCGATGTCCTCCTGAAATGTCGATCACCGTTTACCAGTCGGCATGGCTTAACACGCCGGAAGACGTGTGTAAAGCAGCGCCGTTGTAAGAACTGTGCTGTAACGTTTATTGACTGGAGAATGAAAAGAGACCTAAGACAACAGAACTATAGAAACCAATATGTTTTGTTGGCCTATCGCCGAGCAAGTTCGGCTCATAATCAGTGTGAGTCGCTGCCTTGCATTCTCGAAGTACAGTCAGCCCCTTCTGCGCCCTAGTTACGTTTCTGAAAAAGTGGGCGTAGAGAAAAAAAGGAGTGACTCAAAAACGATATTTCTGTTGAAAATATGGGGCTAACGTAATAAAAGGCAGGCAGCCAGAGAGCGTTAAACCGAAAATGAGAGGGTATAAATTAAGAAGTGGTGTAAATTGGCAAGGGGCGTTAAAAGCAAAAAAGGCTTAAAACAAAAGGGAGTTAAGGGCTGAGTGTGTGTGGTTGGAATGTACCACATATTGGATGTATGTAGTACGCTTGTTAATGCCAGTTTGGTGATTTGAATTAGAGAAGCCTTGACCAGAGCTAGAAATACAGGCTGTAAGAAGGAAGGAAGGAAATAAGGAAAGCGAAAAGGAGACACGCATTGTGTTGGACAGCCCCAGCATCGCTAGATGAGGAAATTGAATTTCTGTCCACACTGAAGGGCGGGGCATAGTGGTAACTGCTGCGGAAGGCTGGTTGGAAATTTCCACTCAGCAAATGACCCGTGGTCACATGCAAAAACATTTCCGTGCATGTGTATAATTTCAACTGGCAGCATTGGTTTATCGTTGTGAGGAGTGTTACAGCGCACGCTTTCAGTATTTGACTGCATACCGTGGCGTAGCTAGGTCTTTGGGCGCCTGGGGCGAATAATCAAAATGGCTGTTTGTAGCAGAGCTTATGAATTAAAAAGAAATACACACACAGTGACGTACCGAATTTTCCTGTATTTGGTGTAAAAATTGAACATCTGTTGCGCGCGGAAAAATCAATTCTTTTTGTCATTTAAAATATTCGTTTTGCTGCCCCCTGCGTTCGGCCGCCCGGGGCGGTCGCAAAATCCCCCCCCCCCCCCCCCAAAAAAAAACAACTACGCGACTCATTGCGTAAAGAAGCCAAAATGACACGGAAGAACCGTAGGCATTGTTCCGCGGCGACAGCGCATTGCGTCACGAATGTAAAACTGCCGCGATTGATGTCAGATGGGTGGGCCAGAACTCTGTTAACGTAGTACGAGGGGGTGCTGACAAGTCCTTAGCCCAACCAGGACGGAAACAAGCTACGGCGACCAAACTCGGGATTTTTTCAACATACTCCCCACGAAGCTCAGTACACTTCTTAGCCCGTTGCTGTAACTTTTGCAGGCCACTCAAAAAAAAAAAAAAATTTCAGAAGGTTGTCCGTCCAACCAGGTCTCCGCGGCAGGAATGACCTCCGCGTCGGACGAAAAATGGCAACCTTTCAATTGTTTTTTCAGTCTAGGGAACAGGTGGTAGTCCGACGGGGCCAGATCCGGAGAATAGGGTGGGTGATCAAGACATTGGAATCCCAGGTAGGCCAGTTTCTTCTGGGTTGCAAGTGGCCGGTGAGCCGGGGCATTGTCGTGCAAGAACAAGACCCCATTGATGACCTTCCTGCGGCGTTTTTCCTTCAAAAGTCCTTCAATTGCACCAGCAGAGATGAGTAATACTCCGCGTTGATAGTTTAGCTCTTTGGAAGATAATCAGTGTGGAGGATGCCGTCTTGATCCCAAAAAATCGAGGCGAGAACTTTTCGACCGGATTTTTGCACTCGGAATTTTTTGGGGCGGGGTGGTGAGCCGCTATGCCGTCACTCCATTGGTTGTTGCTTTGTCTCCTGGTCATAGTTATATAATCAGGTTTCGCCCATGGTCACCAATCGCGACAAGAAGTCATTTGGATTGCGCCGAAAAAATTCCAAAATTTCTCAGACGACTGGCATCGACGTTTTTGATCCGCTTTTAGGCATTTCGGGACCCACTTGGTGGAGAGCTTCCGCATGTATAAATCTTCATGAATGATGGACCCAACCCGCTCACGTGAGATTCCCAGTTGCTCAGCTATTGATTTAGCCGAAATCCGGCGGTCTCCCAAGATTAGCCCGTGAATTTGATCAATAATATCCGTGGTATTACTGTTTTGGGTTGCCCAGAACGAGGCGCATCACAGGTGGAAAAATCACCACGTTTAAAGTGGGCCACCCAGTTTTTGACGGTGGCATACGATGCTGCATGTTCCCCTAATGTTTCTGTCAGAATGGCGTGAATTTCCTTCGACGCCTTGAAAAAAAAAAGACAGCTCGCGTCTCCATGTTGTTGACATAGTGCGCGTTGCCTGACATGCTTCCTTTCAGCCTCTGTAACAAGAAAGACTTGCAATTCGGCACATGAACAGATCCCTCTTTCCAGCGACACTATCGATTCCTTCCTACGACATCTGGAAGTGGGTCGGGCTAAGGACTTATCAGCGCCCCTCATATTTTAGCATGCAGTATATATTAAGGATCTTAGATAGTATTTTTTTTTACTAATTTCTTCGTCTTAAATGTAGGTGTATGTAAATGTTTACGACACATGAATGTGATGATGTCATATTGAGTCGTTATGCAGGCCCGCTGAACCCATCGCTCGGGCGTAACACGCTGCCCGCAGAGTGACATTTCGAATGGAAAAACTCCCCTTAACCCTTTCCCTGGCAAAGCCGAGATACAATGCAGAAGCAGTTTTGAAGACGTATGAGCCTTTGGTTATTGAGTCGTACATTACCATACTAATTAATATTGCAAAAATGTGCAGAAATGTCTAACCTTGTCCTAGGTTGTGATTTGCATTATTTTTATAATTTTTTCCCACTATTTTCAGTAAATTTTAATTGCGTATGATGCATGGAAAAACACGCAGGTACAGTTATACACAGTTCAACGTATACTTATTCATTCTTCATTCTGTGTATTGTATTGTAGTTAATGTTGCTCGCATGCAGACCAAGTTTTGCGGAAGTTGCCCGCACCACATGAAGGGATGAGAAGGCCAGCCCGAATGTATGCCGAATAGGAAAGGCTTTTCGCGAGGATGAAAGAATTCTCTCTGCAGCAGTTCATAACGCTTCATTCGGACATACGCAACCGCAGACCGAAATACCCATTTCCGTAGTCTGCTTCCTTCGCACGGTTTTGACGTCACACCTGCTCAGCGTTATGATGTAACTTACCTGGTGGGTTAGAAATATTTTATGTGCATATATAAATCGTATAAATACGAATGAAAGTGAACGTTAGTGTGATGACAACGGAATGACAGTTCTATATGGTGTAGCGATGCAGATGTGATGTCAGTTGTATCAGCTAGTCTCGAACGATCCGTTTTCCACTTGTGGAGGAACCGTGGTCTCCATACATGATGGGCGTCTGTTTTTGACGTAATCGCATGTAAAATAGAAACGGTTTCAAACATAATCGCGGGTGAGTGGGAGCTGAGTAGTCCAAGCAAAGACGTAGCAAATGAGCGCAAAGTTGCGAGGTCTACCGCTGGACCTCTGCCGTGCGCCAGTAGGGCACTGCGTGTTCTTGCTGTTCGGCAACACTGCGAGTAAGATAAGGACAGTGAAACACCTGCAAGACTATCCCATGTCTGTGCAAAACATGTCTAGGGATGCACTCTCACGGTCACACGACGTTTTATGTAATTCAGCTTGATCAGGGTCACAAATACGTGCTACCTTACACTGTTCGTCACCCAGCACTAAGTACATGCCTTCAGCAGAAACATGTGTTTTACGGAAAAATATTTACGTCCATTGGGATTCTGCCATAGGCACCAATAGTTGAATGGCGGTGAATTCTGTACAAATTTCCACGCTTTGGCCCTACTTGCGATGTGTTCATTTCTTACGTAGCCCTTATTGTTACAATATTAGTGGTGGGAATTTGCAAACTTTGTCGGTGAAGGAGATTAATCAGTTCGGTTTATCTGATGAGGGATGTTGAGCTAGGCAGGTCTTTTCAATGTATATCATTAAATGTTCTGCTTGTAGGAAAGTTTGAAATTAAATTTGTAGATCTGGTTGAAAAGTATATTATTTGTCTTGTGGGCATTAATTTTTTTTTTTTTTGCCTGATGAGCCTTTTTGAACAAAAGTTTAACTTTATCTGAAATTAGGGGTTATATCAGACCGATTAATGTATCCGAAAACATTACCAGTACGCTGTATGTATTTTGTCGCAGTAGTTTACGAAATAAGTCATATTTTCTTTGTGTAGAAGGTTGGTGTCTGCGGTCGTCCGCTCTCTGGGATTGTGTGGGTTCGAATCCCGCCGGTGGTATTGACGCTTGTCTCTTGTGAGTGTTGTGTGTTGTCAGGTCTCTGTGTGGGGCTGATCATTGTCCAGAGGAGTCTTACCTAATGGTGTTCTGAGTGTCAAAGTGAAGCCTCGATAATAAGGAGGCCCTGGCCCACGAGAGGCTGTTGCGCCATGGGGGGAATAAAAGGTTGTTAGTGGGAACGAAGTTAACAGCATTGTCTTACATCGACCCAGTATCATAATAAACCAACTGGTGCGCCCCCTGTACACTGTGGGATATGGTACAGTTGAATCGGCATGCATTTCGCCATTTTGTTGATAATTAAATTAGCGTAGATCTTTAAACAGTTCTGGTAAAAGGGTTTCGCAGTCCTGTTGAACGGATCGCCCTAGCATGTCAAAGGGTATTGTCCATCGAAGAATCACGAAGTGTGAAGCGGAACGTGAGTCATGCACAGTGCATACCGCATAGGTGCATCGCTACCCACCACATAGCTGGTTTGTGTTCCGGTCACGTTATCAGCTATCTTGAGCCTCTTCGCTGCATTCTTCACCTTTCAGATCTGTGCCGAGTGGTATCTTGAAATAAACCACAAGCATCATTTTCCAGATACGAATATACAATTTATCATTAACCCACTTAATTCTACACTTCAGGTACAACCTCTTCAGTTGAAACAGCGTCCTTAAATAACCTATAATTGAATATACACAACAATCAGGAAATGGACCGGATGTCGCTGTGTAACGGAAACCATCCTTGTCTCATTTCGGAGGTTCCGGAATAACTAGGCATAGAGGGGGGACTAATATTAAAATGCGTCTCAAAAGATTGGTAGGAAAGGCGTCTGCTGGCTTCATTAGTCTTGTGAACATGTTAATGAACCTTTGGGTTCCATACAATGTAGAGAATTTCCTGGCTATATTACTACTTTATTGCTTCTCAGGGAGTTAATAATCAAGTACGTATGTTTAGACATTGCGTTACTTACGTTGGTTTTACTTCATAATGCCCCATCTTAATCTTTACGCCATTAAAATACGCTATTAAAGATGTCTACACCGACTGTTCATATTATATTTCGGGCTACCGATACCTGACTTCTGAACTTTGTCCATTGTCAAGTGTTCCAAGAATAGCAAAAGTAATTGTGTTTCGGAAACTGGAACTGTTTTCGTCTAGAGAAGTGGTTCCGAAAGTGTGCTCCACGGATCCCAAGGTATCCGCGACTAGTCCCCAGGGGATCCGTGGTCACATTTCTGTAATGGCTGCTTTAAACTTTACTTACTCCGTAAAGTAAAGGAAAAATATTTCGTTCAAAGTAACCGAGGAACTTCTTTAATTGAAGGTAAGTTTATTTGGTAAATTCGGTTGCGTTAACACACGGTAGTTGTCTAAAAAGTCTCCGGTATCAAATTTCGTTTCAGTCGGTTAGTTGGTTCTCGAGGTATTAGATTTTGTTGTTAGACGGATGAACTGTCCAGGCGTGGCGAATCCGATAGGCACACTTTTATAACTTCCTTTTGTGAAAGTGTCAAAAAACAATAATTGTACGAAAAATATTGCGAAGGTTGCTGTCTTCATAGGACGGGATGGTGTGTAGCTTGTAGATAAGTACCAACCTTTCTGCCTGGAAAATAATCCGTTTGAATATTCATTGTGTCTTGTTTGTAACGTGTGTTATTTCCTGTTCAGTGTAGAAGGAATATTCATATCATAAATAGTATAACAATTTATTCCACCCGAGGATAAAATGTATTACCAGAACACCCACGTATTCACTTCAGCCTGCCTTCCTGCCTGTCGTGCAAGCGTAATATGTATGCCTGTACAGCAAACGTGTATCTTTAAAAATGTACAATCCGGGGTCCGTTGGATGTCCCGTCGCTATACGATCAATACGGCAGGGCGCTGTATGCGGCGTCGAGAAGCGACCCAGTTACTGGTAAAGTAGGTCACACGCACGCTACCGGAATGGGCACAGTCGCGTTACTAGCTGCCTGCCGCAGTCAGTCACGTCGTTGTCGCTGATATGCGTGCATGTCTCTCGTGCGGTAGGAAAAACAATTGTCGTTTGAAGAACCAGACAACGTACATCGATCGCGGTCCTTGAGAAGCTGGGATTCGAGGGTTCCCGCCTTTTGACAGACGTTAACCGGAGTCGTCCGCTGGCCATTGCCTTGGGCCATGTTACTCCGGTCCATACTCTAACCTCTGCTTATTTGCTGTTCCCCCAAATATTATCTTACAAAATACGCTAAGGTTGCCAGCTAACATTTTTCGTAGTCCTGTGATTATGGGCTGTCACCTATGCGTGTCACATGTTCTATCACTGTTATCGCTCTTGAGTTGGTATTTCGTGAGCCATACAAATCATGCATTTCCCCATTATACATTTTTCTTCAGGCGTCTGTTGCTTTGCACTTATTAGGTCTAAATGTATTCTTAAGATATTTGTAGACAGACATCCTCATCTATGTTTTCCCCGTAGGATGAGACAATAAATTGTAAGAGCAGAATACCTGACAGAATTGCAAGATTGAATGTATGGTCGATTTTCGAATTGTGTTTAGAGGAAGTAGGGCAGCGATGTCACGTCATCAGTAAATCTGGCCAATATGCACTGTCCGTGTTGTCTGCCTGCGTAGACACCACTCTGCACACATAGCCAGGTTCACTGGCTCAGAGTGCAGAGTGCTAGGTGTGTTCTGATCAGGTCAGTGTCAGTGTGACTCCCACAGTCTGGTGTGCCATATCCTTGTGCTTTCAGCGACCTCGCATCCCTCGTTTCAAAGACGTTTATGCGTTTGTGCAAGATGCGTACGACGAGAGGTCCCACAAGAGACGTCCTGCCCGTTCATTATGCTGTAACTTCAAAACTATGCAGTGAATTACGATCAAATTTGGTATTTATTGTATACGTTGAAATTTAACGGATAGGTTTCATTTCGGTTTGTATCGGTGTAGTATAAAGCACACGTTATATGAGGTTCAGTTGAACGTTATTTTCACTTTGACCCAGAGGTCGTCTCAAAATGACCTTTGTGCAGGACGAGTAAGTTGCATGTCGCGATCCGTATGCATTTTTCATCATGTGCTGCAGTGTGAACTATATGTATATGTCGGTCCAATACAATAGTGTCTTAGTGGCGACTGATTCGGCTACATTCCCACCTTTTACCACAGAACACAGTGCGTCGCCAGTACAAATACCAACTGGTTAATGCTTTTCGGGAAGTAATGCCCCTTTATGCTGCTGTGTGGGCATGTAGTAAGTTCCTGGAATTTGGATTAGCCGTACAGGCCCTACTCTGCGACACACAATGTGTATTTCGTTCCTGTGAATGCTGTTCTGTTATGTGACACGGGACACATTCCCAGCTGCAGTGATGCTGACTACTCACGTCGACTAGTGCTGGAGTTAAGATGGTGCAATGTTGTTTTTCTTCCCACACTTTCCGATTCGATTTTATGGTGTCATGTTTGAGCACCCAGCGTGATAATACGGAATGATTAGGAATAAATGTAACAAGTGTAGTGGTGTTTCAGAAAAGGGTGCTGGGGAAAATATTGTAGCTTAGGAGAGAGAAAGTAATGTACAACTGACGAAAACTACAAAATGAGTGGCTTCATAATTTACGTTTAGTATGCATGGATGAGGGTAGATATGCATGGTGTAGAGAATTCCAGTCGGAAAGTCTGGAGGGGAAGACCACCGGGGATACCGAACCATAGATGGGAGAGTAATATTAGAATGGACCTTCGAGAAATAAAGATAGTGTGTGTATATGTATACAGTATATACATGCACACACCCACATATACGTGTCGACACCTCGTCGCGTTACTTCACGTCCGTGTTCTGGCAGTGTAATTCTTGCTTCGCTTGTGCGCGATCCCGGGCTGTGGACGGCGCGAGGGGCGGAAGAGATACCAGGGTGCGGAAAGTGAGACGCGATATCGTGAGCAGACGGAGCCATATGTTGCTGGCTGAGTTTGCCTCGATTGCACGATGCGACACGAGATGCGCACACTGGGTGGGGGGGGGTCTATCCATTGAGACTACACGGTGTGAGCTGCTTCAGTATGAACACCTCAACAAAGAAGACATACTGGATATGTGGTGGATGAGCAGAATGAAGAACGTAACAAGAAGGAAGTACGGTTTCACCGTTACTTCAACTATGGTAGTGAACGGCAGTCTTGTTGTGGCCAGGGGACTAGTCCAGGGCGGCGAACGATGTAGATCATTTTGCCGGATGACACAGGAATGTTTTAAATTGTTAGGATATTTTGTGGTATGGGTCTCCAGGAAGTGGGATGTGGGGGCATGGACTGGGTCGAGCTGACTCAGGATAGGGACAGGTGGCGGGCACTTGTGAATGCGGTAATGAACCGGGGAATTTCTTGACTAGTTAAAAACACGCTAGCTTCTCAAGAAGGACGCTGTTCCATGGACTAAGCAAGCAAACAAGTTTGAAGAAAGGACTTTTAATTACGTTAAGGTAGTGTAATTTTATTTCATCTTCCCACCTTCACTTTACAAAATTAGCGCCTGTCATACAAAACTAAAGAAAATGATTTGGGTTAAGCTAAGTCACTATTAATTGTGTTTATTTGTATAGCCCAACCATTTCAACACAAAGAAAATATTTGGATCAAACTAAGTCGTATATTCTTTGTTACTTTAAAGTTCAAACGATATCACTACTTCTCAGCACTGTCTGTTTGGAGACCAGAGATCGGTAAGAAATGTTTGCTGTCATAATCTTGTGTCCTCAGAGAAACATTATCCTACGATGAAGCTGGATTTTTCAATGGTATGTTTACACCGTAGTCTGATGTTGAGTGGGATGCCCATTGCGATGTAGACGGTTCTTTCAAACAGTCATCAATAAGTTTCAGAACTTCAATCTTGAATTTCCGTTTCTGTTGGGGGCTCATACTTGAGACGTCCGGCAACAAACTGTGGAGAAATTCTGCATCGGCATTCTGCTCGTTTCTAACAGCTGTTTTGGCCTTCATGTAGTTGACAAATACGTGGTCCACTTCGTCGCCGTTTTCACGTCCCCTCTTGGACTGACATTTTGGTTCTGATAGTATAATGGGACCAGTTTCTGCATCTTTTGCCTCCGAAAATATATCTTTCTCTTGCAGGGAAGCTATTTCTCCTGCAGTCCAAACAGTGGCTTCAGCAATTTCACACTTCTCTTCCAAACAAGATGTCTCGGATTCACTACTGTCCTTTCTCAGTGGAGATATTTGCGTGCCCTTTCCTTTTATAAACGGCAGACTTCCACCTTTCTTCTTGCTAGGCTTTATGTATGGAATAAGAAACTGCATGACATCATCCAGGTAATATGATTTCCCTCTATTTGCTTCCGAACCGCATCTCTTTTTCCGGTTACGTACGTAAGCAGTTCTCAGATTTTTCCAACGGTCTTTGCACGATTGAGCTGTAACATAGAGAAGGACGAGGGATACTGAATATTGTTATATATGTGCACAGGTGGCGTGTCACCCGAGGGCAGGTATTTCAGGTGTACACGACGTTAGAATTAAGTGAAGTTTAACCACACTCGTAATAGTTGACGGTGACCATTGTATTTGACGTGCTAGAAATATCGCCATTGCAAATAAACAGAGAGAGTGTAATGAGTACTCAGAACCTCGTGAGAGTGAAACTGTGAGGGTACCACGGCCAGTCCTCCGACTGACAGTTAGAGGGATTGTTCAGTTTGGGCGTTGGCTACTGTTCTCGTGGACCGAAGTACCTGTGTGCCGCCTAGCAGCGAGGGGGGTTATGACATGTTGTGAACGTCATATTGAAGGCAGTGTTTTGACTGCCTCGCGGGGATTCTTTGTAGGACACCTCAGCCGGAGTTTTACCCGGTCTCGAATTATTTAATCTCAACAGACTTCAGTAGTACCGGAGTGGTCAGTCTGCCACTTGTATTTTGCTTCCGGCAATGCACCGGTTCTACAGTACCTTTCTTCACTTCACGTAAATTATTTGCATTTCTTGCCTCACCTTTACCACATCCCAGAGCTCTGGGACTCGGGCACTGGCCTATGGGAACTGGCCATCACTTGGGATACAACTATGTTTCTAGCTACGTGTAATATGTTGTATTTTGCTGTATTTTATGTTAATGAACTCCAGACGTCCGGGTATTGCCACCAAAGTCCAGATGAATTAACGTCCCCACTCTTCAGTCCATAACATCTCTTTGAAATAGGCGGACTATTTAGCAACATAATTTTCAGGTTCAGGTGGCTAGTTTCTTGGCAGTGCCATTTAATTTCATGAGGGGTAATAATACAGCTGGGAAAATCTGTGACCGAAACAATAATTAACCATTTGGAAGAAGCCGCAGTCAATTTTTATGTCCTCACCGACTAAACAGGAATGGACAGAAATTGCTAGACGGTGTAGCGGATTGTGGAATTTGATTCAGTTGATGACAAACATTTTAAGGTGAAGTGTTTCAGTAACTGCGAATCAAGAGTGGCTTAACTGTTCGTACAAGGGATTTTTCTCAGTTCTTACGGGTTGCGCAGAAATTGACTGGTACTGTATTGGTCGAAACAGCGATGGATAAATTTTTCGAATGTATTTGGAGGTTGGTTGGAGACGGAAGGATTGGATATACCAGATCATGCTCGTTTACCATCGCATGACAGTGGTGAACCATTCATTCGGTACTTTGTTGGTGATGAAGCGTTACCAGATACGAAGTATTTGATGAGACTATATCCACGAAGAGTTGTGACAGACAAAAACGTATTTTCAACTGTCGGCGTCGGTTTTCTCGACGTCGGAAGAGCTGTTGTACTTTCGGGGTGGTTACGTCATACTTTCGCATTTTAAAAGGGCCCCCGTGTTGTAACGAAAGGGGTTTAATGGGAAATTCGCACTATTAGCGTATTGCATAATTTTATTCATATTATGGAAGGTAAGTTTTCCGGTCCAGAAGATTTCTCGTATTGTGAAATAAGTTTATCTGTAACGGAATGTCAACCAGGGCCACACCAAAGAACTTCCTGAGCTTTCATTCTGCGGGATCGTCATTCTGATACCTCAACTCGGCAAATAGATCTATTATCAGTGGAAGTAAGCAACAGCAGCAGCAGCAGCAGTAGCAGAAAAAAGACAAATAGCATAATTAAACCAAGTGATGAAGTATAGAACAAACATTATTTGAATACGCATGGAATTCATGAATGCATTACGTTATTAAATCAGAATAATTTCCACAATAAATTAACTTACCTGATTCATGTAATTCCTTCCCGATATTTTCCCACACTAAATCAGTTTTTTCCTTTCTTGAATAGCCAGCATCTTTCCAGTCGTACAGAATGGGATGTTCCCAAACAAGCTCCACAAGTTTCATATTTGCTTCCTCACTCATGCTTGCGTAACTAGCAAAGCGCTGTAAAAGCCCACAACACGCCCGCCTTCGGTGACGATATGCTAGCGACTGAGCGATAGACGACACAACGCGCTGAGTCATCACCCAATCGTATTGGCCCGTCGTGAGCGTATGGTTAACGTGTTGCTTGTAGCGTGTGAAGCCCCGTTTTAAAGAAAGGGCACAGCCGTGTCGTAAGTGAATCGTATCGTCAACTTATCGCCATCGTATCGTAAGTAGCGTGGAGTGTGGGAGGACTCCAGAGAGAATATTTACGCAGCTACTCGGAAAAATTGACCTGCCTGTTTGGTTGTGAAGCGTGTTGCATGTAGTTCATTTGGTGTAGGCGTTGCATAGTAACTGATGCATTTATGATCGATAACAAAATGTCACATTCCCTACACTTAACGGTGTTGTCTTCCACGTGGACGTCCAGCAGACTGACTCGAAAATCTAGTGACAGGTTAATTTCTGAAGGCGGGCAGATGTGTTATTGGCGCATTCGTAAGTAAACGGCCCTTACAAAGAAGCAGGGCTGTCTTAAAGCGAATGAATTTGACACTTCGCTGTAATAAAGGCTCTTACACGCACGGCATGTTTGCTTTACCACTCGTACGAGTGCAACGCTAGTAGCGCATTCTGGCGAGAGGTGACTGTATTTTGTGTCGTTGCCATGGTTACGTGTGTTACTTCCGGTCGTATTGATCTCTGTTCCTATGTGTTCGCTGTGCTGGTTGGCGCTGTTCTGTCTCGCTACGATATCAGACAGTGCTGCGGAGTGATGTATTCCGCCTACGCTAGTTCCTTGTCTAGTTCGTAGGCGCAAGACCAAAAATATAGACAATAGGTTAGTATAATCGCCCGTCTGTGTTGCTTACGTGCATAGGACACGTTGCGGACCTGAAGAAACAGAGACGCCGTGCAATAAAGTTTGTACTGAAAATTATAGGTTAACAAGATGGACCGTGTGCATGTAACATGTGGCGCATTGGCGTAATGTCTATACTTCTCGGCTATCCTAACAGCTTGATACCATTGCACTAGAACAGAGCACTTGTATGGTGATTTAATGTCGCCGGCAAGAGTACGGCGCGCTTAGGTCTGAATGAAATTTTGTCCGATTTAAATTAAATTTGGAATTTCTCGACATAAGCCCTCAGTATAAAATTTCGCTGAAATTCGTCCAGTGGGAGCGGCGCTGATACACGCGGTTAGGGGGACAGGCGGACGGAGGCAGAAGGCGCGTTTCGCGATTGGGCGAACGCATCTCAAAATGCAAGTGAGAATCGAGGACGATTACTGAAGCTAAAAACAGTGTTACACGTAATTAGTATTTTTAAAAAGGAAATGTTTTCTTTACAGTGTCTCGTATTGGCGGATAATTAAATCTGATTTCGTAAATAAAAAGCTTGAATAGCCTGGTTTTAGATACGCCATTATGGAGATGTACATTTTAATCTGTGTACAGTCGTCAGATTAAGCAGCTGACGCAAGCTCATATAAAAAAAAAATTCTCTGAACTGCCGAATGTATTGTCGGAAACAGAAACCAAGAGACAATCCGCCGTTTACTGTAGCCCCACGAGTTCGGTTAAACCACGTCCAAATACACGAGATACGCACAGCACATTGCAGATACAAATACAGCAATCAGTACACGATTTCGTGGAAGTGTGGTGGGCGAGGAAGACTGGGAATTCGTACAGAATTTGGGTGCGGTAAACCACCACTTAGTGTGTCATCGTTTAAGCCTTATTAACAACAGAGTAATATTGCTTACGTAAACATACTTGGATGAGCCCGCGTTAACGTTAAGGCAGATCTACCGTTTGTCTGTAATCATTATTTAGCTTCTGTACATGTATTCATAGTGGCGTACCCAGGAATTTTGTTCGGGGGGGGGGGGGGTT
>Ga0123352_10007263_pt1 | contig 17048 bp, 6 predicted proteins | sample TergutLab28metaG_FD_89700 | JGI IMG/M metagenome (GOLD analysis project Ga0123352, IMG submission 89700) | Labiotermes labralis P1 segment gut microbial communities from Petit-Saut dam, French Guiana - Lab288 P1 | ecosystem: Host-associated > Arthropoda: Insects > Digestive system > Gut ... | reverse complement strand
TTTTTTTTGACGTTTTGCTGACCGTGCATCTCAGTATATTTATCTCAGTAATTAACCACCTTGATGCACAAAATTTGCACATGGTGCTCGAAACATGTAGGGGTATGAAATAAACTTACTGTAAAACAAAAGTTTTGTACATCAAGTTAGTTAATTACTGAGATAAAAATACGTTGTTCTTGTCATATATTAATGAAACTTAGTAATCAAATACAGATTTTCGAAAAATACTCTAACCAAATTTCGTGCAAATCCATCCATCGGAGCCGAGTTGTTCGATGCGGACGGACGGACAGACGGGTTGACAGACAGACACGACGAACCTAATAGGTGAATTTCGCAATTTTGCGAACACGTCTAAAAAAACTACTACATTTGAAAGGGTTAACCCAAATGTAAATGAAAATTTCCCCCTGTTAACTTATACTGTACGTTGTATAACAAGAATACATATCTGGAATATATGCCTGTTACTATACAAAATTTAAATACTCTACATAAAATGGCGTAGAACTGTAACAATCATCTTAGAGTTTCGAACTACAGTCATGTTGTCATTATCAATGACAAGGAATTTAATACGAAAATGTGGTAGTCTCCAGTGGCGTGATGCTAAACTAAGTTTAATAAAAGTCCGTCATTTAGTTTGAAATTTATTGAGGACACATGATGGTTTCATCAGCCTATCTGCATCCACTTCTTGGGCATGACAAACGTTGCTTGTTGAGTCGCCGTAGTGAGGCGCGCCTCTGGATGCGAACACTTGGGCTTCGTGACTTACAGTACAAGATGCGTACATAATGTATGGTGCTAGCCGCGTTCGTGCGGGACACAGTACATATGAACGTGCGTGTTATAGATCCAGCATCAAGTAACCTCCCTTACAACGTGAGGTTACGTGTGAGAGACATTGCTCCTGCCGACGATTCCAACACCGTCTCGCTTTCCATCGTTCTGCAACTTTTCGTCCACATTGAATGTGTCCACAAAAAAGTTTCTGTGATTCTGTAACCCAAATTCGCAACGATGCTCGTAAATAGGCGAGTTCGGAACATTGATAAAAGCGGCTATTAGCTTCGTCATGCCTGTCAGTCTGTCACTCCACCTTTACCTACGTCCGTCCGTCCGTCCATCCGTCGGTCCTCATGGAACGACTCGGCTCGCAATGGACGGATATTCATGAAATTTGGTATTTGAATATTTTTCGAAAATCTGCCGAGAAAATTCAAGTTTCATTAAAGTCTGACAAGAATACCGTGTACTTTTCATGCAGACCTGTACATATTTATGAGAGTACTTCACTGAATTCTTCGTAAAATGAGAAATGTCTGAGACAAAAGTTGTGGAGAAAGTCAGAACAATATTTCATGTTAAACACCATTTTCTCGAAAATCTGTCATTTGTGAGACAAAGTGGAAAAATAGGAGCCAGACAGGACACAGATGAAAATATTTTATGACGCATGCGTCGCTTTGTATGCTGCATAACTAAGACTACAGACACACTCAAAATATGTAACACTTATTGCTTTTCTGCTGCAACAATATGTACAAGAACGCGCCTCAATGTTACGTTATATGTAGAGTGCCTGTCTTGTTTATTTACAAATTTATCTGTTGCAACATGAATTGTGCAGTACGCCGCATGATGTTCTCAGATCGTTCTTGGCGTCGCTAAATATTCGTCAGATTCTAACTCATCGGAAATAGAAGTTGTAAATAGAAGAAGTGACCGTCATGTCAAATTAATATTCGTTAAACTAGTTAATAAATTCCCCACTTTTAAACACAAAATTTCAAATTCATGCCGCTGGTCCACATCTTGAACAAGTTGAACCCAGTCCATATCCTACTAATTTATTTCTTCAGGATCCACTTTAATATTACCCTTCCATCCAAGCCTTGATCTCCCTGGTGGGTCCTTCCTTTCGGCCATGTCAACCATGACTCGTTACGCATTTCCGACATCCGTCCACATGACCGCGTCACATCACGCCCCAATTATAACTGGAGAAGAATACAACTTACGAATCTCTCCATTTTGCATTTGATCCCATTCTGTTGTCTCTCTCTCTCTCTCTCTCTCTTGGATCCACATATTCTTCTAAGCATGAACTTCACATAAATCATCACTAACATGCCACATCGTAATGCACAATGAACTGATTTCATATTCCTTGTAGGTTTCACCCGTCTAGGTTACAGATTGCCAACGAGGATGTAAAACACAGAGCATCGATCACGCTTGCGAAGGGGCATCTTTAACTGGCTAAAGGCAGACAGACGAACGCTCCGAGCTGTTAAAAACCATTATGTGACTTTTATTCTCAAGTGTGGTGGTCGAATTATGAAGGTCCAGTAATGGAGGCCCTGCCAGGTGAACCAACAGAAAGGAGGTCCTGAGAGCCAAACAAAAAGATAGGAAGTCCTGATCGATAAACTAACTGAAAACTGGTCACGGCACCTACACTACATGAAAAAAAAGAAGGTCCTGGTAGCTAAACTAACTGAAACCTAATCCTGAGGCTTATGCTAAAAGAAAGAAGGGCTTCACCGCTAAACTGAAACTGGCCCTGGCATCTACAACGAATGAAAGGAGGTCCTGGCAGCTCACGAAATAAAAACTGACTCTAGCGTCTACACTAAGTGAAGGGAAGTCCTGGCAGCTGAACTAACCGGCACTGCAACAAGTTCAGCTGTACGACACACACAGCAATTAAGAGTCAGTTTAATCCATTCCGTATAACACGTCATATATCGTAACAGTCCACTGTTACCTTACGTCTATTTTTATTCTGCAAGAAGATGATTATATGATAGCTAATTACACAATTAACAATGATTTAGCTGCGCCAAGATATTCCAAGTTACGCAATCCCTAGAATCATCACCGTGATCCCCACATCCTATTGTTGCAAACTGTTCTAGACCAGCTGAAACGCAATGACCTATTCAAAACTCCTATCCTGCAACAGTCGATTTAATCACTTCAATTTATCAATCAACGAATGCACATACAATTTCACATAAAACAATTTTAAAAAATTTTAAAACATTCCGACATGTTTCGATCTTGTCAGATCATCATCAGGGAGCTTTGTTCCTTGCTAAAGTTATGTTACAGTATTCACAATTCAATTCCTATTTGCAAACGAGGTGTTGTGGCAGCATGTCATGTTGTGTAGGAATGTGTTGTGGAGCAGTGCTGAAGCACACCGAGCCACTGCTCCACAACACATTCCTATACAACATGACATGCTGCCACAACACGTCGTTTGCAAATACGAATTGAATTGTGAGTACTGTAACATAACTTTAGCAAGGAACAAAGCTCCCTGACGATGATCTGACAAGATCGAAACATGTCGGAGTGTTTTAAAATTTTTTTTAATGTTTTATGTGAAATTGTATGTGCATTCGTTGGTTGATAAATTGAAGTGATTCAACAAAAAATGCACGGTGCTACAATAAGATTTGTAGTCGATTTAATATTAACTTCCCATGCATGTTTACGTCCCTAAGTAGCATCCTACCGTAAGAATTTCATATTAAAATGTATAAATTTTTAAGTTCACATCCTGCTGTCTACATGTCCATTCCTTCTCATTCATTTCTCTTCAATTTCCACAATAATTTTAGTTATTTATTTTTTAAGGCTCACGTACATAACTAAAGGCGCTGTTACAGTTGACACCAGTTGAGTAATGAGAAGTATATATGACAAAAACAAAAGACGTACACTGCGCTACTTTCTTCGCAAAGGAATCTAAACGCAACGTAATGCAACTCAATTATGCAAAAACTGCTTGTCTTAACATCCACTTCCACATGAAGGTTAAAAGTCAGAACGGGCCTCCTAACTAGTATCATCGCAATGAGGTTTTTCCAGGGTAACTCTATATGTATTTTGTATTTCGATCTTGCTTTTGATTATAATTTCGCACTTTGTTCTTCCATGTTACTTGTCTGTTCCACTCTTCCTGACTTAACACTCACAGAGATTTACTGTAAATCAACGTGACGAAACACATTAACTTGTAATTTGAACACTTTTTTGGCCACCTATTCTTTTTAACATGATACATTCTCCTCAGAAATTTCTTCTCAAATATTCGTCCTTTACCAATTTCCCACAAGGCTGATATACAAGTTTCGACACCCACACAACACAACACGCAAAATTAAGAAGGTAAAATATTCTGAACTGAGCGACATGATACATTTACAGGAAACAACGTGGTCTTAACTTCATCCTAAACGTGATTCAGATTGTATCGGGCTTAGCATAACGTCCGGTGGCTGACTCTTGTAAACAGTGGAACAGAACTTCGTTTCGATAAAAGGTGGGGAATTTCTCGACCGGCTGGGCAACTCTTACTTCCACACTACGAAATGTACTGCTTGGTGTGGCCAAGCACGTTGGTTAGATAAGAAGGTTCTTTCTAACGAAAAAATTCCATACAATGGACTTACTTGAGAAGTTAAGAGTCCTCAATCTTCGAAGCATTTTCCGCGCTTTATAAAATGTGTTCAAAAGAGTTCACTGTTCCACTTAGACGGCACAAACCACTCGAATAGCACTGTGTCTAAAATATAATTGGTTATATATTATCATTATCACTGCTAGTCCTGTTCTTATTATATTATTATTGGCACTGTACTTATTATTATTAATATTTTATGTTACTATTGTTACATGTGCCTTTTCTTTCCTATTCTGTCTGTCGTGTTTGTGTATTTGTGTTATTTTTGGTCTTTCTTGTGTTATCTTTCTGGCTTTGGAACTGGGACTTGTGCTGTTGAGCCAGCACATTGATAAGTATTATTATTATTATGTTCATCATCATCATCATCAGTAGCAGTAGTTGTAGAGGCAGCAGTAGCAGAAACAGCAGCAGGAATAGCTGTAACAATATCAGTCACTAGCTTTACTGATGGGCCATTTTAAACACGATGATAAATTCTCGAGTTTAATTTTGATGACAGGCAAACATCTCCGATCGCTAGCATGCCCTACCGGATCTGGAGCTCATCAAACCTTCTGTATACCGGGGAACTCTATACCAAGATTAGCACAACAGATAGAGCGTGAGGCTCACTATTCAGCATTAAGAAGTAACAATTAGGAATTACAAGTTACAAATATTACGACGGGTTGAAAATTTGAGTTTGTCCCATATATTTAACAAACACAGTCACAGGAGACATATCATATTAAGTTCTGCTAAGACATATGAAACACCTAATAACAGTTATTAAATTCTATAACACATGCACAACTGTGAAGGACAAAAACTGTGTAAACACTGGATTAAAGGATATGACCATGTGCGAAGGGTTCAGAATGCAAACAAATGCAAACAAATTCATGTGACTTTTTACGTACATTTGCTGTCCTATCACTGGTCTATATTTCTCCACGTGAAAACGCTTGAACCTGCAAATACTGTACATATGAAAAATGACTGTAGTACCAGTCAGATGCGGATTGTTGCGAAGTACCTTTGCGACGTGATGAATGCTTTCTGTCTGTGAAAGGAGAGACATACAGACCTGCAGGCGATACATATGTCAGCTATCTCTTAAAAAATTATTCTAAGTCTTGCAATTCTTCCACGCTCCAGTAGGCATTTTATTTGTTTTTCTTAATTGCTGTTTAATTTTTTTTTGTATTCAGACAACTGCAGAGTTAAGTTACAACCTTTCTCATGAAATATTACGATTTCGTATATCAGAAAGTGTGCACTGCCCTGACTACCAGGCAAGTTCCTTGTACTCTTTCAAATTACAAACACAACCGCGATTATGCGAGTATATACAAGCCCATGGACGTGCATCCTTCATGGTATTAGTCGCCTGTCTGGTAAAAAATATCACGTCTGCTAGGGAAACCAAATTTTCACAAAATCGTGCCATTTGACCCTATCCCGAACTTCAGTCCATACAGTCAGCGCCCTTTGACACATTTTAGTACCCTACGGATTAGGTTATCACAGTAACATATTTCTTTCAGATCTTCAAACTACAATTTAGTGTGCGTTTCCCCATTTTCTTCACGCGCTACTTTATTGTGTGCCCCCATGCTTCATCGTCCTTGGCTTAATGGGGTATAGGCCGATACACTATACGTTAATGGGGTATGATGGTCTAAACATGAAGTCGAAAAACAGTTTCAAATAAATCCTGGTCACAGACAAATTACGAAACGCAAAAATATGTCACTCATACAACACTATTTTTTATCTCAGTATTTAACCAACTTGATGCACAAAATTTGTTTCGCAATAAGTTTTATTTCATGCCTCTACATGTTTCGAGCACATGTGCTCATCATCACACCTAGGTGTGATGATACCAGAGGCTGTGTAATACAATTTTGACCTCCTGATGATGAGCACATGTGCTCATCATCACACCTAGGTGTGATGATACCAGAGGCTGTTTAATACAATTTTGACCTCCTGATGATGAGCACTGTGCTCGAAACATGTAGAGGCATGAAATAAAACTTATTGTGAAACAAATTTTTTGCATCAAGTTGGTTAAATACTGAGATAAATATGCTGAGATGTACGGTCAATAAAACGTCAAAATCACACAAAACTGTTCAATCCTTTGCATTTGCACCCAGAATACCACCAACCGCCAACAAAACATTCCGTCCACTTCAATTCACCTTAAATTTCCCTCGCGCCCCTTATTAATTTTCCCTACCACTGACAACATACTTTCGAATTTCGATAGCTCTGGAGTAATAAAAGTCACAAAAACACCAGAAAATATAAAAATAGACTCATGGTGTATTTTTCGCCGGCTGATAAAGATTCCTTCAACATTTCGCAAATTTACAATCTTCTAGCATCCTGTGGTACATATACGTATGTGTTAGCCCTCTTTGGAAATGTGTGCACCTGCATCTTGTTTTTTTTATCTCGGTGTATCGAATATACGTTGCAACAAAACGCTGCAGTGAGTGACTACACTAATGGAAAATATGTCAATGGCACCATCGTCTGAAGACGAAATACAATGATACTAATTCGTGATCATAAACTTCATAGATACGGGGCCCTGAAGTTTGGAGTATGGGTACCAACGCTCCGATTAACCCAAATTTTAAATCCTGAACGGCAGTTTTAGAGTAAAATGTGAAATTAGCTCCAGAATATGGCCGACTGGAAATCAAAATGACACAGAAAAGAAAAGCTTTTTAAAGTTAACAGCACGAGGGACTGAAGAATCAAAAAAACCAAATAGATGCCACTTGATATTTTATTGTACTTCTTATAGGCTCAACACGTTTCGAGCATTACTATGCCCATCATCAGGAGCTCGCAACTATGATGTTGATTACCACATTTGTCGTATCGTTCTTGATTTGCTGTGTGTTGGAGGTGAGGTGTTATTAGGCTGCAGCCCGGACACTACTCAAGCCTAATAACACCTCACCTCCAACACACAGCAAATCAAGAACGATACGACAAATGTGGTAATCAACATCATAGTCGCGAGCTCCTGATGATGGGCATAGTAATGCTCGAAACGTGTTGAGGCTATAAGAAGTACAATAAAATATCAAGTGGCATCTAGTTGGTTTTTTTTTGTTTTGTTTTGTTTTTTATTCTTCAGTTATCACAATGATGCACGATCCAATAAATATCAGAAGCGCAAAGGACATTCACATAAACTAACCCGCCTCCATCTTACATCTTGCCCTCAGAAGCAATATCTTTAAACGCTGTAAATTTTCATGCGATCTGCATACTGACCATACGTCAAGAGCAGAAACATTTACGATATTCAAGAGCAATGACTTGTACCTTGCATTGGGCAGTGTCGCTTTCATCTCAATGCCTGATGTCGTATGGCTCACATGAGCAAATGATTACTCGAGTAAATATACTCGAGTAAATATTTACAAGTTCCAGGAAGCTGTGTCTCATGTTTCAGAATGCAGCATATTTACACTTTCGATGCAAATATTGTGATCATTGTAAAGTTTATTTATCTACCCGTTTTTACTTATTTGCATATTTCTTCGTCAATCCATTGTTTACACTGTATATTTTTATCACTGGAATATTTAACAAGTCCGTCTTGACTGCAAAAATTACATACGGTGGATACATACGAGAAAGTAGAGAAGTTCTCAGCAGCTTGGAATGAATAGTGGTCTGTGACTTCAAAAAAAAATCCAGAAATGTCGTCCGGGAAGAGTGTGATAATGTACAGAAACTTTATTGAAGACAAACAATAAATCGCCAATGTTCTGAGCTAGGAACCTCTGGACTATGACTCCAAATCGCCTCCGCCTTCACTAATCTGAATTATGAAATGCGAAGAGGACTACATTCAGGGAATACCTATTACTAGAACATTCAATTCAAAAATCTGTTGTTATATAATTTATTTCGCAAAACACCAAAGGCGAATGTGTGTGTGTGTGTGTATATATATATATATATATATATATATGTGTGTGTGTGTGTGTGTGTGTGTTATAAAAACAATACTCAGCAATTGGTGCCAATTCTTCTTGGACATTTTAGACCCTTAAAGTTGAGACCATTTGATTGTATCGAAACGTCGGGTACATATCACCTAGCGAAGCCGCGCCACATCCCAGAAGAAAGCAGACATCGGATAAATCGTTGCAAGAGCCAAAAACTTAAAATAATGTTAATAGTTGTTCTGAATGAGTGTGGAACTTCACTGCTTGTATCAAAAGTGGAATATAAATTACGAGTGATTTCAAACAAAATGCTCAGCAATATTTTGGCTCCAAAGAGTGTAAAATAAGCGAGAAATTTAGAATATTACACAACAAGACACTCGTAATTCACAGACGTCGCCCACAAATGTTAGGATAATAAACTGTGGGTGGTTATTTTAGAGTTTAATGTTGCTCTGACGGGACAGAATACATGTGCACCTAATTCTAGTGGGGAAAATTTTGGAAGTAGGAAACTTTGAAGACAAATGATGAGACAACGTTGGGGATAATATTAAAATGAATCTCAAATAAACAAATTAATTCATTCATTCATTCATTCCGTTGTCTTACGAAAGGTTCACAGCCTTTTCCAAAGCGACTTCTCCACAGAGTACAATATAGTACTTCCGCTTTCAATTTACAGTATCCTCTCCTTTCTTTAAGGTCATTCAGTAGCTGCTTATGTCTTCTTCCTCTTCTTCACGTCACTTCTGTCCTTGTCTCTACCTCTCCTTCAAAAGGAACACGGATATAACTGATTTAGGACCATGTGCAATGGTGGAATTTGGAATCAGCGGTTTTGAACCTTCGTGTTGTAACACATTCGGTAGTTACGTGCTCTTCAGGGGAAAATATTTCGTCTCACATTACCTATGATTGAGCTGGTATATTATTAAAGCATTACAAACTTTCTTAATTCCTTTAAAGGGCACAGTCTGGTCACCATACAAATAATTGTCCAATTTTAGTGCATCATGCGTGGCATAAAATAATATGGCTCTAACTTAAACAGGACCTAATACATCCCCTTCTTTAAGCATTAATTTTCACAGACTAGCAACTGAATCCTCACAAATGTACCCCCTCCTGCTTATCTGCCAGTGTAAGATCAATACTTCCTGTGAACACACGTTTATGTCATTGTAGTTGGGTTTCCGGGGGTAAAAAGGAAGGTCGGAAAATTAAATAGAAACCACGAACAAATTAGAAAACCGGCGCACTACACACAATGTCAATCAAGTTGCACGATCGTGTCAAATAATTCAGCACACATCAGCAAGAGCATCTAACCGTTTAATAGTTAACTACCATCAAAATGTCAATGGGAAGTTGCATGCCGAAAATCTACCTAGGGTGCATTAATTATTTGTGGAAGGAACTTAAAAACATAACCACAAAACAGTGGCGACGTAGGGGGTTTATTGCAGCTTCCTGAAAAGTTATAAAAGTATGATGCATTCTATCTCTTTTACATTGCACACCTCTCATCGCGTGTGTTATATCAAAATTTCATTATAACTCAGTCAAACTGGGGAAGTTAAAAATATGTACAAGTCAAGCTGTCTGCCAAACAAAGACTTGTTACGTAATTGCCTATCACAGCCAGATAACAGTGTGAATTATGTACAAGTTCAATTTAAAATTAACTGGAACAATAGACTGTAGGAGAAAATGCGTAATTCATTTGAATAAAATCTGAATCAGGGAATATTCTGATGTACATAGCAAGTAGTCTATCAAACTTGTTATTCTGAATTGCCTTTTTTAGTTTCTCTAAATATGCTATTTCAAACTGCGGAGCCTGTAGGCTTTTAGTTTAGATTAATACTGGAAATTGTGGGCCGGGTAGCGTAGTTGGTATAGTGACTAGCTACGGGCTGGACGGTCCGGGGATCGAATCCCAGTGGGGCGAGATTTTCCGCACCTGTCCAGACCGGCCCTGGGGTCCACCCAGTCTCTTGTACAATGGGTCTTTCCCAGGGCTAAAGAGCGGCCGGGGCGTGACGCTAACCCCTCTAGCGCCGTGGCCAAGAAAGAGTAGAACTATACCTCTACTCTACTGCCAGTACAAGAGTGCACTTCACCTTTTTTTAATACAGGAATATGACAACGAATGTTGTGATCTAGACCTATTTCAACTCTCTACTGCCTATTTCATGTGTTCTTCGCACCAAAGAGAATAAAATACACGGAGGGTGGCGAGAGGAATATTTAGGCTAGGGGACAGAAAGTAAGGAAACACTGAACAAAATTACGTAAGAATGAGGAAGCTTCCAAATTTGTACACTTCACAACATATTAGTACGGTGACGACTTCAGGGATTATGAGATAGGCATAACGTGTAACATACAACGGAAAGATAATGAATGGTGAGAGTAAATTCACTGCTAATGCCTTGCTCTTTCCGGAGTGAACGCCTTCGCGAACGGTTATTGACATGTCAGCAGTCACAAACACACAGGCTGTTAGTTATTAATTACTACACTACAACTCTTGACATCTTCAAAATGAACACTGAAATAAGTTGAAAGAAAACGGTCTTACCTTCTTCGCCTAATATTTTTCTGTTGCTGTTGACCGATTAAAAGTGTTGATCTATTAACAATTAACCTGAACGAAATAAGCAACTCATATATGTTAAAATTGATCCTTATTAGACGCTGTCTTAAAGTGTTTGTATGTATTTTATGAGACATTTTGAGTAAAAAACGCCGTATCAACATATGTCCGATTATGAACCGTTACGTCACTACAAGCATTTGTAATGTACGATTATGGCCGTAACCAAAAATGTTAAAAATACACGTGTTTTATCACACACTACACACAAACAAAGTCAACTTCGTGTCAGGCACCATCACAAAATAAAGATATCCATTGATTTTGACTTAATGCACATGTGTCCGGTGACACTGCAAAACAAGGCAGCAGTTAAATCTTGCCCTAGCACATGTACAACATCAAAAGGATAGTATGTGTCCGGTAATACCACAAAAGAAAGACGTCAGTTTTGATATTGTTACCAACTTGTGTTAGTTTACATAAGTTCCATTTCAACAAGGATTAATTAGATAATATAAGGTCCGTTTTCAGTTACGGTAAACCGATTGCTTTCGAAATAACCTACACCCTTCAGCGTGCATAATTCCGCGCGTCTCAAAGAGAATTTGTTTCCTTTCTGGCAAATTCGTATAATTTCCTCTCGTGCAGTCAGTGGATTCCACGATTCGCCGCAATATTTCTTCTTGTCTGCGATTTTTGTCAGTAAACTATGTCCTCTGTGTGTCGCCACAAGGAGCAAAGGGACACAAGATTGATGACCTCGTAATTATGTACTAGGTCAGCAATACAGTTTATTAAGTTTCTCAAGGTACACTTTTCTCCGTTTTCTGACCACTTCCTCCCTTTCCTCAGCATTTCGCGAAAGCCCGCTGTTGTGGAAGAACACGCATATTAAAACACACCCGAGTCCAGAAAACACTTCTGCCATCTATTGCAATGAAACAACAATACCCGCTTCATAAGTACTCGAGCTGCCATCTACGCAGCCATAACGAGAACCAGTTTACCCACCATTATGCCGTCATAGATGACGTCATAAGTCCGGCCATTCCATGCACCAGCAACGGCAACAGGTTGAAATAATGTTAATATTCACTAAGATTAAACAGTATTACCGTTTCTAATAATGCATGTTAATATTTTCCGACTACATGATTCAGCATCTTGTACAGAATTTCTGCACTTCATAACATAAAACTCATAAAGGTATAAGAAACGAGAACAAATTTCTTCAAATTGCTGAAAAACAGAGATAATTAAGTAATTAACTAACCACGCGTTTTATAAAACTCGTGTTTCTGGCTCCTGGAGTTACGGTGTGGTAAACCAACAGTAAAGGCTGCGTTCCTGTTTATCGTGTTTACTGATGGTCAATCAAAAGCATTTTGTTATATTAACATATCAACTTCACTGTTAACATAGGCCTATATTAAGTACATTTTATCCAGTGTCCCGTATGTAACAAGGACTTCCAAAAAATATAGATCTAACCTCTGGCTAGGAATCTGGAGAATACTCTCACATTCTTAGTCTACTGCCTCTCCTCCAAATAAAGAAAAAAGCCTTATGAAATCACCATACTGTGTCATTTAACTAGCACACCAACTAATGCACATAAAAAATTTTTACATTAAAACGTTTAAAATCGCTCCAACATGTTTCGATCCTAAGATCATCTTCAGGGAGCTACACTGTTCCTTGCTAAAGTCACATTTTTAAAAACACTCACTGATTAATTTCTATATTTTAATAACTTTAGCTTGGTATTCTTGTAGTTGTTGTTAAGTTTTGCCTGTTGGGCATTAACTATCTTTATCGTCGCACCGTGCAATTCGTAGACTCTACGAAACGCACGGTGCAACGGTAAAGACACCATACTGTGTGCGTTGTATAAGCGGGCATTTCAACTTCTGGCCTCGCGGACTGTTACAAAACAGAGTACGGACGTGATGCCACCTGGAGGCCACCCAAACGCCTTACGTTAAAATTTCCTATAAATCAGTAACAACAACATGGCGGCCACGCAAAGCTGTGGCGGGGGCGATATTAGCTCCATTTCCAGTAGTGCCTTTAAATAACGCATGATAACGAATCTTGGCAAGACATGCAGCTTTCATTTGGGTAATATTTCTCTGCAACATAGGGTAACAACATGGAGAGCGTGCAAAAATTATTCTCCACTTTTTGGTTTCATGATGATGCCTAATGAACCTTTGAAACTAGGCATATGACGTTTGTCTATTATGTATGACGTTTTACATGAATAAATACAAATACGGCCAATGTAAGAACCCCTGGTTTATATCCGACAAACCTAATGTATACTAACAAGGTATCGTATCGCAACGACTTGAATCTGCAGCTTAATACTTTACGAAATACACTATAAATACAATGAATTTTTTGGTAAAAGGCAAAGGCGTAGAGATTTTTAAAAGTCAAGTGGAAATGAGGATGGCGTGGTGGAAAAGTTTAGGAACGGGTGAATTCACATATTCATATAAACTGAACACTGGGGTATGTGGTATCACGAAAATATTATCATCCAGATAAAACATTTCTATTACCCACAATCACGGGAAGACTCAGGAGGAGTCTGAATTATGTTACACTTTCATGAATCCTTCACCGTGTCATTCGATGCGAGTTAAGTGGTCAGCTCCACACTTCAGAAAGCTATACCCGTAGGCACATATCCCTCGACAATCCACTTAATGTGAAGGTGAACCAATTCCATATCCAATGCAGAGAAGGTGAAGAAGAAAATCCCCAACCCTAAAAATCAGTACTTAAAAAAATGTTGTATCAGTGACTACACCAGCGCAGGTTACACATTATACAAATATTTTATATTTGTGAACTCTTTGGTCTTACTAATCTCTTCATCTTACAGGAAGTGAAATTCTTGAACTGTTTTGTTATGATTTAAAGACCGAGTTCAAGGCTTAAGTTCACAGCGTTAAACAGAATGACTGGCAGCTGTGTTGGGAAGCGGGGGGAGTGTACGGTAGGAATCTCCACATATTAAAATTAAGTAATAAAGTGAAATGCCAGCTTGATGCGAGTATGTAATTTTATTGATGTATTCTTAGCTTGACATGTTTCGGGTACATACGCCCATCATCAGGAGCATGAGATGTTGAACTGCAGCATATGGTTTTCTGCACCGAGTTTTTGGATGGGTGGTGGTCTTGAGAACCGCTGCAGCTGCTCTCAAGACCACCACCCATCCAAAAACTCGGTGCAGCAAACCATATGCTGCAACTCAATATCTAATGCTCCTGATGATGGACGTATGTACCCGAAACATGTCGAGCTAAGATTACATCAATAAAATTACCTAGTTACATCAAGTTGGCATTTCACTTTATTTCATGAGAAAGATGCACGGTCAAACAACTCTCAAGTTTAAAATTAAGTGCTGGCCCAACATTTGTCCCGGGGCGCTGGAGTCCTCATTCCGTAGACCTGGTTTACGGATTCGGAACCTACCCAATACAACTCAATTTTAAGACTATGAAACATCAGTATCATCACATCCTATGACCAGAAGATAAAAGTTGGTAAACCGCTGGTACGCCACTGGTGTGCATATTTTCATCTGAAACGTATATTCAGTCTAGAAATAAAAATGTTCCGGCCACACGTGATAAATCACTTCCCTAATTTATGTTCTGTTCACAGTTTGCAGATTATGCATGCAACCGGCGCGAATAGCAAGCAGTTACAACTGTAATCTAATAAATGTCGTCCAAAATAGACGTTGTGTAATTAAGTGCAGTGTACAGTCCACACTCATGCAGCATTTCCCCACCGTCACAAACGATTAACACTCAGCGGTTTTTTTTTAAAAAAAAAGTACGTAAATAAACATAAAAGCGTTTCACACGACTGCATTGTTTCTGACCTAGCGTGCCAAGGTCAGGGTCGTGAAACAGCCTTGGTGGGAAATGGTTTCCCCAACCAATGAGAAGACAAAGATTTGTATTGCAGTATGGGTTCGTGACGTCATGAAATATCCCCGCGCCTCCCCTTCATGCTACATCAATGGCGTCACTACTTTATGACGTCAATAACTCCCGTGACATCACTGCATTGTCAAGGTCACTGCGCAGTGAACAGAAAACGCAACTGGCGGTAGGGTGGGTGGATGACAACTGAACAATAGGGACCGTCTCCTTACGTTCTGGGCAACACCAGACAGACAAGACAGGAAATGCGCGTGTCACGTAACCATGATGAGCGTTTGTATTATAGTACATCCTGGACAGTGCTCAATCATACCATGTAAATCCACCGCGGCCATACTTCCTGTTGCTGTTCACAATTGTACACGTATTAGAGTCTGTAATCCCCCTTGATAAGGTCTGTCACTATATTTTTGTGAAGAACTTCAATGCGTACGTCGATTTTACCTGTATTCGGTTTAACGTTAATATATAATCTAAAATGTTCACCCCATCGAAATATATCGTAATTTCTGGTTTCAAAACAATATTCGTCCAAAATTTTAATGTACGTATACACATAGCCTATATACGCCTCAACCCAAAACCAAATATTAAATATTATGGTCACACGTTTTTATTTCCCTGATTTATGCAACGTGTAAATCGCACGTAGAAACAAAGCAGATGAATATCGACTGTTACAGATTACTACCGAAGGCAACTATGGCACTTTAAATGGATTCCATCCCTTTGTGCTATGACATATTGATAATGGCGTATACAATACTGTCAAACACATCAAACTTTTAATAATATCATCAATAAATGCGATATGTTTCGGTCACATTTACTGATATTATTATTAAAAGTTTGTTGTGTTTGACGGTAATATACAGGGTTATTCAAAATGATTGTCGGGGTTTTAACAACTTGTCATACACAATACACTTGAGATAGGAGTATATGTTTTCTTTTATTTAATAGAAGAATACTCCAAGTTTTTGTTACATACCTTACAGGCACTCTATATGTGCACCCTTTGTGATTCTATAAACATCAACACGATAATGAAATGCGTGCACACGAAAGGTCTTCTCACTGCCGTTCGCCGCCATCTTAGTTAACTGCGCTCCAAGCGGATAAATGCATAACTTACTGCGCACCGCACATTGTAAAAGAAAACTTTGAGAATTTCTAGATCCATCGGTGCAAAGACATACTCCTATCTCAAGTGCATTGTGTGTGACAAATTGTTAAAACCCCGACAATCATTTCGAATAGCCCTGTATAAGCCAATAATAACACAACCATGGCAACTTTTGTAACCAAAGTAGTCATAAAGGTACGAAGGTCTTCAAGTAAAGAACCTGTTATTTTTGCCTGCGTTTAAGCAAACTTACTGTTCTTGACACAGCTTAATAAAACCCCTATTACAAAATTTCACGAAAATCCGTCCACTTTCAGTCGAACTGTTTCATGCAGACGGACATGCGGGCAGACACGACGAAGCTAACAGTCGCTTTTCGGAAGTTGCCAAGGCACCAAAAAGTGGAAGATATTTTTATGCTCTTTTCCCACTATTTCTGTTCTACGTACTGAGCACACCTGCTGCTAATATTGCAATGAAATTACGATCACTATGTTCTGTATTCCTGCTGTACCAATAAATCTCAACCTACTGATTGGGAAAGACATACCGATAACTAGCAAACCTCTTGGAAGAAATAGTCTACTATAAATCTTTATAAAGTTTCTGAAAGGTGAGTTGAAATGTCACCGCTCTTACTAAGTAACTGCCATAGGCTTAGCACTAGCCCTTCCATTCTTGTTATATAGCAGCGAAACTTGGACTACTAAAGCAAATGACGCCAGAAGAATAACAGCAGCAGAGATGAAACACATGAGAAGAACAGCAGGATACACTTGGACAGATTACAAAACAAATGCACAAATTGCAAAGGAGTTAAAAATAACACCAATTTTGGACAAATTACTGGAATACAAGAGAAGCTGGATACAACATGTAAATAGAATGCCTCGAA
>Ga0123352_10007262_pt1 | contig 17049 bp, 11 predicted proteins | sample TergutLab28metaG_FD_89700 | JGI IMG/M metagenome (GOLD analysis project Ga0123352, IMG submission 89700) | Labiotermes labralis P1 segment gut microbial communities from Petit-Saut dam, French Guiana - Lab288 P1 | ecosystem: Host-associated > Arthropoda: Insects > Digestive system > Gut ... | reverse complement strand
ATCTACAGTGTCAAACCGTGAGTAAGAATATGTTATGGGGTTGAACATTCAAAGCGTTTAAAACGTCCGGTCACCAGGGGGTATTTAATTAAAAGACCTGCCCGACGGCAATGTGTTAATATGACACCTGAATATACAACAGCTATAAATTCTCATTGCTGGACAGGTTCAGAGGGGGGACATCACCATGTGTTCTGTGAATTGAGGAACTTACTGTGTATCTTTTGAGGATTTTGATGCACAGTTCAATGAACCTGGTGCTCATGTATATTAAACCCAGGCATGTGATATGTAATGGGGACTTCAGTTTATTGAGGATAAAGTCACAGGATATGTTAGCATGAGATTTAGTAAATAGACCCAAACAATTTGGAGGAACCTGCTGCCACCCCTCTTCAGGGTACAAGAGTTCTTTCCTTCTAGCTCTGGAGATGGAAATGCCAGTTTTCACCAAGATGTTAGTACCTATGTGTCAGACACCACCACATCACATACTGTGAACCCATAATCTTAATACTTTCTACACTGAAAACACAGATTTCACATTTTGTTTTTAGAATAGCCCACAGTGACTTTTCTTTACATTCTTGCTACAAAACAATTATAAGGCATAGAGAGGTGTAAAGTTCGGCATTTTCATTCCTATAGGGTCTAGAAGCTTGGCAAATTTCAGGGAAGTGTGAATGTATGTTGGAAGTTGCACTTTTATGTGTTAATTTTGTGTGGATTTACAATCTTTGCAAACACCAGTTATACAAACCATGTGTGTATTGGTTGCAATGTTTGTTGTAAGTATAGTACAATAAATATAAACCGTTATAATTAATGTCCTGATGATAAAGTGTGCTTTATTTTGCTTGCTATTGATACAGGTTGCATACTGACAAGCTGAATCCTCTCCCATCCACATTTTCAACCTGACTCTTACCAGATGTACTGGGCAGACAGTGCAGAAGCAACTTGCACATAAGCCAGTTAAGGTACTATAAACTGTGGAATTTTTGCTATATTTGAACTATGTCAAGGACTGGAAGGAGCAAAGAAATGTAATACTCAGGGCATGATCATAAGGATGTGGTAAACTGAAATTTTAGTGGCATAAGATGAGAAAGGATTAATACTTTGAAATAAAGGGACTTGACAATTTGTCATCATTGAGAGAACAATGTTTATTGTGCCCAAGTATGGCACCTCCCACCTCCCTTTACATAAGAGAGCCCTAAGCAGAACATAATCTCATGCAAGAGTGGTGCAAGTCTTGTTGGTCATGAGCAGTCAGGTTTATGTATGGCCCTGAAGACTTTCATGAAGTGCAGTTAACCTACTCACATTACGTATGTTTATTAAAAGTCGTTACCTGTTGGGAAGTTCTTTTATCCACTTTCTGATACATTAATGAAATGACATTTATGATGTAATGTTGCTTAGTAAAGGTGTGCACTGAAGATACAAGAAGTTCAACATATAGTCCGCAAGACAAACAGATTCAATAGCAAAAAGCTTCATGTACCAACTGTGACTGTTGGCATAACAGTAGACTATGTGCGGTACATTATACAGGGTGGGCCAAAAGTAGGTATACAGTATATAGGTAATTACCGTGTACCTACTTTTGGCCCACCTTGTACATACAGAACTGTGCAGGGTGTGCTGATTGCTAGTCTTTATTCACTGAGCAGCCTGAGTGAATGAGTGAGCTATATAGTGACTGCTGCAGACTGCAAGATATGGGTTTTTGACCCCACTAGAGACATGCAATTTTTCTCTTCTCTGAAGTGTCCAGACAGGCTGTGGGACCACCCAGCCTCTTGTTCAAAAGGTACCAGGATTCTTCCCTGTTGTTCATAGCAGTTAGGATACTGTTTATCAATGTGACGGCAGCTTGTTCAGTTGAGAAGTGAGTCCAAAATCGATATTGTTTCTGTACCAAGATATTATTCATATCAATGTGAGCATGGAGTCTAGCATAAATGAGTTTTTCAATAATCTTGGAGAAGGAAGTTAATAAATATATTGGTCTGTAATTGGAGATTTCCTGTTTATTTCCTTTTTTGAAGATTGGTTTGACTACAGCATATTTTAATCTATCAGGAAAACAACCAGTACTAAGAACTGCATTACAGATGTATGTTAATGGTGAAATTATAAATGGTGCAGTTAGTTTTATAATGCGATTAGAAATTTCATCGTACCCACATGCATTTTTAGTCCTTAATGACTTAATAATTTTTTCAATTTGATAAGTAGAGGCATACTGCCAACTTATTTTTGCAAAGGGTCTTCTAAAATTGTTTGTTAGAGTGTTAATTGGATTAGTCATACTTGTATTTATATGTCTGTAGTTGTCTGAATTGACTGTGTCTGCTACTGATAGGAAGTGGTTGTTAAAAATATTTGCAATTTTATTCTGATTTATTATTACATTATTGTTTATTACTAAAGACTGGATGTCAATACCACTTTTTGTTTCCCCTTTTTCTTCATTTATTATTTCCCATGTACTTTTCATATATAGACCTAATGCTACCAAACTTCAGCCAGACTTGTATTCAGAGGACACTGGTTTCAGACTTGGGCACTGGCACAGGTTATCGTGGACTGAAATATGCCACATGTACATCCCTCCTTTCCGTACTGATTCTACTTATAGTTTGTATTCTGGAGATGCAGGGTCCAGTTTTATGTCTGGATGCTTATACTGACAGGCTTTATTTCATACTTTACCTCATTTCTTCCCCCATACTTCAAGATGTGGCACAGTTTTCTTCCAAATCCTTTTAGTTTATTATTCATAATTTTCCTATTCAAAACCATACAACTGGTACAATTGGAGGGGCACTGTTAGAGTAAGCAATACGTGCCTTTCCAATTGCATATAAACATATTTCTTGTACAATTTCATGCTAAGTATGCATTACTCTCCCATATAACTTAAAAGTTTGACTAATAAATTGTCATGAAATTTAGAAACATGTAAACAAGTAACTGGTGCCAAAGAATCAGAAGGAAAATGTAAGTGAAGATAGGAGAACTGTATTTGATGGGTTTTAAAGACAGGGCGTGAACTTGTCGATTGACTTCAGTTGCTCGAACAACATGGTGCTGTGAAAACAGTGACAAGTTTGAGTATTCCACAATCAGTCAAGTTTGACATAAATCAATCCCGTGGGAGATGAAGTGATACATTTGGATGGACAGACTGACATGGGAAAGCTCATAGGTGCTGCTTGCAACTTCTGCTGAAATGCCTAGAAACAGATGTCACATGAACGCAGGGTACAGAGAAAAAAATTGTAATTTATTGTAAGACCAATGCAGACCTATTCCCGAAGATTCATTTACATCTGAGGAATCTCCTTTATGCTCAGGAGTGTTGCTTTCACTTGTTAAATTATGTATTTATTAATTCTCAGCTTCCTTAATGATGCTGCTTGAACAGCAAAGGTTACAACACATTGCAAGTTGGCTACATAATAATCCAGACAAGAGCTTTTGTGGCCTTGCTATCTACAGGTGTCATATATTATATACAGGTTTTACTTATATGTAATATTATATAAATTGAGGTAATGGCATATTAAAGAGAGGAATATACAGGTGTACTTATATGTAAGCAGTACCTTGACAATCTAATTTCATGAATGTTGTAGCAATGTAATCTCATAATATTTCCAAAGACTTAGACTTCAAACTAGACGATAACTGCGTGTCACCCTGAGGTCAGACAAGAAGTGGACAGGCCCATATCAACTTTTTTGTTATGGCAACTTGAACTCCGAACTGGAGCGGTAGTCTAACCCCCTGACCCGGAGGGGAGATATTATATTTCTGTTCCCTAAAACCACCATTCCTTTTAAGTGGAATCTGTGTAAATCACATTTCCCTAAAACATTTTTAATTGGAATCTTTGTAAATCTTTATAAGCCATGTCAGTGTTTGGGTCTGATTGTGTAATGGTTATATTCAGTTTAATTACATGTTTTCCAAGCCTGACATGGCACTCTCAAACTGGAAGTCAAGCAGACAAGATCTGTCAGTACCTCTAGTGAGTCAGCACAATAAATTCTGTTGTTTCTTCTCAATGGCTGTAGAACTTATCACCCAAGATACAACAGCCTGTATGAGGGTACCTTCCTGGCATGTAAAAGATTATTAGAAAACTGTCACTGAAGCGGGCAGCATAGCAGAGGCTCAGGATTCAAATCTTCTGAAATGTTATACTGTGTTAACTGATGAATAGTTAGCAACATTTTAAAAGTTTCTGCATTTTAAGTGGACACATGTAAGTGTCACATGTGTTTCTTGTAACTATGTTTCTCTCTAAAGATGGCCCACATGAGGCCGAACATGTAGCATACTATAATAATATGTAAACAGACTAGTGTTAAGTGTATTTAGTTGGACTTCTGAATAACTGACTAATACACTGAAACTGTCAACATAACAAGCTCTATGCTGTGAAAATGAGATGCACATCAAATGGAATTTTGTTCACTTAGGGAAGAGCATTTAGAGCTCAAAAGACATTTATTGTCAGCCAGCTACATATGTAAATTATACTAACCTTCTCCCTTGATATCCAGCAAGATTCTCTCCAAGTCAGACTTGTGTATTCTATTTGATTTCTGAACAGATGAATTCAAAAATAAGAGTGCTCTTTTTGTATGTCTACTACTGTTTTTTGGTAAATCTGAAATAAACTGATATATATAAACTCCATACTTGCATTTGTTATAAATTTACACGAAACAACATTCTGCCACAAAATGGGCAAATAAAAGAAAAGATGCTCAAAAACTACACAAGCAAAAGCAAATGTAATAAAGTGTGTAAAATTGTTAGACTTTCACATAAGCACAAGTTCATTTGCACGCCAGTCAGCATGGGATTTGTGGCGGACAATGTGGCACTGGGACAGATTTTCCGTTGCCATTATATCTCTACGAATGATCCATTCTCATTTATTCACCAGTCACCAGCTCTATACAATCTTAACAACTGAGATTGTAGTTAAATACCACGCTTAATCATCCATGCAGACTAGAAATTTTCAATTGTGTGGACGGAGGTAGGGCATTTAAGTACATTGTTCTGTGTGATTTCAGGCTTCGACCGCGATGTACAGATGATCTATGATCATCTGTAATCTTACACAGTGTCGAGTGGTAATCCCATATCGAAGTTTCGGGCCAACCTATCGGACCCATCATCAAGGGTCAGAGCCGAGTGGTAATTCCATGCTGACGTGTCAGAACCCAAGGGTGGAGATGGGATTGACAGGTTGTCCCAAAACGTCTGTACAATATTACCACGCAACATTGCGTGAGATCCAAGACAAGAGCGAATTTCAAGTACTTCGCTCGTTTTGTGTTTTGGTTTGGTTTGGTTTGACTTATTTGTTCATCCATTCAGTCACATATGTAACACTGGACACGTCAGTTACAGATTACAGTTTACAACACATCTTATAATTTATGGACATCCACACAATACAATATAATAAATAACAATACAAAATTTAAAGACCAATTGGAAGTTGAATTTGTCACTACATCTAGATTTATGTGTATATATACGAATACACATCAGAGTTAAAAATTAAAATGAAAGGTAATATAGAATAGTATTGAGTTGTGTTACATGTAGAAATATTTAGGTGTTTACTTTTAAATTGATTCCACTGAACCAAGATGTCTATTGGAATTCCAGGCAAAATATTTCTCCAATGAGTAAAATGAATTTGGAAGAAGGAAACTCTTAAAAAAAAATATCTGAATTGGTTTGTGTCATGACATGTATTTTTTATGCTAGTAGGAAGGAGATTAAAAATTTTAATTCCAAAATAAAAGGGACCTGTTTGGAAAGTTGTTAAGTTTGCAGTTGGAGTATATAAGTCAGAACTAAATCTAGTGTCAATATTTAGAATTTCTGAATTTGATTCATATATATTGCTGTTTTTAACAACAAATAATAAAAGGGGGGAAAAAATATTGTGATTTTTAGATTCTTGAATAAATGATGACAAGAATCTCTCTTTCTGGCATTCATAATTATTCTAATTATGGTTTTTTTACTTTTAAAAATATTACAGCTTTATGCAGAATTACAACAGAAAATTATGCCAGAAGATAGAACGGAATGAAAATATGCAGAATAAATTGTGCTTAGTGTATCTTGGGACATAAAATGTTTGACATAACTAATTGGACAGCATGCTCTGCTTAGTTTAATCATCATTTGATCAATATGGTTTTTTCCATGACTAGGAAATATCTCTATCTGATTCTTCGAATTTGTGGCTAATACCTTTGTTTATTATTATTAAACGTATTATTCGTGGTTCCTTTATCCAATGTTCGATCTTGCATCACATTCTGTTCTGCAATACAAGCCACGTGAAGTTTCACAGGTTTTAGGTTATAAAACACCAAGTCATTTAGCTTAGATTTGAAAATACTTCCAGCAAGAAGAGAATATCTTCCAAGCCTACATAGTTTACTCCAAAGTCTGAATGCAATCATTCTAAACTTTCATGTAACATTGCAGAGGTAAGCGTAATATTTAGCTCCTATCACACAAATTTCTTGGTTCCTCACCGCCGTCAATATATTACGTAACTGTAGATCACGAACACGACGACTGAGCCAGCGAAACCGATGCACGGCAGTAGTACCGGAATTACCTGATAGATGGCAGAACGCATTCTTCGACTACTCAATACCGATTAACAAACCATGCGTCTCCCTGAGCATGGCGTTTTATCGCTGAAATGCTCGGTAGAAAATTTGTGCAGAACTAAATGTAGATCATAAAAATTACGGTTCAACACAACGATAAGAGCTATAGAACGATAGAGTGAAAGTGAAGCCATTTTCTGTTCTTCCTACTTGTCTGCGAAAATGCGTAAAAATGAATAATTCATTTGTGCCACACTGTGTTAAGATACAAGGGCTAATGAAATTTTATTCCACAGGCATTGCAAAAACAAGCAAACAAATCGGCGGACAATTCGATTTGTGGTTATAATCGTGGTCATTATAAAACGATGTGAATCACGTACCGTGAATGGATCATACGAAGCCGTGAGTGGTGCAGTAGCACGAAACCGACATTGCTGGTGACATGATAGTCTACGCATTTATTTTTTCGGTGAGATGGACTGAATTAGCATAACATACCTTCATATAAATTGAGAAAAAGATCTCTACCTACATTATTTACGAAACATTATACAGGCGACCTTAAATGGAATGTAAAAATTTAATGAAAACCTGCATTAGTTTGTAGTGCATATAACAGAATTCAAGCAACGGCGGCCATTTACGTAGTGCCACAAGCGTGGAGGGAAATGTCCTCCATTTACCACTAGGATTTCTGCCTCGTAATTCAGTGATGTAAATTAAATACGACAAAATCATTCATTTGTATCTTAGTTGTGACGTTCCTCTTAAAATATTCATGAGGCCATTCAATTATACGGAAGTTTATTTTAATCGAGGGTAATTTTTTTCCTCAAGAGATGGTTTTGCGTTTCATATTACACACAATATTCAGTATTTCACTGGGCAGTGTCACAGCTGTTATCGAAAAAGGCGGGAGATTCACTTTCGCAGGTTAGGATTGTATATATTCGTTCATAAAATGTGTTTCATATAGAGATTGTATAGCGACGACACAGGTTTGTGTGAATCTGTAAGCAGTTTTTGCCCTTCTTCATCTTATACGTGCTCAAAGTTATTTTTGTTCTTTTCCTAGTTTTGTGGATAGAAATGAATTGCTGCGGCGGCTCGTCAGGAATGACTGTGAGAAATTTCAACGATTCCCTACTAAATGAACATATAAAATCCATTTCGTTTTGCGAATTAAACAATGAAGGTGAGGTAAAGTTTACAAGTATGGATAAAAGAAGATGTCCTGATTTGTGTTTTTAGTGTGTTTATTATTTAATGACTCTGTCAAATATTAATTTGTATGGTGTTACATGCCAAGTAAGGCGACTTTAAAAAAGTAGTTTATTACTAAACCATGCCACTGATACCAATTCCAGGTGAATCAATTCTATTAGTGGAATGTATGTTATGGCCTACTGCAAATTAGAGCCACCTGTTTATTCCTGATGTATAAAAAACCAATATTACAAACTTTATAGAATCACTGGTATGATAGCAGGGGAGACAGACTTGTTTGGCATCATTAGCAGCACTGTTACTTTAATGTAAAAAAATAATGCAAGATTAATATCTCTGATTCATTTGTTTCAGATCAATCATTTTTCTCTGCTACTAGTTTACATGTAGCTTTGCTATCTAAGTTACAGTGAGAGAACAGGTTTTTGTAGCAACAAAACAGCAATTCTACATTTTACATTACTTGTCTTACAAATGAATATCTTTGGCCAAAATCTCTGGTTTGTTGATAACTGGCATAAGCTTAATTAGTCTGTAGGTATAGCTCTGTGCTGCCTTTTCAACCTTCAGGAGCCAAAGTAAGACACAAGGGCCCTTAAAGGAAAGTGCAGCCTCTGTTCAGACAGATACACATGAATTCTTAATTTTCAGGGAAGGGAGTGAGAGACTAAATCGATTCCTCATATTGGTTTGTTGCAGTTATTATGCTATTAATTTTGTGAAGAGTGGTGTTTTTGTTATTGTCATTCCCAGGTTAGATCTTATAGGTGTTATTGAAAATAAGATTAAAAATACAAACTAAATTCTCCAAAATCTGTTGCAGGTTATTGATTTAGAAACTGTAGCTGTGCAGTACCATGTTTATCGACTGGATTTAGAAGGTCAGCAGACTCAAGTAATGGAAGAATTGCCTGCTCCCAGTCATTGGGTACTTCCCTCTGCTGAATTCCATGGTCTTTGGGAAAATCTAATCTATGATTCCACAATTAAGGAAAATGTAAATTTGTAATTAGAAACAGACAGCATGCCTCTGATTTATGTATATTTTTCATGAGTGACTTGGATGTGTTCCAGAATGGCTAAATACTTCTTAACTTCCTAACACTGTTCCAGGTAAAGTGACACCCATCTCATAAGGTGCATAAGAAAAGACCACTGTGAATAATGACTTTAAAACTTTGTTCAGTTTACAACAGTTGTTTAACGTAAGAGAATGTCATGATAACTGCTCAGATCACAGCTGATAGAGTGACAAACTCTGTTACATCCCACACATGAAACCACAAGTGCTTCATGTACACTTTTAGGCAACATTCCTGAAACAGCCCCAAACACAGATACAAGAGAATCTCAACTTAAGATCTACTCATATTTTAGGTTCATTTTTGTTGTCCCAGCCAAAACACCATACAAGTAAGTGTATATTTTTTCTCAGTGTTAGGGTTTTCCCAAATTTAACAGGTGAACATTTGATACCTACATTGCATTTGAGCCTTAATTTAGGGTTTGTGTTTATATTATGAAATTTTGGTTGTATAAATAACACCATAATTATGTACAATGAAAGGAGATTGGTGTCAGAACCAATTTTGAACTAATGCAGCAGGTTACTTTTGTTCTGAAGAGTGAATTTGTGTGTGTGACTGTTTAAAAAGATCATAACAGGAGCCATTTACACATAACAGTGTTTATGGCTTAACAGTGGTACTGACTGATCGAAAGCCACAAGTCTTGTACAGTAATACTTGATTTTGAAGCTTTTTGTTTCATGTCCTAAAAAATTAGTGTAAAAATGTAAATATAATATGGATTGAAAAAACACTGGGTTTAAATCTAGAGCATGTATGATGTGTTTGTAACCAGAGTAGTAATTATTTGATTCTGGTACAACCACCATTTAAGATTTTTTCTCAATTTAAGTATAAAAATGTGTCCCCCAGACTGAATATAAATGGAGGTTCTACTGTAATTGATCCAGTTGAAGGTTTTATGAATATGGGTACCAGGTCAAAGAATCCTTTTAAAAACCAACTGATGTAATGTATCATGTAATATGCTGTCTTGTATCAAAAGATTCCCCAACTGAACACTTCCATTTTTTGGTGTCTGATTTGAACTAAACGGTTAGCTGTAGGTCTGTGCACCAAAATTTCTGGACATTAACACTTACTCTAACATATATTAGATATTGTCTCCCTTTTTCTCTTTCCAGACAAGAGATGGAGGCTATTTCCATCTAATTGGCCCAGCTGAATGTGTTTATATTTTTCCTTAATTTTCCTACTGTCAAAACCTTCCAAGTTGGTGCTGAAGATGAAGGCAGCTCATCCTTCTGAAATGTAGTACTTTCCTACCCAACATTATTTTATCACATCCTAGCAGACTAATGAAAACACTTACAGCTGTGAAAGTAACAAATGTCATGCTACAAAACACTACAAAATTATTACATTTTCCAATTTTGATGTATTATGTGAACATTGTGAACCATAATTGATGTTTGAATTAATCACTTCACAGCAACCTGCCATCATCATCAAGGGAGCATATTCCTCTGAAATGTCGGTACACTGCTACCAACCTACACAATGTCACATAACACAAAACAGTGATTTTTTTTTATCACCACTATATTGACATCAAGTCTTAGCAATGTGAAGTGGTGTTTCATACATCTTACTGTATTATAACCAGAACTGTTAATATCAGTAATTTTAATTGATTAGCATTTGTGAAATCTCTTGTGGTTAATTCGTATGAATATGAATGGAAATTTTCTTTATTTAGCTTCTCAGTTTCACGGAAAAAACAATGCTGATCTCAGAGCGCAGAGTCAATGCTAACATCATCAGTTCGAATCATGTTGTTCTACTGCATGGCCCTCCTGGTACAAGGAAAACGTCTTTATGCAAAACTCTGGCACAAAATTTAGCCATACATCTAAACATCGCTACACACATGGAGAGCTTATTGAGATAAACAGTCACAGTTTATTTTGAAAATGGCTCTCGGATGTATGTACTGTACAGTGCTAGTTAAATGCGCATGCAACACTGTGACGCAAACAGCACCCATCTTTTGTATTTATAAGGTTTAACCCTCCCAATTTTCTGAGATTTGTGTATTTTCATAGCCTTTGAAATCATAGTGGTGGCATGTCTCTAATCCAAAATTCAGTGATCGAGCACCTCCCATTGTCTGGCACAATTTAACGAAAACCACACAAAATTATGATAATAATGGATCCAGTTCTGCACTTTTGTCTTAGTTTGTGTTGGAGGTTTTCTCTTTTTTTTCTCCTGACTAGCATGTTATTTGTAAATTTCATAAATCGTAGCATGTTTTGATCATGACGATTTGTTCTGGGATGACAGAGTTTGCATCACTGCTGAAGAGTTTGTTTACTCTTTCTTGTTGAGATTTTTTTGTGCTCCTTACACTTACTGCCTTCTGCCACTGGGTTAAATGTTTGTATGACACTAACACTTAATTTCACAAAGTCCTGTCAAAGGTGTTTTGATATATTATGCTGACCAACGATGGTTTGGGAAATTCCCAGGTCGTGCGCCGTTCAGGACCTGGAGTTGCAACCTCCTACCTTAATTCTATGAAATTCAACTGGCATCCAAATATTAACATGCACTGAAAGCCCCTCAGACTATGCAGTCCCTGCATTATGAAAATAAAATAACAGTCATATAAATATGTATAATTGCAGAGTGGAAAACTGGTACTGAAAATGTTCACAAAAATACAAGATAACATTGAGGATCCCCAGGCACTACTGTGTGTTCTGACTGATGAAGTAGAAAGTTTAACATGTGCATGGCAGTCGTCACTAGCAGGCACTGAAACATCAGATTCGTTAAGGTTGGTAAACGCTCTACTCACACAGACTGATCAGATTCAAAGGTACAGTAACTGTAATGTCCAGTGCAGTTTTATAGAGGTCATATTATATGCACTTCGCAAGGAATCTACAGATGTCTATTAAATAAATAGATTTAGCATTGTTGTTGTGTAAAGAAAAACCAACTTGATGCACAACTTATTCTTAGTATATTTTGTCAACCTCTACATGTTTCAAGCGTATCTAGGCCCATCCTCAAGAGGTACAACCATACGTATACAACAATTGGTACTTATTATTCTTTTTAGATGACTGTCTGTTGTCCTGGTTGGATTGAACAGGACAACAGACAGTCATCTAAAAGGAATAGTAAATACCAAGTGTTGTATACATACAGTTGTACCTCCTGATGATGGGCCTAGATATCCCTGATACATGTACAGGTTGATAAAATATACTAAGAATAAGGTATGCATAAAGTTGATTTTTCTGTACACAGTTATATCAAGATGCACGGTCAATGAAACATAAAATTTAGGATTATATTCTCTTGGCATATCCTGGTAGTAGAGTTGGGATGGTAAGCATCAACATGAAGGAGGATTGAAACCGAATTGAAAAATGTAGCTGTAGTATGAGAAACGGGTAGCTGTGTTTGATGAAAAGTCTACATATTTCTTACTATTGGTAACATAAGCTTGCATCAAATTAAATTTGGACTTGAAATTGTAAAATTGCTTGAAATCTTTTTTAAAGATGTAAAACTCATGTAAAGAAAACCAACTTGATGCAACATTTATCCTCGGTATATTTCGTCAGTCAACCTCTACATGTTTTGGGCGTGTTTATAGTATAATCTGTTGTCCTGGTTGGGTTGGAACCCAATCAGAACAACAGACAGTCAACTAAAAGGAACAATAAGTACCAATTGTGTATATATACGGTGTACCTACTGGTGATGAGCTATAAATATGCCCGAAATATGTAGAGGTTGATTGACGAAATATACTGAGGTTAAATAGCGCATCAAGTTGAAGAGTTTGTTTACTCTTTCTTGTTGAGATTTTTTTGTGGTCCTTGCACTTACTGCCTTCTGCCACTCGGTTAAATTTGTGTATGACACTGACACTTAATTTCACAAATTCCTGTGTTAGGTCTTTTGATAAGATATGCTGACCAACAATGGTTTGGAAAATTCCCAGGTCTTGCGCTATTCAGGACCTGCTGGATTAGGGTGCTGCAAACTCTTACCTTCATTTCTGAAATTCAATTGGCATCCAAATATTCTTAACACTGCACTGAAACACCCTCAGACTTCACTGTCCCTGAATAATGAAAATAAAGTAACACTCATATAAACGCGTATGATTTCAGAGTGGAAAACTGGTACTGAAGATGTTCACAAAGATACAAGATTACATTGAGGATCTCCAGGCACTACTGTGTGTTCTGACTGATGAAATGGAAAGTTTAACACATGCACAGCAATCGTCACTAGCCGGCACTGAACCATCAAATTTGTTAAGGTTGGTAAACGTTCTACTCACACAGATTGATCAGATTCGAAGGCACAGTAACTTTAACGTCCAGTGCAGTTTTATAGAGGTCATATTATATGCACTTCGCAAGGTATCTGCAGATGTCTATTAAATAAATAGAATTAGTATTAATCTTGTGTAAAGAAAAACTAACTTGATGCACAACCTATTCTTTGTAAATTTTGTCAACCTGTACATGTTTCAGACATATCTAGGTCCATCATCAGCTGCTACAACCATAATTATGCTACAGTTGGTACTTACTATTCATTTTAGATGACTGTCTGTTGTCCTGTTCCAATCCAACCAGGACAACAGACAGTCATCTAAAAAGAATAATAAGCACCAACTGTTGCATACACACGGTTGTACCTCCTGATGATTGGCCTACAAATGCCCAAAACATGTACAGGTTGACGAAATGTACTAAGAATAAGTTGTGCATCAAGTTTTTTTTTTTTTTACACAAATATATCGAGATACATGGTCAACAAAACGTAAAATTTAGGGTTATTCCCTCTTGGCACATCCTGGTAGTAGAGTTGGTATGGTAAGCATCAACATGAAGGTAGAGTTAATGTGGACTGAAACATGTAGCTGTAGTATGATAAATGAGTAGCTGTGTTCGATGGAAATCTACATATTTCTTACTACTGGTAACATAACCTTGTATCAAATAAAATTCTGGACTTGAAATTGTAAAACTGCTTGAAATTTTTTTAAAAGATATAAAACTCATGTAAAGAAAACCAACTTGATGCACCATTTATCCTCAGTATATTTCGTCAAATGATCTCCACATATTTAGGGTGTATTTATAGTATAGTCTGTTGTCCTGGTTGTTTTCTAACCCAACCAGGACAACAAACAGTGAACTAAAAACAATATGTACCAATTGTTGTACATATACAGTATACCTACTGGTGATGTGTGGGCTGCTTAGCTCAGTCGGTATAGCGACTGATTATGTGCTGGATGGCCCGGGATCAAATCCTGGTTGGGACAAGATTTTCTGCCCGTCCAGACCGGCCCTGGGTCCCACCCAGTCTCCTGTAAAATGGGTACCGTGTCTTTCGCAGGGGTAAAGTGCAGCCGGGTCATGCTGCTGACCACTCACCCCCTTCTAGTGCCGTGGTCATGGAAGAATAGAGCTATACCTCTACCCACCCTCTGGGTCACACCAGGCCTGTAATGGGTAAAACTTTACCTTTTTTACCTACTGATGATGGGCTATCAATACACCCAAAATATTTAGAGGTGGACTGACAAAATATAGTAAGGATAAACAGTGCATCAATTTGGTTCTCTTTACATGAATATATTGAGATTCATAGTAAACAAAACATAAAAAAGATACAAAACTCTTATAGCAACAAACCTGATGTCATGAAAATCATGTTTGTGTTTCAGATCCTAATGTTATAATGCTGACCATCTCAAACATAACAGCTGCAATTGATTTAGCATTTGTTGATGAAGCAGATATCAAACATTATGTATGCCTGCCATCTACAAGATATATCAGTCCTGCATTCTTGAATTGAAAAGGCTAAATAAATTTGTATATACGTGATTTTACACTTTGACAGTTCTCACCTCTCCCATAAATTTGTTCTTAGTATTAGCAGGTCAATAAATATCAGTTCTTATCATCTCTTCACAGACTGCACATGCCATATATTTGACAAATTTTATCTGGGCTGCATCCAATCTTATATTGTAATAACCACATCTTACTGTGCACTTTGATATTGTTCTCTCATCTTGGTCTTCATTTTCCACGATGCAAATACATAAGAATTTCCTTCTTTTTTATCCATGTCCCCAACTTTTCCCAGTGGTAAATGTTGTTTGGTATTGATAAAGTGACTTATCATTCATGTGTTATTAGCTAGGCAGCTTAGGTTTTTTATAATCCAGACAGGCCTTGTAACCTCAATAGACAATACTGTTCCATTTAAGTTGCTGCAGCTGTTTAATTACATTCTATCACTACCAAAGTTGTTACAATTTACAAATATGCTGACATATGCAATGTTAACACGTGACTGTAAATCCTCCTATGTTCACCTTTGGACAATGAAACATGTAGAGGTGCAATGGTCAAACAATGTATTTTAAGTTGTGTCTTGATGGCATTAGTGTTAATTCATAACACAATAACATGAATACAAATGTGAAAACGGTGTGTGGTGTTCTTACAGCAAACAGTGACTTCAAAATATACACCGTCTAGAAGCTCATTTACAATTGGGGCTGACAATTATCATACAAAAACCAAAAATAGTAATGAAATGCCAAACAATTATTTATGTGCTTACCTATCTCCTCATACAATAGCCACAAGCATTTGCATATCTGCACACAGCCAAAATCAAAACTTTTAGATCTGTTACACTAAACCATTCAACAGGCTGTCTTGCGAAGCTCCACTACTCAAAAAAGTTCCTGCATTCATTACTCTGTTCACATAACTCCCATACTAACCACTGTTCTGAGCAGGATGAATCCAATCCACCACATCTTTCCACTCTACTGCTTAAAGATCCATTTCAATATTATACTCTCAGCTTGGTCTAATTCTTCCAAGTAGTCCCTGTTCCTCCAGCTATTCTGAGCAAAACGTTGCCCGTTTCTTCACACACACACAAAACAACCACGTGTTAATCTCCATGATACTTAAAATTAAATAAAGTGATCGTGTCATACTGCCCCACGACCGTGACAAGGTACTTGATGTGCATCCCCAACAATAAGGACCCAGTACATGTTCAGTTATACAGTGCAATAGGACTAAAATTACTGTCAGTGTTGAATTTGATAACCAAGGACAGTCTTTTGCCTGACATCACAATCAAATGCACATATTCATTTTGGTGTAATCAAGGGAGGAGGCCATGTGAAGAAAAGACAGTATGTAACTGTGTAACTTCTGGCTACAGTATCAACGCTGCTTTGTGAAAACAATGGCTAGAAAGAAAAAACAAGCTGTCAACTTGAGTCAAGAATGGTTTATGTAAAGAAATGTATATTCATATATAATCCTTTAAAACCAGTATTAACAAAAAAATGGCAGAGGCACTTCACAATGGGCAATGAAACTTTAATCCCAACCACTAGAAGTTTCTAAATTGTACATATATCCCACAAGCAATTACACAAAAGCTATTTAAAATGTTCCATTGTATAAAATGACAACACAATTTTTATAGTAATATTGTTCCTGCTTCAAATTATGGCACAATGCAACACAACTCTTTATGGTGTTCCACAAGGAGCACAACACTCACGTGTGTGAAATGGACAAGTTTACGAAAATCTGACCGAGATGACCATGGCAAGATTTCATTATGCCACCTAATATTAGGCTCCACAGACACCCACATTGCCCCAACTCTTGCAAAATTTTCTGATAAACTTCTTCGGTTCTCACTTGCAGGAACTGCACAGTATGTCAGACTGTGTTCATGATGCTGTATGGAGGGCATTTCATTACTGATAACACTGCAACAATTTGATTACCAATTTATCCTAATTTGTGAATGTGCCTTGTTTGGGACAGTGGCCTGTTCATATTCCTGACAGATTTTAATTTGGTCCTATTCAGTTGCTGTACTTTCCCAGCTTTACTTAGCATGGATCCAGGAAAAGGTAACCCCCCCCCCCCCACCCACCCACACACCCTCCTGTCCAATCTGTTTTCCATCTCTTTAGTGCCTTCCGGCTGACCGCCCACCATTCTTTCCAGATTATT
>Ga0123352_10007257_pt1 | contig 17055 bp, 13 predicted proteins | sample TergutLab28metaG_FD_89700 | JGI IMG/M metagenome (GOLD analysis project Ga0123352, IMG submission 89700) | Labiotermes labralis P1 segment gut microbial communities from Petit-Saut dam, French Guiana - Lab288 P1 | ecosystem: Host-associated > Arthropoda: Insects > Digestive system > Gut ... | reverse complement strand
GGGGTGGTGTTCTGGTGAGAGAGAAAGAGCACTGCTATGCCCTGGGTTTGGGGGAAGGGGGATGCACAATGAGGATCAATGCCAGCTAGAGAAGAGCTTGCAGCCTCCGCCAGCCCACCTGCCGGTCCAGGTCCCCGGCCTCTTCGTTGAATGCAGCACTAGACTCCATCCTGCTCGTCACTTTGTCACAAATCTACTCCCATATGCCCCGCAGTTAGTAAACTTGTGTGTGGTTAAGTCACAAGAAAAGTGTATTTTGTGAAGAATATCGAGACACGAGTCATAAAATACCCGTAGTTGTGGTGCGCTTGGCGGTTCCGATGATGGTATGCATATGGTGCCTTTTTGGGTTGATTTGTAGAGTGTTGTTGAGCTCAGAATTTTATTTAGAGTGTCTTTCCCCTCTAAGTGATTACCGGTAACGAAATGGCTGGTAACAGGTCCTTCCTTGCAGCTGGATAAGGAATTATAAGTTTTAGAGAGCGTATGTTACCTTCCCATGCATTCCGTCTGTTCCAAATACAGGCCACTTGAAACCAGTAGAGTGCGCATCTTGCACGCCCTGTTACTCTAAGGTAACATTTTTTAGGCTGTTGTGGTCAGGGTATGTAATGAAGTACAGGCACTCTCTTTTGCACGCACGATATAATTTACATGCTCCGTTTGATTGTTACAAGAAATAGCTATTATTCCCGTATGGTTCATTCACCGATTGGGCTTTATAATGGAAACGCAGCCTTTTCTTTGTGAGGTGCAGAATGATTCTATAAAGTAGATTTATTATAGTCTTCAAGATGTTAGTATCGTTCGTGTCGTAAAGGATGCCAATGATTTTTTTGTGGGGGGGGGGGGAGTCGTTTTGACTAGCACATGCAACTCTTTAACTTTTAATAGTGTAATGAGTTATGAAACTGTCGAAATGTGTATCCATACCGTAGAGCAGTGTTTGGGCCTGAGTATTCATTCCCAGGCAAAAATGTAGTTTTTCGTAAATAATGTCATCACCTGAAAGCTTAGTGGAATGTGGTTAGTGACTTTTTTCCGTGAGACCGGTTCATGGACCTTCAAACGGCCGTTAGATTCCCACAAACACTCATATTGTAATTCCTTTACAGTTGTAACTAACCAATTCTCGTTGCTGCTTTCGAAACTTTTTTTTTTGTGATAGCAGCAATGTTTAACTGGATTCGTCGGTACAAGTTCTCGCACTGGGAGAAACTTTCTGATGTAGTCTTGTTTCCGTGTATTTAAGCCATGTTCCACGACCATCTGCGAAAGCTTCAGTGTGTAGTGTCGACTGTAGCTTGCTCGTCATATGACGGGCTTGTACGTCGTGTATAATGGTAATTGGGAGCACTAATGTTCTGGTGGGGGGGGGGACATATTGCGTCTGCCTTTACTATGCCCCACCGAGGAGGCATTGTGTTCCCCACAGATTTTGGCACCCGCCTTCGAGACCAAACAGCGTCACCACCGAGAAGAATATAATCTTCACACCGACGTAAAAGTCGGAAGTCTTGGTCTGTCATTTCATTCTCAAGTTATGTACATCTGGCGTTTGGCGCGCCCATATTTCTCATTTCTACTGTCTGCATCCCTCTTGTGCTTGAACTCTCAAAAAATGAATAGACGGTTGAAATATACGGGTGGGGACATGCGGATAACGCGAGGGTTGACAGTTCTGTGAGGATTGTGGAGTGTGAAAGGGCGACAGAGGGGCAAGTCTGTGCTGGAAAATGAGATGGTTGTTTTTGTTTTGAGAGCGGGGGCCACTGAACACATGAATCGTACTGTGGAGGTGCTTGTTCGGTTCAGAGACAAGCTGCGGTCCAGGGCACTAACATTTGCTTGTCTGAGGGAACGACGTTTGGATGTCGGGGGTACAGGTGTCAATCGGCCGCATACGCCGCCACCGTTTCATCTTGCGTTCCGCCGTTCAGGCTGTTCCGTATCTCGGGCATTTAAGCGGCTTCTTACAGTGGACGCCAGGGTTCGAGCACGGAGCTTTTCCACGACGAATTTGTGGTGCACAGTGTAGCCGGGAGCAGGCTACTCTGCCGGCGCTAAAGGTTCCCCGCTAATATTCCCAAGCCACATTCGTATCTATTTCATTGCTGTCGACCCTATGCAGTCTGACGGCATCGTTCAGTGAATGGCAACGCACCGGTCATTTTATATTTAAAAAAAAAAAGCCCAATCCCACTGTTGTAGAAACAGAGTCTGTTTTTTTAAACAGGAAACGTATTTTTGGGTGAATCCTGGCTCCCACCGCGGTGTAAACGTTATCTGCGTTTGTTTTAGCATTTACGTGGCGTAGAATGTTAGCTCTGTACCTACGTTTCGAGACACCTATCAGTCCCACGTACAAAGGCCGCTTGACCTTTGGAGGTATGGCCGACAGGTTGTCTCGAAACGTCAGCACGGAGCTACGATTCTACGCTGCGTATAAACCTGAACGAGCGCAGATCTCAAGCGTGCTTTTACAGTTTAGTGCTGGCTGCAGTAACTTTTGAAGGCTGCTCTTTTTCGACGCATCATGTCCCACCCAGCCGACCTGCAAATCCCACCGGTTGTGAAACACTGGAGGAACTTGTAATGGAATTATCGGTTTTAGACTACGGGACTTGTTTTGACACAACTCTTTATCGGTCTGTATCTGTTATTGAAATGGAAGGCGCACCGGAATGAAATATACACACCAGCTTTATTTTTTTTAGAAATAGTCCAAATGTCTCGTGTTAGGCCACTGTAGCAACAGATTAGTGGACTGGTTGGTAATGAATGAAACGTTTGAATCTGTCGATGATCTTGTGGTATTTTAAGTATATCACTTTTGCATATACGTTTTGCGTGTCTGGTGTTGGGATAAATTTCAAGCGATGCCTGTGTGATGAAAATGTTGATTGCGTTTCGTTGTTGTACTTCGTTAAGCTTAAAGATAGGACATAATCGGAAAGAAGAAGTGGTAGAGAACCAGGAACGGAAGGACCGTCGTAGAGTTAACTGCATTCCGTTTGTAGCGACAGGACTTTCATCAAATACGTGCGAACGCGCGAAGGCGTATGTTAAAAGGAAAGGATAATGATGGAGGTGACAGGCGGAATGAATTGTTCATCGTGCTCATACCCTGCTTCAGTTTGTTTTTCGGTCTGGTTCAGTTGTTTTGATGGCTGCTTTCAGCGACTAGTACCTGTGCTTGCTGTAAATACTGACCGACGTGTTCGGTTTTATAGTGGTTTTCAAACTAGAGGGAGGATTGCAGGCAAATTAAGGGGAGGATTGCAGAATTTTTAAAACAGCAAAAAAGATTTAAATACAGTCAAACATAACTGATATGTATATATACTTAATTGTAGGAACATGTTCCGACCTAATTCGGCCATCTTCAGGCGATTTATACGAATATAAAACTCATGACGCATTGTATACAGTATGTACAAATATACAGTATGTACAAATACCTGTATGTGCGTTATGTCAATGGCCCGAAAATGACCGAATTAGGTCGAAACTTGTTGCCACAATAAAGCATATAATATATATTAATTGCGTTTAACGGTATTTAATCATTTGTTTGTTGCAAATTTAACACGATGGTGTGCTAAACATAAAATTTTCAAAGCACCTTATTCTCGTATCGTTCTTCTGACATGGGGAAGTGAATGCAATTAGGCAGGTGTTTACATAGAATGACTGTCCGTAAATGGGCCGTGTAATTAGAGTGCTGTGTGTTTTAATGTAAAAACATTGTATGGAACGCATTTCTGTTAACGTGTGTTGCACGTTGCATGTTGTATTGTCCGTAGCCCTGGGTTTTGAAGTGATTTGTGGAAATTATTCAAGATTCAAACGTAACGTAATTTTCTTTGTAGGTTTATTAAATTAAAAGGGTTATGATGGGCTTGGAAAGTGGAATGCAGGAGAAAGTAATGCAAATTGCGGTCCGGGAACCGCGAGTTAAGATGACCTAGAACACGTATGGCGTATGTGTATTGGCAGTAGCTCGTAGAAAATATGACGTGATTTGATTTGCTGTTTTATGGTAGGGTTCACTGGTGGGGCGGTGTGGATGTGGTGTTAAGAATCCATAACAAATGGATTTGTTGTGCCGCTGAGTGGCAGAATTTCAGGGGAGATGATAGTAGTGATCGCAGAGCTTGTCTTGTCCACTTGGCACTGGGGTGCTTTTTGTTTGCGAGTACTGTGGGGACATTGGGCCTTGCAAGGCGTGCCGAGCCCAAGATTTTCTTACGAGATTTGGTAATTAGAGTATGGGTGGTCGTAAGTGGGCCTGTCTGAGGCGTAGAATTTATGAACGTCAGAATACGCAAAAGCTCGCTACTTGCTGAAAAGATGGTTGGAGACAGTGGAAGCGTTTGTGGAGGGACGTGCATAGTACAGATGAATGGAGGGAAAGGAAATGACATTGAAATTTTGTTCTCGAAAAGGAATGAGAATTGAGGAACACACATATAAGGGCGAAAGTAGTGTGCCGTGAGTCGTGTCTACATACCCGACAAATTACAATTGTTCACGTCCTGCGACGTGGACTCATAACAAAACGACGAAGCCGGACGGCTGAGGCGTAAACTGATTGGTCGTCATAGTCGTAAGAGTTATGCCTGTATTAAATGATGAATGTGGTAGTCATTATCGTTTATTTACGGCTCCTGGGATGTGTGTGGTGTTGTCTGGTAGCCCAGTCTTCGTAGCCATGGCCGTGGTAACCACATACTACACTGTTACTCTGACGATTTATTTGAATCATCACTGTGTCAGGTGTTGTAGGCTGTACTGTATCTAAAGGCACAACATCTGATGCATTATAATCTTTCTGAATATTGACAGTTTGGTCGGTATTGTGAATCTGCATTAAGTAACAGTCGCGTATGTGGATGATCCGTGTTCTGCTTAGATGTTTTTGTCGTCGGTGGTGGTGGTGGTGCTGTGAATGGTGTTTTACGTATCTGACATATGTAATGGATCGAATAAAGTTGACGGTCATACGGCGATGAAAAGAGCCTACCTACCTCGTCTCCGTTTCGATTTATTGGACTGCATCTCAGTCACTACTTGACTGATATTTTTCTGGTGGTTCAGTATACCACAGGAGGGGGATCGCAGGCTTTGAAATCGCTCGTAATTGCATAAGGGGCCGTCTACTCCAGTCTGTAGTTTTGTAGAGACCATTTCCTCACCTGCAGTTTTAGCTGGTAAGAAACATTGCTTTGTTGAATAAGAATTTAATGTATGTTTGGTGTATTGCTGTGCACGTAATTGGCCCCATTGTTGCCGCCTTCGGAATAAAAGCCACTTCCTGCTAGTACGTGACCCTTCCCTTGTGGTTGATATATTGCTAGATTTCGGTGGGAAGGTAGTCACAGGGCACGTTCCGTGTGTCCTGTGGTTGAATAACAGAATTGAAGTTGGCCATGGCTGCGCGCGATGCGAAACATTTTGATGGCCTATAGAAGTGAAATTAAGTGCAGGTTTGCCTTGCAAAACGCAGCATTCAACAAGAAGACTCTTTTAACCAGCATTTATATTTGAATTTAAGGAGGAAGTTAGTGTAGTGCTATATTTGGAGCGTAGCTTTGTATGGTGCTGAAACCTGGACACCAGGGAGAGTATATCACAAGTACCTGGACAGTTTTGAAATGTGGTGCTGGAGAAGGATGAAGATCAGTTGGACCGATCGTGCGAGAAATATTACATCCAGCCAAGGAGGAGAGGAATGTCCTACAAACAATACAGTCAAAGAAGGTTAACTTGATTGGTAACATCTTACATAGGAACTGCTTTCTGAAACACCTCACTGAGTGAAAGATAGCGGGAAGGATGGAAGTGACGGGAAGACGCGGTAGAATACGTAAACAGCTACCAGATGATTTTAAGGAAAAGAGATGGTGCTGGAAATTGGAGGAGTAAGCAGTGGGTCGCAGTCTGTGGAGGACATGCTTTGGGAGAGGCTGTGGATTTGTCGAAGACGGACTGCGGAACAAATGAATGAAGAATGAATGAATGAAACGACAACTTGACATTCAGTTAACATTTTGTTCTCAGGGAAGGCCACAGTGAACGCGTAACTGTGATGTCTCCAAATTGTATATGAAGCAGCCTCGTGGGTGTAGCAAATACATTATCTGTAAAATTTCACAATCACATGGCATGATGGTGACCCGAAACTAGTTGTATAAATAAAACTGTTTACAAATGAGTTGGTTGTGATTGTGAATGTATATAGGTATTGTGATGTCTCCACCTTCCATGTTTTAAGTCCCAAACTGAACAAGGTATTTGTGTTTTGTTTGATACTGAATGTATACTGTGAAATTCGACGGTCAAATATAATTTCCCTTCTCCGGTGTCGGTTCAGTATGATTAGTGATTTGCATATGTCACAATCTGACATTGATTTCAATTGCGCCCATGTTACAGTTAATTTGTGTTTGTACAAAATGTGTGAAGTTTTTTTTGGGGGGGGGGGGTCATGAAGGAATATGGGTGAAGGTGCAAGCTGCATCCAGTTTTAACCTTGGTCCTGGATAGGGGTCAGAAATTAGATTCACGCCCCGGCCACTTCACGTGAACTTTTTATGCAATGAAGTACTGAGGATAGTGATTTGTCTTGCATACGTCGTAACGTAGTTTGTGCCTTCACTTATGCCCGTAGGCCAAGTATGTGAACATGAACATAACACCGGGGAAAATGATGTCTGTAGTGTGTGTGTGAACATCAGCACCGGTGAAATTGAAATATAGCGTTCAAAGCGCAGGGGTCGTTGTTCGTAAAATTAGTGTAATTACATTTATAGTGCACTTTTTCTCATTTTTTCCGCATTAAATTATTATTTCAAGGCGCATTTTATACAAGTGACGTGTTACAGTTTCATTTGTATTCTTTATTGTGGGTTGTCTGACCGGGATAATTCCGTTGCGTTTACATTTTATTTATGATTACCGTTTATTAGCTATCTATTTGCAATGCTAGAATCTTCATTTTCCGCTTGTTTCGTTTAGGCGTAAGTATTTTTGTGAGTTCAATAAAATGATGAGGGACCTGACGTTAGATCCGATTGGAAAGTAGTGTATTTGGCATGCAGGCAGAAATAGAGAGTTCGATTTGTTCCTGGAGCGTTATTTGTTTTCGCAGGGAGTAGCTAAATCAGCTGGCTCTGGAAATTTATTTGAATGTTCTTCCGGTTTGCGACCGCCGGCGAAGTGTGAAATTACAAGCAGTAAGTTATAGTCAGGGGTTGATAACTATGGAAATAATGGTTCAGTATTGACACTTTGGCCCTTTCCCTTTTGCACGCCTTTCTTTTTAAGTCTATCTGCAGTTGTTGGATAAAGGGAGATTTTTGCAAAGAAGACGGCTACAAGAGAAAGAGAAAAATAATTTGGGGATTGCAGGTTCTGCAGAGAACGTGGGTTAGAGGGGTGGATTGGGTGCGGCATGGACTAATGAGATCCCATTTATAAATCGGAAGAAACTTCATGTAAAGAATGGTGTTAGGGGTGTTAATGAATGAATCATAGCGACGTGAATGTAGGAGGAACGTTGGTTCTCAGGTAATGGAATTAAAACAGGAAGACGAACGCGGGTCAGATCACGTATTCACTTCAGTTTCCTGCGAGCATATATCTTTACTGAAATTCAAGATTTCGAACCATAGGAAATTATTAAAGAAATCAATTCTCTTATTGTTACCAAGTCGACTGGAGAGGTGAGTATCGTGTCTGAAGTATCTCAATTTTTTCGCCGGTTACGGAGCAGTGAGTACGCCAGATGGGGGTGGGTACAGGTATTTCGTCATTGCTCGCTGAGTACTGGAAGTGTGCGATGTGAGTACCTGTTCGTTTGTTGCTAAAGACTGTCTACGGCGAGAACTGCTATTGATAGTATGTATTGACAATTTCTCGGCTCCATATACATAGTGTGCTTTGCAGCCTCCGGTGCAGGTCATGATATCGGTACAGCTACTTCCCTCCTACGTGGCCACATCGGAACTGCAGTCCCGGTATGGCCATGTTGGAGGGAAGTAGATGTACCGGTATTATGACCTGTACCGAAGGCTGCGGTTACAGTTTTTAGTACTCCTGATGATGGGTGCGGTGATACCCCGAAGCATGTGTAGTAATTTTGCAGTAAATAAATATCTACATACTGTTGCATCTAGTTGGATTTTTATTAATACTACAGCTTGGTTATCTGTTAAAGATTGTGCTTTTATTTTCAAAAACAAAATCCTATCGCTGTTATATGTTTTACTGGACAGTAATAATGCCCTTTGTGAAATGCCACCAATAGTCCAACCTGTGAAGCATTAGAAGAAAACTGCGTTCCCACCGAGTATCGAAACACCGGGTAAACACTGTTATGCTTTCCGTTGCTGTCCAAGAATATAAAGATTAAAATACAGTAAAACGCCGATATAGTTCCGCTCACAGTTACCGCACTTTGTAGTCTGTGTCCAGGTATTACCTTATTTATAGTAAAGTGGAACCCTATTTTAACGACCTCGGTTTATACGGCACCTGGCCCATATAGTACCAATTCGATACTGTTAGCCATTTCGTTATACGCATCGGTTATAAGGACACTTGTTTATAACGGAACAACATATTCCTCCTCTTCATGACGTTATAACCGATTGCGACTGTATTTATGTTTACCGCAACGCTCAATATATCGGCACCAAGTGCGTCAATAAAATATATCGGCGCGATTTCGGAGATGGACTTAATACAGGATTATAAGTTTTTGCCTGTTTCATATGGATGTAAAACTTGTTCCGTTGGATTATGGGATGAACTTAGGCAGAGGTTGTTCGAGAGTAGGGTGCTGAGGGCGAAGAACAGGAGGATGAAGTTAAAGACACAAGTATATTGAGGAGTTTCGTGATTTGTGGGCCTCAGCAAATATTCTAGGCGTCAAATCACGGGCAGCGAGACGAGTGGGGGATAAGAGACATTTCATTCGGTTTTTTGGTGTGAAGTCGGAAGGATAGAGTCAGTTGGAAGACTTAGGCTACGTTTGGCTATCATATTGCAGTGGTTATGACCTTGGACTGGATTAATCTGGTCATGATAGGGGCTAGGGTCAGCCTGTTGTGATCATGGAATGAACTTTGTGGATGCATAGAATGCTGGAAAGTTTTTGACTATCTGAGCAACTGTCAGCTCCGCGATGATAACTCAGTGGAGTGTAAGTGGTATTCCAAGCACGGACGACGTTCAGGTGGTGGTGGTGGTGGTAACTAACGAAAATAGAAGTAGGCCCCTATCGTTCGTAGCTTTGCAAGGATGAACGGTTTCTCTGCCTTACGTATCTTCGTAAGGATTTTCTTCTATGTATTGTAGATGGTGCGACTGTGACTATTGTTTGTATGATAACACGTTTTACTCTTGGCGATGTACGGTATATCCAATGATTGATTCGATAAGTTGAGCACAGTGTATCTAAACCTCCATTGTAACAGTGGTAATTGTCGATTGTTAGCCTATTTTTATCGACTACTATCGATTGTCTACTGTGCCCTGTTACTATTATCGATTACTGTAGACCATTACCGATTTCTGCCCATTTCCAACGATTATTAACCAGTAAATGTTAATTTAATCTATGGAAGTTTTTGTTGTCTTTGCTATGTTGTGTCGCATGGACGATGCTCAACAGTTTCTTCGGCCTTATCCCGAACCTCACAGAGAGCTCAGTCAATTCCAAACTGTTTCTTCTGCCTCAGAATGCGCCTTGCAGAGAACATAGTCTCAAACTCTGTTGTAACCGTGACAGCTATCGAATATTATCGGGAATTACTGGTTATCGACCATGGCAGGTTGCTGTTGGTTGCCATGGATTGTAGATTGTTACTTATTACCGCCGTTTATTATCGACTGAACGTTAATCTCGTCTGTCGGGAGTGCTGCCTTGTGGTTGTGCTGTGTTGTGTTCTGTAAATGGTACCAAACTTGTCTTCGGCGTCATCTCGTACTTGACGGAGAATATAGTCGATGCTGAACTTCTTATTATGCCTAACTTGGTCGTAAGTACACGGTCGCTGTCATTCTCTGTCATATACATCGAATCTGGCAGATTGCTGTCGATTACTATCGATTAATTAACGTTATCGTTTATTGTCGAATTTTATCAGCCGGGCTGTGACAAATACGCATAGCGTAGTATGTGAGGCAGACGCTGAACGTTTTGTGCGACGTAATACTGACGCGCGAATTCAACACCACTTCCTGTCTTTCTTTTTCTGAGTGCACGAGAGGGGAAGTGATGGTGTATGGTTGTGCTTTGTTGTGTATATCGGGCTCCTCAAGCTCAAAGTGACGGCCGGCCATCTCAGTAATTAAAGAAAGCATGCTGGACCGCACTTAATAAATAGCGTACTGATAAAATCTTCCATTATTTTTCATTAAACATTCATCATATTAAAAACTTTGAGATAGTGATTGTTTATCTCTGTGATAATGCTTTTGTGTCATTTGCCACAATATGGCCTGTCTGTTTTTAGGAAATCACTATGCTCGATGTATGTTGCGTGTTGAGAAGCGATTGTTGCGGACCGGTAAGGGACGTAGTCATGCACGACCCGTGGCCCTTAGTACAGGCCCAAATTACAGGTTCATTCTGAATCTTTTGATTAATTTCGGATATGAAACTTGCGGACAATCGGACCCGTGGTAACTGCCGTCCTTGTCCACTTCCTTCAGCGTGGCAAAGAACACGTGACAGGATGTGTCCAGTTGTAAGTTTTCAGTTTTTGTGACGTGAACTTAGCGGATGCCCTTTTTTTAATCGTAATATGTTTAGTGCGCATTTCCTTCACAGCTGTGTAGTTTACTATGGCTACCTGTTGCGGTCTTGATGCTGGCCGGACCTGGGCGCTTTTTTGGCCGCTTCCAGCATCAGTCCTTTTGCTTGGGACCAGAGCAGACCCAGTGGCCGAGTTTGTCCCGAAAGAGTGCTAGACTTGCAGGACAGGGTGTGAAGCGATGCGAGTTTGTAGACGCGTTCGCAGACTTGCGAAAAGTGACTTAACGTCGTCGTGTCTGTCTGCCCTTCCTTTAGTCCGTCTGTCCGCGTGGAAAATCTCGGACGGATTTCCATAAAATTACAGCATTTACGGATTTTTTCTAAAATCTATCGAGAACATTAAAATTTTATTAAACTTGGGCCAAAAAACGGTAACTTTACGTGAAGACGTATGAACATTTATGGTAATGTGTCGCAGAATTCTTCTTAAAGTGAGAAATGTTGTAAACGAATGTTGTGTAGAAAATCAAAACACATTTTATGTTCAGTAACTTATTTTTCCGAAAACCTAGCCGTTTATGAGTTAATGTGGAGAAATTTGGTAGAGCAGACGGGCTACACATGACATTATAATGATGAGCAGAAAACGTGCGATTATTTGCATGCCAGATAACTAGAGCAAGAATACACGCACGCACACACGCAGGCGCGCGCGACAGAATATGTAATGGTGGCTGCAGGATCGCTCCTCAATAATGTTACGTTATAAATACGTTGCATGTCGTGTCTCATGTAAATATGCAACAGGTGCTTTCAGGATGGTTTGTGCATGCCGTTTTAATATCAGCACGACGTTTATTTTGAGCGCACCAAAATATGAATGTTAGAAAGAGTTCCTCATTAAACCGAATTGTGTGTGAAAATGGTTGTGGAACAGTTTTGAAAGGTGGATATCGAAATGACTGAACATGCTCGTCCCTCTGTGTGTATTTTGTGCCACATAATAGGTTTTGAAAAACGTTAACCTAATGCATTTGTAGTCTATTGTTAGACACTTGTTATCTTTGTACTACTGCTGTGATGGAAGTGTGCACCAGAAGGGTTTGGTTGTCTCAATTCTGCCTTGTGCAATATGTTCCTTGTGTATGCACATTCTGTGGAGTTTATTTATATACAGTATAAAGCAGTGTTTCTCAACCGCCGGGCCGCGGCCCGGTACCGGGCCCTGGCATCAATTATACCGGGCCGCGAGGGATTCTCCTGGAATTGACAACTAATTTAAATGTAATTTTATATTTGTCAACATGCCACACCGTACACATAATTGTACTAATATTCTTTATGATTATACCATTATTAATACTTATGTTAGTTTATTGTATGCACTTAAAAAAAATTGGAAAGGTACTGACGAGTTAATCTGTTGGCACCGGACCCTCGTCTTATGAAAAAAGAATTTAGCGGGCCGCGGTCTCACAAGGGTTGAGAAACACTGGTGTAAAGTAATAAAGCGAACAGCGGAGTTTTGTTGAATTTCTAAATATTTGCTGACCTTTCACTTCGGGCTGGTCACAAATTTCATGTACGCGTTCTTGTCTTTAATACAAACAATTTCAGTTCCAATCTAGCGGGCCGTACCTGGTAATTTAAATTTAATCCGAATATTTGCCAATCGTGAGCGTCGGCAAGAATGGCTCACTTTTTCGTACTTTCACACGTTGCATCATTTGATGTACTGCGATTCCAAATAACTAACTGATCGAATGTGCCGGGACTCGGGGGTCCTGGGGAATGTCCTGCTATAAAATCTCCGCCAGTACTGGACAAAAATAGAGTAAGCTTCTACCTACATCTGCACCCCAAGCGACGCTTCTTCGCTCGAACACAGTTCGTGCTGTCCGTGGCCGCACGTTCCTTAGGTCACTAGTGACTGTGGTCCGCAGAAACATGTTGCGAAGTTGTGCTGCTATTAATCTTCATTTATGAATGGATTTTGTACCTATTTTGAAAGAAATCATACATCATGACTTCATTGTATATACTCTACAAATTTAAATTTTTAGAATTATGGTTGGCGCAAAACCTAGAAATTAAAGTAGAGGTCTCTTTGATAAGAGACAGGCATGCCACCACCTCCGTGTTCATACACGTTTTCGTTTAAAGAAAAAAATGAGCATTACATCGTATTAATACAACGAATAAATACTATCTTCATAAACCAACTGCAAACATATCATGTTTTTAAAAAGTGTATTATGATACTACACCAGTGTCTAAGTATTTTGTAGATTCGTAATGATAGAGCTCACTTTAAAGCGCCTTAAGAAGGTACTAAACAGCACACTTTTCTGTTGGTGAATGTCTAGTGCTTAGAGATGACGCATGACCTTTCATGTAATGAATTTTGTGTGACATCGTAGGAGTGTGTCTGAAATACAATATGTTGTGTTTTCATATTTTGTATTTTATGAATTATTTCGTATCCTGTTGTCAGGTTGGCCTGATCTAAGGTCCACGGAATGAAAGATGGAGTCTGAAACTGTACAGTTGTAGTGACCGTGACCAAAGCAAACAAATCACAAAGACACCTAACCACGAAGACAGCTCCAGTTCTGTTTTAATGGCTTCTGGTGTTGATTGCAGGTGAAACTGGACAAAAATCAAAATGGGAAACCGTCTAAGGTGATACACATCCGCAACATACCTAATGAGGTGACTGAGGCAGAGATTATCCACCTGGGTATTCCGTTCGGACGTGTAACCAATGTCCTGGTACTCAAAGGAAAGAATCAGGTATGTGTTCTTTGCCATCAGTTGATGTCGCCTCTCTGTGTGCATCAGAATTGTCATAATTGAGTTACTCAGTTCATATTTATTTATTTTTGTTCGAAATGACAACGTAATGTGATCGTTAGTGGTTAAATACCTTACGTCATTAGTAAGTCTGTGTTGAGTCTTGTAATTTTGCTTTTATTCAGTGGATGCCCTTAATTAATCATAAAAAAATGAACCCCGACTAGGCTGCTACTGGGAATGTCCATCTACCTTTAATGTACCTACAACAAGTTTCGGTCTATCCGGGCCATCGCCAATGATGTCAAAATAATAAAGATGGAATTGTCATATAAGTATGAAAATAACAGCACGTTCATTAACAAGGAAATTGAGCTAAAACAATTTGTGTTCGCATTCGCAGTGCGTGCTAATGGCTCATCACCAGAACGTTGCTGTTATATTTCGGCTGTATTTTAGGTATCGTTTGTGGTATGATAGCTGTGTTGTACGTCTTTTGCATGGCAGCCGTGATGTGTTGTCTGAGATACTGTGTGCTGTGGACCTTGTATCTGCCCACGGTATAAATTGAGCTTGCAGCATAAGTGTGCTTGGACAGGCGTTTCTGTGCTACCGTTACTAGGCCGATGGCCTTATTGTGTGCCTCTTGTACCGAATAATGAAGCGCTAGTGTCAAAAGCCTCTTTGTACAGTCCATCCAACAGATGGCAGAATATTTGACGATGTTCTTTGTTACTTTGTGATGAAGAAGAAGTGTGAAACAATGAAAGGGCATCTTGGAACTGCCGTTGACTAAACAACGAAAGCGATGGAAGTTCGAATGCTCTTAGATCTTTGGACCTCTGCGGAAGGAACTATTTCCGAATCGTGACTATTACCGCTTACTGATGCGTAGCCTGTTTAATATTTCTCTGAAGTCGACTTCTGAGATGGTTGGGTCTGTTGAATCTTGAACTACCACAACTTTTTTTTTTATTTTTCATATTTTTTTCCATTTGTGACGGCATTCCTAGTTCATCCTGGGCTGTATAGCCTTTACAACTAAAATTTCGAAGTTACGTTATCAAAATTTGGGCCGTAACGCTGTTCCTTCCGTAAACTGTGCGCAGTAAGGCGGTAGTGATGTATGATGACAAAAATCACCACGCATTTGATGGGAGTGAATGATAGGCTAGACGCTTCGGCCACTTTAACCACGTGAAATATATGATTCCGGTCTCGGATAGGATTCTTGTTTGGCCCCATAACCAGTTCGGACGTGGTGTGGCAAACCAGTGCCAGTCGGTGTTAAATCCATGCTTGTGTGGCCTGTCGGTTCACTGGTCGAGCTGTCCTGGCTGTCAATTAGCTATGCATTCAATATGGTAATGATGTATGCTTGTGCGAGAGGTGGAGACAGGTAAACACTACCGTAGCATACTAGTGTGTGCTATATATACATGAAAGGCTCCTTAGCTTGAGAGCCCTGAGCAATATGATCCTAATCTGATAGTCTCCCTAGTACTTCGGAACATTACTCGCGAATTTAGCAAACGCGAGCACTTTTTCATGATATTCGAGAAGCATGGAAACTTTTTAAAGGAAAGGAAAAAAGATAAAATATATGAGGTTAGAAAGCATCTCAAAGATTAGGTTGGTTTTTCAGTTTGAGGAGTTTGTGGCCTAACACTGAAAGCCGTACTCGTCTACCTTGGTATCAGGTAACATGCTTGACGTCAGGTGAAAGTGGAATAGAGACGGCTAGAAAATAATTCCAAGAATGTTTTTCTTGGAACACTGTGATTCCGACTTCTTCCGATTAATTAGGACCCTGTTCTGAGCTAACGTAGTGTGGAATGAATGAGGTGTGATGTAAGTAGTTTAGATCTGAGTATTTGAAGAGAGGCGACCATTTATCTGTTTTTATTCCAGCATTTGTCCGAAAGGAATTTATGACAACTCGGAGACGTATCGGACCTAGGTCCGGCTGAGATGGACGTGTCAGGCTATGTCTTTCTGTACAAAGTGTGCGGCTTTACCATTGTTACTTCCGTTTACACGTTTTTCAGTTTTACCGCTGTACCTTCCATGCACGATTGCGCAGCGCAGTTTGACCGCTGTATCTTCCATGTACAAGTGCACAGTTTTACCGCTGTATCTTTTGTATGCAAGTTTTTCGGTTGGACAGCTGTAGAGGCCAGTTGAAATGTGATGGCACAAGCGCAGAAACCAGATTTCGTCTTTCGGCGAAACGGACGAGTGCATTTAAGTCGGCGGGGGTGTCAGTTCAGTGGACTACTGGCAGCCGAGGTGTGCGCATCAGCGGTAGTAATGCTGGCTATACCATTTTCCGAGGTAGTGTGGAAGGTACTGGCTACACACTCCATTCACCAGTTTCCCCTTCACTTCCCCTCCCGTGCGTCACCGTGTGCCAGCACATTTCAACTGGACTTCCTTCGTACACGAGTGCGCAGCTTTACCTCTGTATCTTCCGTGTGCATGTGCGTAGTTTTACCGAGACATTATGTATTTGGTAGTTCGTAAGACGGAAATAATCGTCCTGGCTGACACGCCTGTAAACTTGCGTACTAGTTCATAAGCTGACCAGGCTGGTAAGGAGGTTATGCAGGAGATAGACAACGATTTAAGTTTAGTTATCCCCGTAAGTGTAATCTCCACAATACAACAGAAACTTTATCATAAAATGAATGTAATAAATTTCTCGAAACCGGTAAAGTGTAAATACTTGGGAATGGCATTGTCATGCATGAGAAAATTGAAAGGAGATTGGTTTTGGGGAATGTATGCTAGAGCAGTAACTGTATCAATTGCTGATAACCGAGTAACGCTTTTACAGTTTTGGCGTGAGAGCCTGACGAGCGGAGTTTGTATCTTATGTTAATAGTGCGTGTGCGTGCGTGTATCATTGTTTGCCATCGCCTTTAGCTTTATCAGACAGGCGTCTTATTCAAAAGGTGACTGTTTGAAGTTTTGTCATTTTGTAGTGCCTTGCAATACTGTAGCCGTGAGTGTTCTTTCTGTTACCACCGTGCCACTTCATTACGCGGCATTCGCCCAAAGTGCCCAACTGATAGTATAAGCGCGGTTCATTGCCTTTGGTCGACATTACTGCTGCTGCTGGACGGATTTAGATTAAATTTGAAATAGCGGAGTCGACGTGAAAAGTGTTCTCGTAATTTGAATTTGTTGTTCTCGAAAACTTTGTTTAAGCCCTTATTTCCGCATAATCCCATCTGGACATAAAGTTCGTATCCAACCACAGCATATTACCGAAAGCGTGATTGAAAGGTACCAATGTGACGCCCGTCTGCAAATAGCATAGTCATTCTTGATAAACTAACAGTTTCTCAGCTAGTCAGAAAACTTACAGCCTTTTATGGAACCCGAACGCTCATTACTGAATTCACAAGACCCCCCCCCCCCCCCCCCCCCCCCCCCACTCCCCCCCCCCCCCCCAATCCCCCCCACCCACCCCACCAATCTTCTTTACTATATAT
>Ga0123352_10007251_pt1 | contig 17061 bp, 10 predicted proteins | sample TergutLab28metaG_FD_89700 | JGI IMG/M metagenome (GOLD analysis project Ga0123352, IMG submission 89700) | Labiotermes labralis P1 segment gut microbial communities from Petit-Saut dam, French Guiana - Lab288 P1 | ecosystem: Host-associated > Arthropoda: Insects > Digestive system > Gut ... | reverse complement strand
CCTGTTTATACAAGAACATCATATCCGTGGATCCTTAATCTTAGAACAACAGGTTGGGGAATATAACCCCCTCTACAGATTAGCCAACCTAACTAAACTCATGCCATACAGTACACTCGAAGATTCTGATAGACAAGGGGAGGACAGGTTATAACATATCCGGAAACATAAGCCACATAAAAGGGTAAGACAAGATACTGTTTCACCCATTATGCTTTTATCAATGACTATAATATAAAACTATTAGACGTTTAGATGTGTATGCCTAAAAAATATATCGACACTAACTTCTCTGTCATTATGAATTACAGACATGCTGTCACAACACCATTATCACCATATATACAATGCACATAAGTAACTTTAGTAGAACTTTGAGGCTCCCTGATGATGGTTGAAAATAGCAACCGAAACATGTTGGAGACCTGTAAATGTTTTATAAAGTGTTTTAACCAAATAAGTTTTTACAATATTTTAAAGACAAGGTGCATTTGTTGGTATTTTAGATGAATGTATATCAGAATATATGTTTCATAGTAAATATATTTAAATTTTTTCACTTATGTCTTGAAAGTTTCATATAATTTTGACAGTTGTGTCGACTGTAATTCCATCTACATATGTCGAACTCCCAATATTTCGCATTTCAGAATGGGCTAGAAATTTTAATTTTATTATTTATTTATTTTCTTGTTTCATTTCGGGAATCAAAAGAAACTGAAACACATAATTGGCGCAAAGCACTGTAGGATTAAACGCTGCGTTGTAAAAAAAATAATGTTGTACTTGTCATTCAATTTTCCCAGCATTAACCATCCACACCGAAGTTCAGCGTGGCGAAGGAAAATAATATGGTCTAGGTTAGAAAAACATGTGGTCTGGGGAGCAGTGTTTCAGAGGAATATACTGCTTGCATCTTTAGGAGGCTGTCTGTAAAATGGAATTAGTATGTTTGTTCAGAATAGTATTCATAATAGATGATTTGGTGTCTCTGTGGAAGAACACAATTTCATTTCTTTTCGGCTTGAAATGATGTCATAAAAAAGAGGGCGGTGGGGTTTGGTATGGAATAGTAGTTTTGGAAGTATGATATCCCATGCCACATTCTATAGAAATACAGATTCGTTTTAGTCGTTAACACAACTCCATTTCTGTGTATAGTGACCCTTCTGACAACATGGGTGGCCATCGTTGGGCCAGTAAGTTATTAATAACGTGTGGAGTAATTAAAGTTATACCATTATTATCTGCATTTCGTGTTAGTTACGTGGTCGGACAATGACGTTCGTGAACTCATCGCGGTTAAATTGCGGCATACCTCATTGCTGAATACCAACATGGTCGCCTTCAAAATACTCCCTAGGGAAGCTATCCACCGATGCCAGCGCCTAGTCCACCTTCCAAAACAATTTTGGAACTGGTGTTGTGGAGTGGCCTTCAGAGTTGCCGTTGTATTACTCCCGATGTCATCAAAATGCCTTCCTTTCAATAGTTTATTTATCTTCGGGAACAGAAAAAATCATTGGGCCTAGATCCGGTGAACATGCACGGTGTTCCAACACAGTTATTTGTTTAGTAGCCACAAACTCCCTCACAGACAGTGCCGTGTGAGCAGGTGCATTGTCGTGATGCAAGATCCATGAGTTGCTGGCAAAAAGTTCGGGTAGTTTCCGTCTTTTTTACACAACCTTTCCAGTACTTCCAAATAGTAAACTTGGTTGACTGTCCAGTTGGTACAAATTTATGATAAACATACACTCTAATATAAAAAAAAATTAGCAACCTTATTTTGACACTTGATTTGGATCGACGGAATATTTTGGTTGTGCGGAATTGGCAGTCTTCCATTGTTCACTTTCCCGCTCCGTTTCAGGGTTCGTATTGGTAGACCCATGTTTCATCACCTGTGATGACACGGCCCAAAATATCATCGTATCTCTCCAAAAGGTCTTGGTAAATTGTGACTCTTCTTTGCTTTTGATCTTCGGTGAGCTCCTTTGGGACCATTTTTGCACACACCTTCCTTATGTCATGATCTTCAGTTAAGAGTTTCCTGACTGCTTCTTTGTCGATTTTCACTTGCTCTGCTATGCTTCTGACAGCCGACGATTTTCACGCACAATTTGACGAATTTTTGCAATGTTTTCTTCATTGTTGCTGGCCGCCCTGATCTCTCTTCTTCAATGACACTTTCTCTTCCCTCAGAAGAACGTTTCATCCACTTGTAAATTGCTGTTTTCTTCATAGCATTATCCCCGTAAACTAGCACCAACATCTCTCTGATTTCGTTTCCACTCTTTCCAAGTTTAGAAAGAAATTTATTGTTCTTTCGCTGCTCTAATTCAAGTTCCGACGTTCTGGCTGCGGCACACCAAAACACACGCAGAGAGTAATAGATGCCACTCAGAAAGAGACTGCCATAGATCAACAACAGCGCAGCTGTGAAACGCTGATGTATCAACGTCATCAACCAATACTAAGGCTCCGGTGCTGCCACGGCAAGCACACGGTGGTGAGTTCGTGAACTTAATTGTACGACCACGTATCTGTCTGAGATCTCATTACATTTACAACTATGTTGTATACATATTAAGATTGTATTGTAGCATGTGAATTGTTATGGGATGTCGCAATGTTTATGTAGTGGACTTGTGGAATTAATTGTAATCTTACAGGCCCAGTACATAAACAATAGCAACATAGTAATTCCTTTACAATAAATGATAAATATAGACAATTATCTGAATAAATTTTGCAATATAAAGGAAATGTTATGCAATTTTTTAAAATTACGTAATCTAAATTGCTCTGCGTGTTATAAAGCGCGCGCAGTATATACGGAATTGAAGTTGTGTTAACAGTTAGACGAAACCTGTTAGCAGTAAACTTACAGGAATAGTAATCGAATGTCACTGAATTTAATACGTATCGCAGAACCGGTAGAGGCGCTGTTTGCAAATGTCCCAATTGCCTCGCGTCAATGGATGGCAGGATTCGTAGATCCGTTGCCACGGATTAGCATTGACTTACGAATCAGTACACCAATCCATGGTACAGCGCACAGAATATCTAGTACGTAGTAATCTGTGATCGAGTATAGGTACAGCGGTACATTGAGTAGGAAGTGTTGTGACTTGTAAGGTTGTTTTTCGCAAATCGTTTAAATGTTTTGCTGCCTGGGACTGTCTACCAGTACATGGGTTACTATGTAAACAGTGTTTGTATTCATAGTGTGTAAATATTACTGGAGTGTTACAATGTTAATATACAATGGAAAGATCAGCTTGTGTTGCTACTTGGCCACCTTAATGGTATCTGTACTATTAATTTTACCAAGAAACTGTATTGTTTCTCATGTGTGGTGGATTATTCCGTCATATTGCATTGCTGTGAACGTGTTTCTGCTTCTTTGCCTTCGTGGCTATGCGTTTCAGGTACTGAATAATCCGATTTCTTAACATTTTAGCTTCAGTAATGCTTAGTTTGGAAAATACATACGAGCCAGACGCTCAAGTGTTCTGTCTTATTATGTATATTGCATTGTAAAGGTAAAGGTAAAATCCACCCTAGAACAGGCGACGTAGGTCTAGAAGGGGAGTAGAGGTATACCACTACTCTTTCATTAATCTCGGCCCAAGATTGGGATGGGTGGTCAACGCCACGCCCCGGCCTCTTTACCCCCGGGAAAGACCCGGTACAGATTGTGTAGGAAGCTGGGTGGGCCCCAGGCCCTCTCTGGACGGATGCGAAAAATCTCGCCCCTACCGGGATTCGATCTCTGGACCGTCCAGCCTGTACCGAGTTGTTACACCAACTACACTATCCTGGCCCCATGTATTGCACTGTGCCTGTGGGAATTCTGTGTTGCAGAATAACCTTAAGTTTTTGATTAACCTACTGTTTATGTGTTAACTAGCAGTTATATGCTGCAATACAAAGGATTCTGCAATCTTAATGGGAAGTGAGACGTATGGACTCTTATTATAATGAAATTTCACAAACACTAAATTGACAAACAAGGACTGAAAAGAGATTTTATCTGCTGTTAAAAACCTAACAAAAATAGTCTCACCTCACCCCAAGATAGCCAGACAGTAATGGTTATTGTGCTAAACTGAAATTTAGTGCATTAGTAACTTATGACAGTAACGATATTAAGAACGTTTCCTTAAGGTATAAGGAGTAAGTTTATGAAAACTTTTGAGTAGTGTGCAGTGTCCATTTTTTACATGTTTTCTACCCTAACAGTGGAGGCACAAGATATCTCTGATTTCTGGTAAATTTGTGCTGGATAACATGGTACATCACAGAAGAATGTAGTCGGCAAAGTCACTGCTCTAACAACCTTAAAATTCTGGAGTCTATTGACGAATTATTTATATCTGTCTTGTTCTCATAATGCTTGATATTACTACATTGTTAGTTATGGACATATATCTTTTCTTTTACTAGGAATGTTGAGACATGTTTTTGGCATATGTGGAAAATATTTTCTTAGGGATGCAGTGAGAATTTAATTTGCATTAATCTAGTTTCTTATAATATAATATTCGTTATGTATGTGTTGGTTAACATTAGTGTAAACATAATGCCAATTTTTAGAAGCTGTGCTGGTAAATGACATAATTTTATTTTGTACATTGTTGTCTGGTATCTCAGCTCAAAGTACATTGTTTATTCTATGTGCAAATTTGTGAAACATCAGCAGCAGCTGTACACAAACCTGGGGTGCCAGGCCATCTGGGCAACTTGTTTCGTATCTCTCTTCTGGCACCTAGAATTTTGAAGTGGTTGGTAGAATTTTGAAAAATTTGTGGACTCTGATCAAATATGTCAGGCTTAGCTACTACTATTCATATATGATATTTATTTGAGAATGAAATGGTCCTCTTGTGTAAATTTTTTGAAAGGAGTCAGATTGGTTGGCACATTTTCAGTTGCGTTAACATTATGTAATGGAGGTCTGTTACTGTTGGAAGTTGTGGATATATTGTTACATGAGAGCTGCTTAAATGTGCGTTATGAATCAATACAAATTTACACTTCTATCAGGTCAAACATTTGAACTTGAGAAATTCTAACAGTCACAGTGAAAGTCTTTGCATCTGGATATGGTATGTTGCTCATATTAAGGCAAAAACAGCTGTCACTTGGTTACAAGTTTCCCATGCAGTGGATACATAACTAACAGTCTTTTTTATTACATCAAGGAAACGTACTCAGTTATCCATTCAAGGTTTTCCAATACATATGGCACTGATTTCATCCCCAAAACATTCTGTATAACTGAAAGTATAGTATATCTTGTTTGCCTAATTGTCTTGTGTAGCATGTAGTAGACACATGGAAATTGCATGCTTTGGCAGAGAAATTATTATCCCATAACTCCGAGAAACATCATTCCAAAGCCCAAATAGCTAGGATGTGTTTGTAACGTTGTGGTTAGTAGCAGTAAAATAAGTGCTCTTGTGGTTTTGTAATATCACTGAAATGCCAGTATTGTGTTTAGAGTATGCATGTTTTATTGTGATGTCTAACTCATGGCTGCCAATGAATGAAATTCTTCAACATTGTTTAAGTTTAACTTTGGGTTTGAGAATACACAGAGGTGGTGATAGATGAATGAGTGAGTATTGAACATGTATGATGTATCCACAGCAACTGACTGACTGCCACTGAGGTTCTACCATTGTTTGGATTGTAGATGCAGGTGACGAATCCTGGTACAACTACCTAAGCAAGGGCAGTGGCTGACATCCCCAACTTTTAATGCATAGTTGAGTTTGACCTGAACTCTGTTGGTACTTGGAAGTGAGGTGATACTGACAGGAAAAGAGAAAAAAGCCTGTGCAATTGCCACTTTGACCAACACAGATTCCATATTGACTGCACTGGGAACAAACCCAGCCTTCTATGTTGAGTGGCTGGTGACTGCTTGCACCATAGCATGGCTTGCAAATGGTTAAAAGAAATGGTTATAGACACTTGGTTATTATTAAATCTAATTTTTTATTTTTTTTTGTTTGCTCTGAATCCAGATATGTTTCTTACTTTTATAGCAGGCATTCATCTGAGTTATAGTGGCCTGTATTGCAAATTTAGCCAGTGTGTCTTGACTTCGTCTTTAGTTCTTGATGATTAATAATATTCTGACTGTGCATGATATCAGGCTTCCGCTGTGCTGTGAACAAGATCTTCACCCTTCTGAGATTTTTCAGAGTGTTGATTGGTAGCCAGTCAGTGATGTCCTGGGACAACCATTCAGCTCATCTCCAAGCATAAGGCAGAAGAAATTGCTTGACCCTTGAAGATGGGACTGATAGGTTGTCCTGAATTATCACTAACTACCAACCAATGCTGCATAATATTTCAAGGAAGTGAAAATCTTAAAATTGTAACTTGTATGATGGAAACTGTTTTTAAGCAGTTACTGCGTGCATTATAAGTTTACTTATCCATTTAAAACAAGGTGGGCAGTGTTCAGGACATTCTGTAATACACAGACTTCCAAATGTATTCTTAGCTCGTTTTCCCTTACGAGAGCATACTGGTAGGAAATCAGTCTTTATGTAACTATAAATGGTCCTGTAGGGGTTTTGAAGGACCTTTAGTATCAGATTGAAAAAAACGCCTCTTAGCTTGCTGTCATTGATGTGCTTGTCTGTGTGTATATTGGTGACTTTTATGAAAATTGATCAGTAAAATCCAAATTAGGTGAATATTGGGCAGAAATTGTGGGTACTTAACAGATTTTATTACATTTTATTGTTGCCTGTGACTTTACATTGCCATAACTGTGCTACAGCATTTTGTTATATGTACTTCGCCTATCTTGTTTGTTTTTGAGGGGTAGGCTGTGGGTGTCAGATGTGCTGTTTAGTAATCACCGCTGTTACAGAATTGACTGTACTAGCAGAACATGAAGATTCAGCACTGCTGATAACAGAGCATGTCACTGGGCACATCCCTTGGGCAGTTATTACCTTCAGCTCTCATTCCTTCTTCCTAAGATTTATCTTATCCTCCTTTCTCCTTCCTGTTGTATTAAATGGACAGTGTTGGAGAAATTTATGCACCAAAATTTATATGATCCTTGCCTCCCTATCCTAGTCACATGCCCAGCCTTTTGTTGTGTTCTATATTTGACCTCCACTTTATTTCATTTCACGTAGTTGAACCTTTTCTACTGGGGAGGTTTTAAAAAGAACATTAAATGGTTGCTGTTTGTTTGCATATAATGAGCTAAATTTTTGGATATGTAGGGCATTAGCCCTCAGTATCCTAGATTTGTTTAGGGTTTACTCCTCTAGGAGGGTTGGTTCCATGCCCAATGAGCCCCTCTTGCCCCTACTAGAGCTTCACTAGTTACTTTCAGGATTCTGTCAAGGCCTTTTCGGCTACTATAGCAGTCTTGGTGATAAATACCTGACTCACTTCACATAATGAGCAATTCCTTACTTCTTTGGCCCACCTATCATGAAAAGGACACAAGTTGAATTTGTGAGGGGCAGTTTGACTTCATAACACTAGTAAATGCAGTGTATAAGTCACATAGTTTATAAATGTGTAATAAATTGCCCACTTTATCCCTTTTTTACTGTTATAGTTTATTTTGATACATTTCATTGTTGTTATTTCCCTTCATTATTTGTATGATGGTATAAATATTCTTTTCACTTGCAGGTTGCAGTTCGTGCTGCTTTCCTTGGTCTCATTTTTTCTGTGGGACTGTTTGTGGCAGACTTGGCACCTCCATCATATCATGTACTAGGATGGTACATGTGTTTTATGTCATTCTTCCATTATTCAGAATTTTTGATGATAGCACTGACAAATCCAAGAACTCTGTCGCTTGACTCCTTCATACTGAATCACAGTGTGGAGTATGGTGTTGCTGCTGTTGCCAGTTGGACAGAATTCTTGATAGAACGATGGTATTTTCCAGGTAACCCTTCAGAAGATAGCTTAGTATAGTGGCTAGGTTGTCACCTGATTAACTATTAGCAGGAGCAAGAATTTTTCTGTTCACTGCCACATCTGTACTGGCTGTGGATCCCACCTAGCCTTCTACACACTAGGTACCATGAGGTTTTTCCCTTGGGATAAAGTGGCCAAGGCATGAAGCTGATTATCTCTGTCTAGATATGAGGTTAAAAATTTATGGACCTATTCATCTTCTCCTTTGTAGGTTCTTATAGTGTGATACATAATTAAGCCCTTTAATTCCTAGCATTACACAGTATTGTAGTAAGTCATAAAAAACAGATTGGGTATTGTTAATGAGGAAGAGGCTTATGATAAGTATTCAAAGCAGTGTAGTATACTGAACAGATAACTGATGTTTTTCACATAATTTTGGGGTGTGAATCTTTATCTCACTTTAGGGCAAGAATAAGATTGAGTGCATAAGTTCTGAGGATTTTATGTTGGTTGTCACCTGCTACAGAAGGCCACTATGTGAATACATTGGATGTAAGAATAAAATGCTGTGGAGGGTGTTTGGATGTAAGAAAGCCAAGTATCAAGAGGATGAAAGAAGTTACAGCTGACATGATGAAGTTTGAATACTGGTCCTGTTTGCATAGTGCTAAACATGCAGAATTAGTGTGTGTAAATGACAAATGGTCAGTCATTTGTCGCAGATAAATCAATTCAATTGCATGTCCTCATATTTTATATTAATACAGGATATAAACAACGGGAAATGTAGGGACAGTAATATTAGAGCAGACATTAAGGTGAACCAGTGTGGATAACAAACCAACTAGATGTCACTTTTGTGTAATGCTTTATTTTCCCCTTTATAAGTTGCTCAACATGTTTCAGGCAACTGTGTGCCTATCATCAGGAGCTGACAACTGGTTAGTGTTTTCGCCACGTGTTGGTATTGAGCTGTAACAATGAGTGGTGTTATTCAGATCTGTCTATGTGTGTGGGTCGATATGTTCTGTGTTTGTCTGGTTTATGGTAAGTCTAGTGTGATCGGGCTGTGTGTGGTTATTATGTGGGGTGTAGTGGGTGGTGGTCTCATTGTTGTATGCACCACCCACTACACCCCACATAATAACCACACACAGCCTGATCACACTAGATTTACCATAAATCTGACAAACACAGAACAGGTCGACCCACACAGATAGACAGATCTGAATAACACCACTCATTGTTACAGCTCAATACCAACACGTGGCGAAAACACTAACCAGTCGTCAGCTCCTGATGATGGGCACATAGTTGCCCAAAACATGTTGAGCAACTTATAGAGGAGAAAATAAAGCATTACACAAAAGTGACATCTAATTGGTTTGTTATCCACACTGAATTACGATGCACGGTCAACCACATATCAGATTAAGGTGAACCCTTGCCACCTAGGTTTTTACCTCGTGTTGCTGGCTGACCAAATAATGTATGATAATGAGCAGATGGTCCTTTTGAAACTTCATTGACAACTGTATATACTGGATGTATGAAGTTTTCAGTGTTGATCCTGCATTTGGGGCTGGTATTGTGTTGTTTTACCTTGTGGTGTGAAATAAAATGAAACATGACATTGGACAAGGAATATTTATTTGATTCTCGTGTAAAATGTTTGTGAAGGAAATTTTAAAGAAAATGTTGTAGAAGATGTGTTCATTGAAAAGTGCACTGCAATTCAACAACTTACACCATAAGATCCAAGTTTCAGACAAGAGGACTTGTAGATAATATAAAGACTGAAAAATGTCCTAACTGAAACACTTGATGATATTGATGCATAATTGCATACAAGCCATAAAATCTCTTTACATCTCCTGGCTTGTCGTATGAAATTCTGAAAAGTACATTTCACAATGCAATAGATTTGTTAAAGTTATGACTTTACAGAACAGTCTACTACCAGGGGGCGAAACCAAGATTTGACAGTGTAGGTCATTTGAGGAACTGTTGTACAGTGGATGTGATCTGGATCTTATGTTGTAATCTGATGAGTTATTTAGGTTATGGGAATGTGTACATAGCAGCAGATATTGGTGTAAAGAAAACACCCAGCTTGTTTGCGAAGTGCCATTGCACAATATGAAATTTTCAGTTTTGGAATTGTTGATTAATAAATGGGGTACTGTAGGGTTGTTATAGAGTAACAGCTACAGTACCAGCATATATACAGATGTTTATGTCTCGGTAAGTTTTACAGTAATGCGATATGAGTTACTGCAAGAATGCCGTAAGTACAAGTGCGTCTGTTTGGTTTCACACAGGAGATATGTTCTGCTCAGTTGTTAGCGGGCGAAGGTCAAGAGAGGTGTGCAGTGGGAATGTGCATTGGATAATTGGCTCGAGGGCCACTGTGAGGCGAACCGGCTAGGTGCTGGCCCGTTTGCTGTTTGAGCTGGTTAGTGGCAGGTATTGTGACCAATCTGTGTACGACCGGCAGAGATGGCGCGGTGTGGAGCTGGCCGATGGAGGCGCTGAGTTCCAGGCAGGCTGGATACTGCTAGCGGCATTGTCTTGATTGATCTGTGGACTGTACAGTCCACTCTGGGCAGCGTGGCTGTGCAGTCAAACGATGTTACTCCTTCCTGATGAGCAGTCAAACAATGTTACTCCTTCTTGTAGTGAGCAGCGAATGCTGAATGCAGACCAACTAACCAAAGATCAAGGGCAGAGACTTGCGCAAGTTGACGTCCCTCGGTCTGCATAGCCATTCCTGCGTTTACCGCATCACTGGACTCAATAACACACCCAAAACTATAACAGGGATTGTGCTTACGCTAAGGATTTCCCGTCGCGGTTAAAAACTCCAACGTGAGCAAGCTAAGTTCCTTTGCTTGCGAGGCAATAGGTTCTGTTGGGGGGCATAACTTTGGTTGCGAGGCTTTCTGAGATTCGAACCCAAAGCGGTCAAAATAGAGTTAACAATGGACTAACGGCATAAAATTTAGCTGCCTAATTGGGGAGAGTGTGGGCCATGCCCAGTATTTGTGAGTTATACAGGGGCATTTGCCTTGCAACTGAGGAAAAAGCACGAAAAAACCTCAGTCAGGGTAGACGAAAAGTACCAATTTGGCACGATTCAGTATGTCCGCCTTGCAGGTAGCCAGGCAAGTTGTCGACCCCGATCTCCCTGCGTTAGGGGACCCAGGTTGACGCTCAGTCAGCGTAGATGTCAGCCGAGCTGCTCAACCGAGGGGTTCCCTACATCAGCCAACTTCGAGTTGAATCACTCAGAGATCTAATATGGTCGTTAGAAGTAGTGGACTCCCAAATCATCGTGAATTTGCCTGTTACTAATGCACCATGATGCATTGGTAGCAATGCGCAGACACTTGGACTGCAGCACCTGCAGTTTCTTGATATGGGAGCGAGCAGTGGATCTCCAGATGGGACATGCCTAGTCCATCGTGGGATAGATGAGCTGCTTATACAGCAGAACACCATTCCTGATGGAGAGATCACTTTCCCAGCCTCTGCGCCTGATCTGTATGTTTCGACCAGGTTAGCCTTTATTAAGGGTCACCCCAAGAAAACGAACCCCATCGACCCATTGGATTGGCTGTCCAAAGAGCTGAACTGATCGGGGTTTTGGGATACGCCTACTGGTCTTGGTGAAGAGCATCGCGGAGCTTTTCGAGACATGGATGGTGATCCTCCGTTCACTCAGCCACCACTCTAGGTCACTGAGATATATCTCCAGGTATTTGGTGAGCCATGCTGGCTGACGGGACATGACTATGATGGTTGTGTCACCTGCATAGAGAGCCAACTGGACGTCTCAGAAACACGAAGGCATATCATTTACACATAGACTGAATACGATGTGTGAGATAACTCCACCCTGAGCTACGCCAGCCCGCTTGTGACTAGTGGATGTGGCTGTTTGGAAGGGCGCTTCGAACGTCCAACTATTCAGGTATGAAGATAAGGTTTTGACAAGGTACGAGGGAAAATTAAGGATTGTGAGCTTGTAGAGGAGACCATCGACCCCTACAGTATCAAAGGCCTTAGCCACATCGAGGAAAACCGCGCCTGTTAGCCTCTTCTCGTCATAGTTCCTGGGCACTTCCTACAATGTGGGCAAGCTGTAGCGCAGTGCTGTGTTTGGGTCTGAACCCAAACTGCTCATTGCGCAGTAGCCCGCATCCGGTCACTTCGTAGACAATCCTGGAGAGCAGGATTTTCTTGAACAGTTTCCCAGTCATGTCTAGCAGACTTATGGGTCGATAAGATAAGGGCAGCGCTGGATCCGTCCCAATTTTCAGGATCGAAAACACACATGCTTGATTTCAAGCCGTCGGGAAGTATTGCGTTTGAGAAATTGCTTTAAATAAAATGACAAGGAGGGAAACGACACTTAGTGGAAGATGCTTTAAGGCTCTATTCAGTATACTGTCTGGGCCTGGTGCGTTGCTGACTTTGAGACCCCATATGGCGTCTTGAACTTCTGTGGGGTTGGTTAGCTTAGCCTTACTTGCGGGAGCAAGAAAGTATGCTTGCATCACCTCTTTAATCATCTCAATGGCTGCTGAGACCAACGGATCATTTATCAGCTGAAATTGAGCCTCCAATCTGTCTGCAAGGGCTTCGGCTTTCTCGCAGTCCAAGAGGTAGTCCCCCTGGTGCTCTGGTGTGACCAGGGGAGGTGATGGAGTGGGGATTCTCATCACCCGTTTAGTCATCTTCCACAGTGACTTGTCCTCTGGATCAAGGCTTTCAAGCATGTTGCTCCATTGGTCGTTCCTCCATTTGTTAAGCTGGTTGGTCACCGAACTCTGGAGGTGATCGACCTCAGCTTTTAGAGCAGGGTCCCTAGCGATTTGCCACTGCCTACTTAACCAGTTTTGAGGCGTATTTCTTCCTGAATACAAGCCAGTATTGGGGGCTGTGGATCATCTCTGGGCAACACTTGGGAGTGGAATCTGCCAGTGCTGTTGAGATAGCACTTGACAGTTCCTTGACACGTGAGTCAGTAGCCACCTCATTCGGGAGGTCAGGGTTGGTTGGGAGCTAGGCTTCCAGGCAGGCCTGGAACTTGGACCATTCAGTCCTTCTTAAATCTGGGCAGTCTGGTGGGCTGAGGAAGGATGATCGACATCATATGTCGATCAGTGTAGGTAAGTGATCTGAGCTCAGTGCAGAGCACATGGTCAGATACACTGAGGTGACCAGGTCTTTCATGATAACGCAGTCTAGGACATCAGGGGTGGCATAGGGGTTATAAGGTATAGTCGGTGTTTTGAGCCCATAGATCAGACAAGAATTCTTATCAGCATATTCACGCAAGAGTCTGCCCCTTTTTGTGACCAGCCTGGAATTCGACTCTACGCTTGGCATTCAGGTAACCCGCCATGAAGATGGGAAGACAGGCAGACTAGTCAGAAGCAAATTAGGGGCCGGGAGGGTGACAGGTCAACTGCCAGGATTTTCACCGGTTTACTAGCCTACATGACTGGAATGGCAGTAGCCTCCAAGTGCTCTAGGCCTTGTAAGGGTACAGTATAGCTGTTCCGCCTCCTTCATTTAACTGGTCATTGTGGTGACATAGTTTGCCATCTGGAAGACTTCACTTGACCTGTGGTGGGTTTCAGTCAACACACGAGTGTTGCCTGAGGAAGTGATCCAATTCCTGCTGTGGACACCATGGGCATTACAACAGGCAAACCGCAAGGCTTCAGTCTGCGTCATCCGCATAGGCCATGCTGCCATATTCGCCTACAAAAAGAACGATTTTGAGCATAGCCCGCGAGCGAGTTGGCCCAGAAAGGAGGTTTGTGACGGATGTGAGGAGCCTGCAAGTGAGCTCCTCACATGCGTTAAGGGGGAGGTTGTCTAGGAGATCGGAGATCTCGACGGGCGACTGGTTGGGTTGGGATGGGATCACCAGTTTCTTGGATTTGGGTTGTGAAGGCTTTCCAGGCTTCATGGGTTTATTCAGCTTAGTCACTGGGGCCTGCTTAGGGCCTATCATGACTCTAGGCACTGACTTTGCAGTCTTGCCTTTCTTACTGGTGGTTGTCACATACCCAACCTCCAACATTTTCATCATGTGAAAATTATACTGTTGAATGATTACTAAAATAGAACATTTCTAGTAACTCTAACTTTACTCACCAATTCATATGCATAAATCAAGGTACAAATCACACACAGATTCATTACTTGCAAAGCAGGTATTCCGTTCTCCATTCTGCTCCTCACCAACCATGTTTGGATGATATGCAGATGCTGCTGCATGTAGTAGTGTGACCTTCAACATTAGTGATATGAACGTGTGGAGGGAAGTGTGTTTTTAATAATTCTAGAAATCCAGGCAACTGATGCATGCATTTTTAGGAAACTGACAAAGAATGGAACTAGATAGTAGTGCAATGTTGGGAGCTGGGTCTCATTAGATGGTGGAGTGAAACGGCAGGCTTAGAAAGTGAAACAAGTTGATAGTGCACATCTTTCACAATTCACAACATACAGAATGACATAATTTCACATTAGGTATTACAGTGGCTTTCCTTTTATAGTTACACCTAACACACAACAACATGACTTTAAAGATGTTATGATGACAGTTACAACTGAGTGTTACCCTCTGCTATTTCTCACCCTTTGTGTGTTTGTGTGAGGTGTTTTCCTGTTCTGCTGTACTTTTCTGAATATTAGTAGGGAGACTGAATCAAGGATGAGATTTTTGTGGCATGCCATATGTGTAGAAAAATATACTGCAATACAAAATGTTTCTTGGAATTATCATATGGAGAGAGAACTTTGGAGACTCCTTGAGATGTAAGTATAATTCTTAAATGGATGGGAGAGAGGATGAGGGACTGAGGGGGAGGGGGGGGGGTTGGAGGAGGGAGAAGGAGAGAGCTTGAAGTGTGCATTGGATTGAGCTGACTCATGTCTTGTTGATATTTTGTTTTATGTTAAGTGTAGCCATGATTTCAAACCTGTACCTCATGTTCATGACATTTTTAATTGGAAGTGAACATGTTGCTATAATATTGTTGTCATGCCATGAAAGTGTGTGCCATGTCTTCTTTTTGGAGCAGTGGACTTTAATGTAAAACTGCAGAGAAAGACTAAATTGAGGTAGTTTAGCTCTGGAATATTGAAATTGATGTTAAATGAGGGGGAACCAAAAGTTGAACATAAATTAGAGGTTCCACCCCAGGTTAGAGGAAGGTGAAAACGACACATACTTATTCCCTACGTTCATTGGAGGTGAGTGGTAGCCACACACTGCACCCTATTACCATCATTGATAGAGTTCTAAACACCCTCTTTTGGATGGGATGGTAGGGGGCCTCAGAATAAGGTGGTGAAGAGAAAAGTTTGCTCCTGCTATGTATCAGGCACTGGTTTTCTGTCTTTAAGCTAGTCACAATAAACATGCTTTGTATTGATAAGTGCTGCTGCTTGATTTAAACATTGTTACAACATTGTGATGCTTCCTTATATAATTTTCTGCAGATTTGAAGGAAATGAATACAGTGAGCCTTGTTGGTGTTACGTTGTGTGTTGGTGGTGAGGTGCTCCGTAAACTTGCAATGTTCACTGCCAAAACAAACTTCAGTCACATCGTTCAGAGTGTTCATGAGGAAGGTCATCAGTTGGTGACGCATGGAGTGTATAAGTACTGCAGACATCCCAGTTATGTGGGTTGGTTCTACTGGTCTATAGGCACTCAAGTATGTAGACAGTTGTGGGAGAATGTCCTACATTTATGCATTTTTGTTGCATGTGATATTAAGGTCATGCCTGGATATTTTTTGTTTTGAAACTCTTAAAACATCTTCAATGATGTGAAGTTGAAGTTCTGACAGTTGTATGGATGAAGATTCAAGGTTCGTGGGATATAACTCACAATGCTGGGACCCGTAAGATGTACAGGATTATTCTGTGAAATAATTATCAATACCATCAACACAACTAATTTATTAGCTATGTTGTGTAGATGTGTGGCTACGTATTTCAGCTGTCTATGACTGAGATCTCAATCTGACCTCCCACATCAATGTTGCAATTGTAATTGTAATTTTTTTTTTATTTTTACAGCCTGAGTATTACTACTAGTGGTTGAAGCACATAGCTGCTTCAAGTATATAACATAGTAAATTTGTTGTGTTGATGGTAATTGGTAAGTATGTTGCAGCATATTACTACATAATCGGATGTCCAAAATAAAGGGAATTATTCTGGTCCACTGCCTTGCATCATTGTAATAGCCGCATGGTATATATGCCATAAAGTTCCTTAAAATGGAGACAGCATACTTCTCTGAAATATTAGCAAATATTTTTTGTTGGTGTAGCATCATATCCCAGAAGAATTGATTCTTCTTCTTTAGAAATGTCAAGATTTCTTGTGTTTACACTAAAAGTCAGGTGGCAAGTTTGTTTTTCATTTAATTCCAGTACAGTCCCTACAGTATATGATTCTCAGAGTTAAAGTGAGATTTCTTGCAAACAAAAGTCAGTGTAAGATTTGAGTTTCTCATTGTGGTGTTCTTAAAGATTCAAGTTTATGGGATGTGATGCCAAAAACTCTTCTTGGACCCTGCATTGCAGGCATCTGGCTGTTTTAAAATGTCAGTAATTTTACTAGTGGTCATGATATCATAGGCAAAGGGCCTTTGAATGTTTTAACAATTGGTGCTTGGCATAAAATATAGATATTGTCAAAGCTTCTAACATTTGTTTGAGATGTTATTTGACATACAAATCCAAATTGGTGTTTGTGGGTTGGGTTCCTTGTTTGCTTTTAGGGTATTATTTCATGATTATTTGTATCTTTGTTTAGGGTCTTTGTGCGTATTTCAAGAATATTTACTCTAAAGTTCCTTATTAGCTGGTATTGATAAAATTGCAGTTAACTTACAGGTTGTTCAGAGATTGAGCAGGCACTCCATGCACCCCCCCCCCCCCCCAAACCCACCACCCAACCACCAAACCCCAAAAGGCGAATGTTCCTCGCCTTCCCCAAAAAAAAGCCAAAACCCCAGTGTTTTTTTTTTTTTTTTAAAGGGGGGGGTGGTGGGTTGTTGTGGGTGTTGGGGGGGGGGGGGGGTGCATGGAGTGCCTGCTCAAT
>Ga0123352_10007242_pt1 | contig 17072 bp, 9 predicted proteins | sample TergutLab28metaG_FD_89700 | JGI IMG/M metagenome (GOLD analysis project Ga0123352, IMG submission 89700) | Labiotermes labralis P1 segment gut microbial communities from Petit-Saut dam, French Guiana - Lab288 P1 | ecosystem: Host-associated > Arthropoda: Insects > Digestive system > Gut ... | reverse complement strand
ATATTTTCTCTTATCTCGTCAATTTCAACAGCCGTTAATCTCTGAGCTTTTAAAATGTAGTTCTTCTGGTTCAACAATGCCTTTGCATCCAGATTAATTCTCGCCACTGGGTTCCTCTCTCTCTGTAATTTATATACTTCCTTGTAGTTTTCTCTTAAGTTCATTTCTTTGATATATGTGAAACACCACACCACTTCCTTCATCTCGTCTCGGCTCCATTGGATTCGTTTGTTCAATTCCTTTCCATTTTTTTGCCCGTTTCCGATGTGAGATGGACTATTATTATTATTATTATTATTGTTGTTGTTATTATTATTAGCCTCCAAGCAGAGGCATGTGCAACCTACAAGCTGAAGATCATACCTTTTTGTCATACCTGTAAGTTACTGCATAGCTGCTTCTGTTCCTTATTTATGTTACTGAAATATCATGCTCTAGATTTCACATTACTACTTTACAGACTGAAAATCCAAGTTACAGATTTTCCTAATGCATATGTCACCAAGAAATTGGGTAGACACAGAGCAGTGTTTATCAGTGCCTATATTTGTATACAACTTTCTTTTTAAAAATTTTAGCCTTTCTCATCAAAATTGATAAGCAGGCTCTACAGATGAACATTTGCAAAGCGAATAAAGAGCAGCCTTCTTTAACATAAAAAATGCACATCATATGTAGGAAAGACGGGGCCTAATGTAACATTAATACTGCATGGTAAAGGTAAATTTACTCTATAACCTGCCATGAAGGCACAGAGGGGATTAGAAGAATATCTGTGCTCTTTCTTTAACCTCAGCACTAGATTGGGGTGGGTGGTTAACATTATGCCCCATCTGTTTTACCCCTGGGAAAGTGACCTGGTACCCATTCTGTAGGAGGCAGGGTGGACCCAGGGCAAGAATACTGAGTGGCTCAAAGCTATAATATTATCAATTCAATCATTACAACTAATTCAGTTACAAGGCAAATTAATTATTCATAATATATTCACAATGCCTAATACCACAGCATGATGTTAAACCACAGTGAGGTCTGTTTACTTCATTGCAGCCTGCGTTTTGAAAAAGTTGCACATCCCTTTGGCTTCAAGTCATCGGACAGTATACAATATAGTCATTTTAATATACGCAATCTAAGCTAAATCCTACAAGGACGAAGTTCTACACTTAACCCTAAACAGTATATTCCCTGCTTCTCCCACCCTCAATCGTGTTCTTCTCTATCTGAATCCCTATACCAACTTTAAAGCAATAATGATCACTGTTTTAGTTTCATCATATATTATCTGAAGTGTACATTCTACACCCATGTTTATTCTCGTAACATGCAGAGAAATCATGAAATTCTCTTTTTCTTATGTTCCAAATCCTCAATAAACTCTTATTTAAACCATTACTCATCTTTAAAGCTCCCCCACCAGCAATAACACAGCACATTAACCTCTTAACTGAAATATGACAGTGTCCAGCAAGAAATAAATGTTTATCATTAAACTCAGATTCTAAATATGAAAGTGTATATTTTCTACAATTTAGTACCAAAGTGCTACATGATGACAAACCTTCCAAATACCAAACCCATCATTTATGATATACTTGTATTCTGCATTGTACTGCTGCCTCCAATCAAGGGTACCCTGAAGATGGAAGTGGTAAGTTCCTCCAACACTGTGGCACATATCCAACAACCTATATGTCACACCCAGTAAGACATTAATTTACCTAGTTATCACCTTGAGAGCCTTGAATCCTAAAGACCACATATGGTTATCCAGCACTACAACATCGGGGACCGCGGTGGCACACTAGTTAAGATGCTCTGCTATAAATCGGAAGGTCGCTGGTTTGATCCCAGCTGGTGTCATTAGAATTTTACATTGACATAAAATCCTTCCAATCGCACTATGGCCCTGGGGTCGACTCAGCCTCTAACAGAAATGAGTATCAGGAGCACTTCCTGGGGGTAAAGGCGGCCGGTGCATAAGGCTGACAACCTTACCACCATCCTGTGCCATTGTCATGAAATCTGGGAACCTTAACTTCCTGGAATCCTCTGGGTCACTCCAGGCCTGTAATGGGACTGCTTTACCTTTGACTTTAGCACTACAACACCAATGAACGTAGTGTTTTATGCGTTACACATGCTCTAGTAGCAATTACAAAAGGATTTTCATGACATATAGGGTTCTCAGTGCAGTGGAGATTAAGATTATTATACTGAATATGTCACCATATACTTTATCAGATCAGTATTAGTGTTTCAGTGGAACTGGCAACCTCCATCTCACAGGTAGGTAGGAGAGTGAGTCACGCAGGGAAAAGTGGTACACAGTACAGAACACTGAGAGAGGAACAGGGTGTGGCACTCCGAAGAAATCATCAGAATCAATAATCCTTAAGAGGATTGTTTGCCTAGGGGAAAAAATAAACAAACATATGAGTAAGTCCTTACAAAGGCTGTTTTTCTCAGTGGGCAATGGGTCGTTTATGTGCAATCAAAATCAATGGCAGATAAAGGCCTACTTTTCTTTGGTGAATGGTAACCAATAGTCCTTAAAAGTGCTACTTGTCTATGGGTACGGGAATTGATGGCCCAAAAAATGGTTCATGGTCTATGGGGATTGGGAACCAATGACCCTTAAAAGGACTTACATACCTAGGAAAACAAAGAAGTATGTGCATATTAACACACCCCATTCACATAACAGGCATGTTATGGACAATTTATTCCTGCTATTTAATTTGTAGACCCTGCTGGTGCTGCCTTCCTTATATGTGTACGATTTACTTCTTTCTCCTGACTGGTGCATTCTGCTATCCTGAAGACAGAGGCAGCACATTTCTTCCAAATAGATGAACCTATCTACTAGACTACATTGTGTCATATTCCAGAAGAGAATAAAATTAAAAATGATTTCATATAACAGATCACGAACTCTTCGTTTCAAAGTACTGGCATTCAGAGAACTACTACTTTAACATTTTACCATTGGATCCTCCTCAAAAACTATAAGTTGCACAGATGAACCAGTTACTGCGGGATCCTTGACAAAGTACAGTCCCTCCCCTGAGTTGTATATTAGTTGAAGATTGTGTTTCTTGAATGTTCGAACCAGGAATACTTCATCATTTTTGGCCAGTTCTTCATTAAGTAGACAGAATTCCACATCAGCTTCCCATGGTAATGAACGTGAGATACGTATTTGACCCCACAATGAGCCATAACAGAGAAAATGTGACAGACCTAATGCCGTAAGGACATGGTGAACTCTGAAAATTAAAAGGAATTTAAGCACAATACAGTTAAATTATCTGGCTCTAACATAAAGCATAAAAGAGGCTATACTGTACAATGAGTACACCTATAATATTAGAATTCACTGTAAATTCTATTTGACTTGCCCTTGCATTAAAGTTCACAACTGAACATAATTAATTATTTTTTTGCACTCCCATTAATAACATTATGCTGCTTTAACTAACAAACAGAAATTTAAAAATATATGGTCAAAGTCAAACGTAAGCAAGTGGCAGCTGATTAGAGAGGTCTCTGAATCACTTACAATACTTGATAACTGTTTTCTTTAAACTATTCTCAAAAGTACTATACAATAATACAATGCTGTGTATAACATAAGCAGCTACGTTAGTTAAAGACAAACTTCCTTCCATTAACAGAGATTTCATTTTCCTTACTTTTCTGTGTCAACTATAACTTTTCAACAAAATACAAATATGGGAATTATGAGTTGTTATTTTACATAAATTGGCAAATAATGGAAGATAATATGGTGATGGAAGGAAATAAATACACTAATGTAAATTTAAATGAACAAAATGCTAATAATATTTGATGGAACATTGCAGATAAAGCTAAAAATGTGTGACTGCTCTGGATGAGCATTTTTGTAGGATTTACAGTACACAGGAAGTCTACATACATAGAACCAGGCCCTACCTATTTGCAAGTTTGTGAAGTTCCTCTTGGAACTGCTCAGGATGATGACAAGTTTGTGTGAACTGTTTTACGTGACTTTGCCGTAATACAGTCCACATTAGCAACACAACAGTCGACAGACACAGGGCCGATAAAACACGTGTTAGTGTAATTCGCATACTGAAATGAATACGTACATTAATGGTACAAAAACAGCGTCAGTTACACACAATCCTTAGTGATTATGTATTCTTCAATTGCACGAGGCTCATTTTTGAGCAAAAAGGAGTTCAAAGAGATAAAAATACACTGGATACAAAATATAAAAATGCTGCAAATAGCAGCTATATTTATCTGTAATCTGAGGATAACATTCTGTAGTTTAAATGACTGGTATATTCTACACTTTATCCACTAAATTTCCTATACATTTTTAAGTTCTGTAACATTAATGTCAATGGTGCTGATTCAAGACGCAAACACTTTACTTCTCGATAATTAACTTTTTGGCATCATTATTAAGAAACTTACTTTACTGTTCCTTTTAAAATACAAAAACGAACTACACCTTACAGTGATAAGACATCACATTTAGCCCTGTTGTTAACAAAACGTAAAATTGCATAGCGTTTTAGTTCAAAGGGTATAAAATGCATTTTCTTCACCACACAGCATTTTCTTGTTACTACGTGTAACAGTACATTCCGGCATACATCTTAACGAAATACTTTCCTCATCCGTTTACCGATCCGACCCACATCGTATAATGACAACAACCGCCATAATTACGCATGTACAGAATGGGCAGTGTGGCCACATACACGAAAACACATTCTAAGGCAGAACTTCACATGCTGTTTCAAGTGTAATACATAAAAGATATACAAGATTTTCGCGACTATATTTAATCAAATTAAGGCACAGACTTTGAGAGGACAATACTATATTTTCCGCAGTTCCAGAGGTTAGAGCTAAAATTGGTCTCATGGATTCGAATGTGTACAATTTTTTTTATGGTGGTTTGGTTTGCTGAAAGTTATTGGAACAGATTCATTTGGCGAAAAACTAGTGCAGCGACAACACCATTATTTTTTCGACTTTGTTGACTTCGCTTTTACAATATTCACCATAACAACCCCCCAATGCAGTTGGTTTGGCTAGGAAACGTTTCATGTTTAGTACGCAAAAGAGTTAAGGTCGTTCATTTTGTGCAGTTGTTAACTACAATGAAAGTACGTAGATTTGTATGATTCACTGATTTCGTGAGAACTGTACGGTATGTGCGCTACGTTTGATTCAAATTGCGTTTGCTGGTATTTGGTTAGGACTTGCTCCCGTACTGTACAATATACAATGAAATGTAGTTTCTGAAACAGGGTAAATTTCTTAAAACCCTAGAACATATATATATGCAGGGGAAGTAACCGTAGACAACTGTTTAAAGAGGCAATTTTTGCATTTTATATCAACTCTCCTTTATCGTGTTTGGTTCAAATGAATCACAATCCCAAACTCTTTTCATCTCCTTGGATGGTAACACTGATTTATCGGAAAAAAAAATATTTTCATAGATGTAAATTCTCTCACACGGAGCGCTAGTGCTCGAGTCACAAGCGGCATCATGATAGATCGATCCAGGCAACGACCGTCTGCACACAACATCTACGGGCAGACGAAGAAACTAAATCCCATTGGCAATGGTCGGTGTAGGTTAACAGCTGACAGCTGTGGAAAGCAAGGTCGCAGACTCGCCTGAAGTACAGTGCCAATGGAGGCAAACCAAACGCAACCCCTGACGGTTTTGTGTGATTGTAGAGCTTCGGAAATAGAGTTCTTTTACGCGCGTTCACAAAATTGCGAAAAGCGATTATTAGCTTCGTCATGTCTGTCTGTCTGTCTATCTGTCTCTCCGTCCGTCCGTCCACCCACATGGAAGAACTCGGTTCCCACCGAGCGGATTTGCATGAAATTTGGTATTTGAGTATTTTTCGAAAATCGTGCCGTTTATGAGATAATGTGGAAAAGTATTGTAGAGCCGTGAAGGACACAGATGGGAATGTGGCTCATGCGCATTGCATACAGAATACATAAGGGTACAAATTCACACTCAGCATATGTAATACTTATTGCTTTCCCACTGCAGCACAAAAGCGCCTCAACGATACATTATACTTTTCCTGTCTTGCCAATGTTCTTAGATGATTAACTAACAACAAGGTGGCGCACCATTTCGTCAGTATATCTAAATTTAGTTGCCAATATATTTGTTAATCAGATTTGAACTGTTTCTTTAGTAAAAGACAATATTAACCCAATGGTGAAGTTAAGAAATTATGGTATTATACCACCCGTCTGTACTCAGTGGCAATCCACAGTAGCAGAAATTCCACATATACACTGACCACCGATTTCTTGTTTGTGACTCTTTGTGTTATTACGTGTCTACAAGCAAAGTATGAAGATAAACTGAATACTATGCTTTTTCAGCTTTAGCTGAATCACGTTTCTAATATTGCAAATGTTAAGCCTACATATATCTGTATGAATGGCTTAAGGAGATCATGGCTTTAACTGTTCTAAGTGTTGAAGGATGGGATGGAAATAAACAACTGCGTCTGTTCTTATAATAAAACCAACTACGAGGGAGTGCTGATAAGTCTTTAGCCCGAGAAGGAAGGAAACAAGCTACTGCGACCAAACTCGGGATTTATTCAACATACTCCCTACGAAGCTCAATACAACTTTTAGCCCGTTACTCTAACTTTTGCAAGCCACTCAAAAAAAAATCAGAAGGTTGTCCGTTCAACCAGGTCTCCGCGGCAGCAACGACCTCCGCGTCGGACGAAAAATGGTGACCTTTAAATTTTTTTTTCAGTCCAGGGAACAGGTGGTAGTCCGACGGGGCTAGATAAGGAGAATAGGGTGGGTGATCAAGACATTGGAAGCCCAGGTAGGCCAGATTCTTCTGTGCTGCAAGTGTCCGGTGAGCCGGGACATTGTCGTGCAAGAACATGCCCCCTTTGGTGACCGCGCGGCGTTTTTCCCTCAGTGTCCTTCAGTTGCACCAGCATAGATAAGTAATACTCCGCGTTGATAGTTTGGCCCTCAGTTATATTTCACGATTTAAGAAACCTTGAACATTACACATTTTTAATGTTCCTTGTAAATTTTCTCTTTTGTAAGCCTACAAAATGAATAAATTAGCTTGTGATCACATTTTATCTCCTGTTTCATATCTGAAATTTAAAAATTCAGATCAAAATGCGGTTCGTAGGTGGAAATGTGTTTGTACGTTTATTGTCCCATTAACCGTTTCTGATGTTGGTCTTCTTAAATCTCCTACAACAATGTTTATGATTTCCTTTGTTCATTATGGAGCACAAACATTTATGAACACCATGAAGTATTTTAATAAACTGCAGCTCGTATGGTAGTCTAAATATCTAGTTTGTATGTACAGCTTTAAACTAAATAGCATTCGCACCGCCCTTCAAGATGGATATTTATGAAGACCTAAAACTTCCTTTTACATTGTTATAGCAACGGGCTAAATATAACGTTCACCTTATTACAGGCTACGAAAACACAGAGGGAGAGTAGGGGTATAGCTCTACTCTTTCCTTACTCTCGGCGCTAGATGATTATGGATGGTTAACGCCACGTCCCGGCCGTTTTACCCCTGGGAAAGACCCGGTTCCCATTGTATAGGAAGCTGGATGGGCTCCAGGGCCGTTCTGGACGGGCGGAAAGTCTCGTCCCCACCGGGATTCGATCCCCGGACCGTCGAGCCTGTAGCGAGTCGCTATACCGACTGAGCTATCCCGGTCCCTGGGCTAAATATAAACTATTTTAAATTCTTACGTGGATGGAGGTATATGAAAACGACTCAGAATATGTACTGCCCTTCAGATGGAAGCATCAAGTAGAATGAACTGTCATGTAATTAGAACTATATGACGCGCTAAATTAGCTATAGCTGCCGTTACCAACCCTTCAGTCCCCCCCCCCCTTTTTCTACATTCAAGCCGGGACGATGCATATTAAAAAGCGGACGACGCCGTTTTCTTCGTCCTCTTCTTCCTCCATTTCCATCTCGAGATAAACCGTCAATTCTCTCGGCAGGGAAGTTTGCACGTTATTAAAACTCGTGATGGTTCGCAATTACTAAGCCAAGCATCATCGCAGTCCGGGAGAGTTTATTTCCTTCGCGATATTCACTCGATGAAAGTTTTATGAAGAGCCAGTCAGCGTCGGACTGGCTGCTAAACTGTTGTAACTGACGACATGCGTCGGAAAATAAACTTGCATTAATTTCCAACATTTCAGTAAGGAGGAATGGAGGCATAGATCCACGTATGGTTAAAATGCGATTTCATGGAAGTGAGCGGTCAGATTTACCGCCTGGTCCATGTACCCCATTGGAGGGTCCCGGGTACACATGGGATAGAAAGATGCGTGGGCCTCTCTGAAGGCTATAAAAAAAAAAGATAACTTTCTGCCCCACCGGGATTCTAACCCCGATTAATATATTATCCAGTCAATAGCGTATTCGATACATCCTCTAAGCATGATGTAATGTAATATCGTGTAAGCTTAATGCAAATGATTGGCTGTACTATACATATATGTTATATATTGTATTATATATATATATATATATATATATATGGGCCGGGTAGCTCAGTCGGTATAGCGACCGAGCTACGGGCTGGACGGTCCGGGATCGAATCTCGGTGGGGACGAGATTTTCCCTCCGTCCAGACCGGCCCTGGGACCCACCCAACCTTCTGTAAAATGGGTACCCGGTCTTTTCCGGGGGTAAAGTGCGGCCGGGGCGTGCTGCTGTCCCCTCATCCCCTTCTAGTACCGCGGTCATGGAAGAGTAGAGCTATACCTCTACCCACACTCTGACCTGTAACGGGATCACTTTATCTTTACCTCTATGTCTATAGTGAAAGTTGAAACATTAAAAAACAATGCAAGAATTAGTCGAAGCTCCTGCAGCAAAGGAACCACTGTGCATGTGGGACAGTTGCTCTTAATTTAAAGAGAACTGAATTGGGTTCAGAGACATGCTTTTTTGAACACAGTCATGAACATTAATGTTTAAAAAAGGGAAGAATTCTTACACCAGCTGAAAGAATAACAGTTCTCCAGATCGATTCTGATGTAAGAAATTTGATATTTCCCTAGGTACATTATAATATTCTTTGTGTGTGACTCATACCTTGGATCACTGTGAATTAGTCGCTGAAGCCAAAGAAACAGTTGAGCGTAGAGCATATAATACAGCATTACACAACCAGATGGCAGAGTCGGCATTTTGCCCACGTGTCATATGAGTGGCGCGTGGCTAATGATGTGGGAAATCAAGAATTAAGAATGAGCAGCTTGTCTGATTGTTTCTGACGAGTAAATAGGGAGTTAATTGTCTAAATTCCTCTTTATCGTTGAACATATACGTCATACAATTTTACTATTGCTATGTTTCCTGAGCCAAGTCAGTCCAATTCACATGTAGGTCCACATCTCAAATATATCTCGTAAGAGAGATGACAGCGCTTTCCTTCTTTCTAATAATGATGTCACTCTCGTGTAATATAAAAAAATATCATTATACAATACGAGAGAACTTAAGTTAAGCTGATAAATGACGCTCTTCATTTCTGCTACTTTATTGACCGGGTCCTTGACACTTGTCCAAAGTACGGGAAGAAGCGGGGAGATGTTGGTACTACAGACTAATGACCACGTCCATATAATGTCACTTCTTTTTATAAGGCGATAGGATACTTAAAAGGTATATTATCTCGTAAAATAGTAACTAGCGTATGGGTTGGATAATTGAGGAATCGTAGTTCCATTCCCGGCAGAGGCACGAGATTTTGTCTTTTCCGAAACCTGTAGGTCGTCTCTGGAGTCCGAAAAGTAGTGGAGGGCTTTTTATTTTTCGAAAAAAAAAAACCAGCTGGGGAGAGGGACTATCCATTCACTGCCACCTACATTTGAGGTTACGAATGTTTGGAGCATTACGTCCGTACTCCATTTTAGTTTGGACCACGCTGGTGTAATAGTAACGCTCCTTACTTTTACCTGGGGCAATTGGTTGAGGCACTGCGCTACAAGCCCGAAGTCGCCAGTTCGATTCCCGATGGTGTCATTGGAATTTTTCATTGACACAATACTTCCGGCCGCACTATGGTCCGGGATCGACTAAGCCTTAACATAGATGAGTACCAGGAATACTTCCTGAGGGGTAAAGACGGCCGGTGCTTAGGGCTGACAACCTTACCGCCTTCGTGTGCTGACTGTCTTGAAATCTGGGGAGCCTCAACTTCCTGGTACCCTCAGGACCTGTCCAGGTCTGCACAGGGTTTGCTTTACCGCTACCTTCACCTCAATATTTCGTCGGAAGGCCATCTAAATTATATCACAGTTGTATTCAAACTGTCTTCAACTATCACGATTATGCCACAACTGTTTCCTTCCAGATCCTTTCCAATCATTATTTACCATTCAGAAGAAGGACTAAGTTACTCTTGTCACACATCATGTGTTTTGTTCACATTTGGGCAGTCATTTAATCAGAGAAAGTAGCGAATTGCTGGGGTAGAGGCGAAATATATGTACAGGTTTTAGTTATAGCTAATAAAATTTAGTTGTAGCTAACAAAATTTAGTTGTAGCTAATAAAATTTAGTTGTAGCTAATAAAATTTAGTTATAGCTAATCAAATTTAGTTATAGCTAATAAAATTTAGTTGTAGCTAATAAAATTTAGTTGTAGCTAATAAAATTTAGTTATAGCCAATAAAATTTAGTTGTAGCTAATAAAATTTAGTTGTAGATAATCAAATTTAGTTGTAGCTAATAAAATTTAGTTATAACTAATAAAATTTAGTTGTAGCTAATAAAATTTATTTGTAGCTAATAAAATTTAGTTGTAGCTAATAAAATTTAGTTATAGCTAATAAAATTTAGTTGTAGCTAATAAAATTTAGTTATAGCTAATAGAATTTCAAGTCAAACTAAATCTGTCTCTGTTCTTATTTAAGTACCGCGTGACAAAGTAAGAGAGTTGAGGCACAGCTCCACCCTCCTTAACCACGTTACTAGATGGAGGCGAATGGTAATCTTGACCCTCCACTCGCCCCCCCCCCCCGGCCCTCAAAACCCCCCTCGTGGTTTCGGAAAACAGGAAAATCTCGTCTCTCTCTGCCGGGGATTGAACCCCGGTCCCTCGGTTATCCATTCGGTAGCCTAACCACTATAGACTAGTGACTGAGGGACCTCAATTCTCCTTATAGAAAATACGAGGTATTTAATTTTCTAATTTTGAATTAAATGCTGTTAAAAACGTAATTTGCTCCTCACAAAATCAGGCACCCTGCAGTAGTGTGAAAAGCTTAACCTTCGTTCTTGGACTCGAGCTGTACAAAGCTCGTACAAAGAATATAGTCTACGTCACTTTTCTTGGCAGTGTGCCAGTAGTACGCAGTTTAACCTTTCAAAGTCCAGTGGTAATTATAAACACCACTTGTTGTAATATTAAGAATTGCTTATGCATATTTCGTGTGATACAGTTAAGGCTGGTCATAAACGACATCAATAAATTGATATTTGTAATGGACATGAATCATGTTCTCTGTGAGGCAGAAGCTGCAGTTTTATGCATAATTTAGGTGAATTCCGGTGGTTAAACTTTTAACTGAAAGTATAGATCGATGGAAATCGCTGTTGGTTTGCTGCATGTCATATGCTAAAACAATTCTGGTGGTTAAAATTTATATACAGATGTTCCGCTACGTACTAGACAAATTTCAGGATCGCGATATACAGGGTGTTTCAGGAAGAATAGTAAATATTTTAGGAGGTGGTAATATGGACTATTCCGAGTAAATAAGTTCATATAAACATGTGTCAAATTTTCAATGGGCGTAGAGATACAGCTGTTTGAATGTTATGCATAAAAAGCCTTACAAAACGTATGAAGTATGAAGGAAAGACAAATGACGTATTAATTGCATTCATTGATTATGCAAATGATCTAAAAAAATTGCAACAGTTCAAAACAAGTGTTCAAAAATTCCACCATCGACTTCAGTGCACTTTTTCAACCGTCTTGGCAGTAGTACGTGTAGCTCTCCTGAGGTCGTCTTGGTGTTCTTGCTTTATGAGGGCAGCACTCTTCATAATGCGAGCGACCAATTCGTCTCTCGTGTTTACTTTTTCTTTGTAGACTTCGCTATTCATCCATCCCCGCAGACAAAAATCTAATCTGTGCGCCCCAACTTCAAACAGCTGTATCCTCACACCCATTGAAATTTGGACACATTGTTATATGAACCTATTTACTCGGAATAGTCCATACTACCACATCCTAAAATATTTACTATTCCTCCTGAAACACCCTGTATAATATAGGTAATTTAAGAGCAAAGCAACGCCAGTTCATTTCGACTCTGGTAGTGTACCTGATTACACTTCTGCAGCGTTATATCTGGAGACAATAGGTTCGGTAATCATGGCCTACTAAACAGAGGAAAAAGATAAGGACAGCCAAGTACTGAAGCTAATTAATTCCTGTTTGTACCGCCAGGTTTAACGTTAAAACACGCTGCATTTTGTCCCAACACTTCATTTATACGTTTCATTTTATTATCACACTAAATATATACGATTTTTGGCGCCCTCGCAAAATTGTGAAAAGCGACTATTAGCTGCGACATGTCTGTCTGTCTTCCGTCCGTCCGTCCATCCGTCTATCCGTCCGTCCGTCCATCCGTCTATCCGTCTGTTCGTATGGGATATCTCGGCTCCCTTTGGACGGATTTTCATGAAATTTGATATTTGCCCAATTTTCGAAAATCTTTCTATAAAATTCAAATTTCACTAACATATGGCACGAATAACGGTTACTTTAGATTAAGACCAATATACCTTTTTTTTATCGTAACTGGCTTAGTTCTTCTTATATTGAGGAATGTTTCAGAAAAAAAGTTGTAGAGAAAATCCAACACTTTTTATGTTTAGTATTTTTAACTGTTCACTGTGCCGTTTGCGAGATACTGTAGGAGAACACGGTAGAGCAAGACATGCCAAGGGTGACGTTCCAGTACGGTGCATTCCCTCTGCATGCTGGGTAACTAAAGCTAGAGACACACACTAGGAATATGTAACACCTACTACTTTTTCACGACAACATTAGTTACGCGAACGCGCCTGAATATTACGTTACGCGAACATTGCCTGTCATGTTTACAACGGAGTTAGCTAGCTGGTCTTGGTAATGAAAACTGTGTTTACTGCGCGGTACGAACTGAATCTTGGTCTATAAACCAGTAAAATTTTAGTGTTCGAAGTGCTCAATACAGCTTTGCTTATGTGTGGCCGATAATCAGCTCGAAGTGCTCAATACAGTGTTACTTAATTGTGGTCGATAATCTGTTCGAAGTGCTCAATACGATATTACTTAAGTGTGGCCGATAATCCGTTCGAAGTGCTCAATAGAGTGTTACTTAATTGTGGCCGATAATCTGTTCGAAGTGTTCAATACGATATTACTTAAGTGTGGCCGATAATCTGTTCGAAGTGCTCAATAGAGTGTTACTTAATTGTGGCCGATAATCTGCTCGAAGTGCTCAATACGGTATTACTTAAGTGTGGCCGATAATCTGTTCGAAGTGCTCAATAGAGTGTTACTTAATTGTGGCCGATAATCTGCTCAAAGTTCTCAATAGAGTGTTACTTAATTGTGGCCGATAAGCTGTTCGAAGTGCTCAACACAGTGTTACTTAAGTGTGGTCGATAATCTGCATACATTTTTTTCATGACATCAGCCATTCTAATAATCATCTTCACTGTGTCATCCGAACGTCGCGTGTTTATATCGCGGCTACACAAAACAGCTTGGTGAGGAAGCTAAAGGGAGCAACCGATGGTTTTTTTCTATTGTCTACCCAGAAAAGAGCAGGGTTTATAAATACGCTCTTGAGTAACTGCGTTGGAAGGAGGATGTCAAAGGTTTTTTTTGGGATACATTCTAAATCCAAAGCACATGTTTTACATCTAAGAACAGACAGCCCTATCATCACGTCCAGCATTAAGCTGTAAAATTTAAATTTTAGGCCTATTTACTCCGAATGTGGGCCGGAATAGCTCAGTTGGTATAGCGACTCGCTACGGACTGGACGGTCGGAGGATCGAACTTCGGTGGAGGCTAGATTTTCCGCACCAGTCCAGATAGGCCCAGAGGCCCACCCAGTCTCCTATACATTGGGTACGGGGTCTTTCCCGAGGGTAAAGTGGCCAGGGCCTGGCGTTGATCCCCCACCCCAATCTTGTGCAGAGGTTAAAGAAAGAGTAGAGCTATACCTCTACTCCCCCTCTGAACCTTCGTGGCCTGTTCTAGAGTAAACTTTACCTTTTACCTTTACCTTTATTTACTCCATATTGTAATTTTTATTTCCTGATCACTACAAACCAAGTATTTGGCAGTACTGATTACTGAGTTGTTACTGTGACCAAGCTGAGGACTGGGCGATTGAGGAGCCATGGTTCGATTCTCGACAGCGGCAAGAGTGGTTTCTGTTTTCAGCAGTTTCCAGCCTGCTGTCCAGCACGTAAACTAAAGTGTCACTAGGCACTTACTTCTACCGAATGCTTAAAGTTATGGAGTTCGCGTCTTTACCTCCACTTCTCAGTACGCCATACTTGGTGGCATGTACCGTAACTATTCCCAAGCATATCACATTCGTGACTCTCATATTTACCATTCACAAATATTCCCTAGTCTATTTTACGTAAATTCCACAGATTATAGTGCGCTTTAAGTACACAAAGAATCAATCTTGCCGCTTATCAACGCTTGATCCATAGGCTGTATAAACTGGGGCTAGAGAGGAATATTGAAAAGCAGACACGTGAATATGGTAGAAAATCTCTATGGTTAACATTAAGATAGTCTTTTTCAGCGCTTTTAACACAACCGCGAAAAGTACTGTTGGCTTCGTCCGTGTCTCCGTCCTCATGGAACGACTCGGCTTCCACTGTAAAGATGTTCATGAAATATTTCGAAAATCTGTCGAGAAAATTCAAGTTTTATTGAAATCTGCAATAATAGCTCGTATTTTACATTAAGACATCTGTACATTTATGACAATATCTCGCTGAATTTTTCTTACGAGGAGAAATGTATCACACTCTCAGTCTCACGCAACATAACACACGACACACATCCATAGTCAGGCGCATTCTCAGCAGCGTACGACTTACACAATACGACATGCTACCACAACACCGAGTTAATATAAGGAAATTAATCAGTTGGTGTTTTTAAAAATGTGACTTTAGCAAGGAACAGTTTAGCTCCCTGAAGATGATCTTAGGATCGAAACATGTTGGAGCGATTTTAAATGTTTTAATGTAAAAAAAAATTATAAATGTGCATTAGTTGGTGTGTTAATTAGCCCTTTAAACGCCGAATTAAATCCCATGTGTCATTTTCTGGCTTTATTAGGAGCTCACCATATTCTCTACGTTAGCAGGATAAGGGTTAAATGGTTCACACAAAATTTATCTTTGCAATCACGACACACATTTCATGTTCAGCAACTTTCTCCAGAAAATAGTGTCCTGTATGATGTGATGTGAAAAATATGTTACAGCCAGACAGACAGATGACAATAAGGCGCATGCGCTTTGCATGTGGCATAGCTAAGGCTACAGACACACACCCAAAATATGTAACAATTATTGCTGTTCCACTTCAACAGTGGTGACACTAAAGACCCTGAATGTAGCTTTATAGGCACATTGCTTGTCTTATTGGTTTTTAATTTACGTCTGTCCTGCAGAGGCTTCCACAGGAGATGAACGATGACATCGTTTCCGGGATTGGGAACGGAAACGTTAAATCTTCATTATCTAAAATGAAAATCCGCCATATGATGGTACTGACCTCTGACCCACTAAGGACGGATTCTTCTTATACGTTCCATATTGACAACACATGGCACGTTCAGCTTTTACCCCTTTTTGCCTTCTGTTGTGGAAAGTGCTTCTATCCCCTTCCAAATACACCTATGCCAGTCTCACTCCGTTTTTTGTGTCTTCACTATAGAATAGGGCACTGGTTTTTCTAACTGTGGAGTTTAATAGGATAGAATATGAGTACAGGCGACAGAGCGAATATATGTTATGGAGTGAAGGCATAACCCCACGCATTCTAGACCTTGGTACTCGATGAATCTGCTTAAAACCCAGACTTTTTAACTAAGAGGAAATAGCCCGGGAAGTCACTAGCTAGAAGCAGTGGAGTACTGAGGGGGGGGTTGGGGGTTGAACCCCCAACCCCCCAAATTCCGAAGGCCCTCCAAAATCGTGCCAAACTCAACCCGATTGTGAAAACTGTTAAAAATTGCTGAATTTAGGAAGCCAGCACCCCAAGACGTTCGGAAAAAAGGCAGTAAAATTCTAAAACTACCTTGGTTCGCAATTGTATTACATTAGCAGTGACAAATAAATTGGTTGTCATCATAAATAGTCTTAAAATACCAAAAATTAAGAAAATGTTATTTTATGAAATGAAATTTCTTGTACCAAATTACAGCTGCCTCCAGAACCCCTGATTAGGGGGCCACCGCCCCTAGATCCCCGTTCTCTCTGTCCTCTGTCCTCAACTGAATTTGTTGAACACCCCCCCCCCCAACAAAATTCCTGGGTACGCCACTGGCTGGAAGACTTGGTGCAACTTACAGGAGGAGTATCTATAAAGTACAAATATCTCTACAGGTAACAAGAAACTAAGAGCCCAGATAGTTCATTGGGTACGATGACCAGGTTACGGTCCGAGCAAAGGAAGATTCGTTGTTCGCTGACTTGTAGATGTGCGACATATTTGCCTTCTAATGCCATCAGATCGACACTGAATTATGCCTAGCCTTGTATTTAAACTGCACTGATTACTGTTTCCTAGGAATTTAAATGGGCGATGCGTGAAGTTCCTCCATATGTTGTCAGGATCGGGACTGGTTTGTGCGAGTCGCACAAACCAGTCCCGATCAGGCCACGTTGGAGGGAAGTATCTGTACCAGTACTATGACCTATACCGGAGGCTGCGGTTGCAGTTTTTAGTACT
>Ga0123352_10007240_pt1 | contig 17072 bp, 13 predicted proteins | sample TergutLab28metaG_FD_89700 | JGI IMG/M metagenome (GOLD analysis project Ga0123352, IMG submission 89700) | Labiotermes labralis P1 segment gut microbial communities from Petit-Saut dam, French Guiana - Lab288 P1 | ecosystem: Host-associated > Arthropoda: Insects > Digestive system > Gut ... | reverse complement strand
CCCAATTATACAATTAATTAGTTTTTTTTTCTCCCCTCCAAACACCAGATTTTTCTCCTCCCTCTCCCCCCCCCCCCCCACAAAAAAAAAAGTCTAGCTCTGGGGCCTACCCACTATCTGTTAAATGGGTACTGGCTTTTCTTCCTCTGGAGGGTAAAGCAATCAGGGCATTAAGTTGACCACTCATCTCCATCCAGTGGCAAGGCTAAAAATAAGTGGAGCTATGCCAATACTCCTATAAACTTTTACTGCATGGACAGGGACTACTCTGCCTTTCCATTTTTATCTGAACACAAAAGCCTGCATAGGTCAGTAAAATGAACGAAACTTTTCTAATACAGACCTCCAAACCCTGAAACACAGATAAAAGTAAAATGACAAATTGGTCCCTGTGCCTAATGAAGTACTCCGTGAAATGACATGAAGCACATGTACAAATCCAGTCATTCTTAACATCAGCACTAGACAGAGGTACACAGTAAGTTTCACGTCCCAAGCAATCTACCCTAGAAAATGAGGGGAAGGCTTCGGGGGGCTTCACAGCCATGCAATGGAGAAATGGTTCTTGTAGTTCATTTACAATAGAGTCAGTCTCTCAGACTACTGTAGCTTAATTATGTCATGACTTAATAAATAAAGACATGGGAAGGTTGTCAAAGGAAGCAATCACGGCCCAGAAGGGCTGAGATAAGCTACGAAGAAGTCTATCATAACAGCAGGCATTTTTGGCTCAGTTTCAAAGAGATCACCTTCCAAAAAGAAATGAACACTGTTGGAGCTGCAGATATCCTGCTTGGTCACAGTGACGAAGAAAAGACCTCTGCTCTTGCATTCTGAACATATCCTCAAATGTTATGCCACACTTTAATAGTCCAAAAATCATTTTCACATACATATACACATAATTAACACAAGAAAAGCACACATGTTTGTTCTGTTGTATACAAATTCTCTTCTCCCCAAACTCTGGTAGTCTTCCTGTTAAGAGCTTTCTGTGATGTTACGGAATAAAAAATCACAATTATCTCCACAAAACAATGTCCTAAGTCAGTTAAATCCATGTCACAGGTTTCCAGACATGTCCCTAAGATCGACCTCAATACACTGTCATATCTTTATCTTCATTTTCCATATATTCTCTTTCCATCTGACTGGTCAGAAACGTGTGAATGTGGCATCTCCACGAAACACACGACACGTCTCATCCAATCTAAACTTCCATAATTTAATCAACATAAAATACTGAACAAACAGAAACCACAAAACTTCATGCTATGCAACTTTTTCTCTCTGTTATGTAAATTTATATCTGCAAGATTATGCTCTCAAGCAACCTCAAAGCTGTTGGATGGCAAAACCTCTAATTTCGTAAACTAATTTCCACTGTTCTGTGCTCAATCAAAGATGGGAGATGGCTGGTTATATGCAACTCTGTATTCCCCATACTTGCAACTACTTTCTATTAATGTCCGTAACTGGAGAATGTGCAATGTCATGATGATGTAAGTCATACTGTTCCCAAAAGAAAATGGTGAAACTAAATACAAACACTTCTATGAATGACTGATCCTTACGTTACCTAATGACAGTATTTAAATTGCAATGGTTATGTAGCATTAAAAAAAATGCTAAGATGAACATGACTGTTAACAAAATGATTCAAAATGAAGCAGTCAAGTCCTGTTTTGAAGTAGTATCATTGGCACTCACTAAAGGAGACTGAAGAATGCAAAAATCTAGGTCAGGATTGTCTACAATGTGCTGAAATTCAAATCTGGCACCTAGAAGGATACAAGGTCAGAGAATTATTGTTACATTAACATCCTCAGTACAAACACTATGAAAGCCAACACAAAGTGAATGGCTTACTTTCTTTTTCAGTATTTAAGAAGGAACCATACAGACCTTGTACTACAACAAAACTTAATTCTCTCTTAACTCAATACACAAGTTTCAGATAATTTTAATTAAAAATGGAGTTACGCCTAACAACATTCACATACTGGAGGATCTACCAGAAGAAATCTTACCCAAAGATTGCTATGTTTTATGGCTATCTGCTAAAAATGGATGGCAGTCTGATTACTCATATGAAGAGAAACAATCACAGTGCTTCCTGAAACTTGCTATTATCCATAATAGGACACAAAATTTTATATAAGATACATACAAAATTACAATGTATGTCATTAATACATGCCAGTGAAACTGTCAACTATTTAATCTGGAGGTCTATAGATGTCACATACACCATAACAATCAGTATTTCAGGTGGCTCTTTGCAGGGGAAAAATCTATATCACAGCCATCATGACATCTTTAATTTTTGGACTGCATTACAGAAGCTTATTTGCAATGTAGCCATAACCATCTTGTGGACACAGGGACCATAAGCACAGTTTCACATATTCCAACGCACAACTCTGTTTTATATTTCAATCAGTAAATCTGACACTTTAGGATAGTCCAATACTAATGGATTAATGATAACATCAAACTTCAAAGTCCTGAGGGTACAGATAATACACTTGCCAAAGTACTATAAATCATGTATTCTGTGACACTCTGCACTTAACAGAAATGCTTACTTTCCATATGTTTCACACAACAGAAACAGCAAGACAAACAAGAATAAAAAAGCTATAATACTGCACTGTGTGTCATGTTACAAGCAAGAGCAGTTCTTCACACTGTTTGGTTACTTTCTCTCAGCCTTACTCAACAGTCAAGAGCCCATTACAGACAGCATCTTACTGCAGCAAACACTAGACAGAAAGTGAAAGTCACTCTTGCTCTCCTTGTTTTCAATAGCCAAGTGATTTTTTTTTTGTAGTCAGGTTATTGTACAGCATGCATCATCAGATCTTACACAAACATAACCAATTACAACATAGAACAACATGAAATATCAATTCAGAAAGCAATATAAATAACAAACATAAACAACCTTAAAAAGTCAGCTTTTTAAAATTATAGGAAAATGAATTCAGGGTCAAAAAATGCATATGACTGAATACTCTTTTCTTTTTTATTATGGAAATATTTAATCTGTACTTAGATGAAGTGAGAATGGGGGGGGGGACTTACTGAAATGTCTTTCTCACAGCACATATGTACATGGAAAATTCATGTGTAAAAAATATATACCTGGAATAGCCACAAACACACTTAATTTTCTTTGACAAACCTTTTAATTATTTGGTTTCGCTTTATCATAATGGACACACTAATATTTGATTCAGAGTTCAGTTTCAATAAAAACTGGAATTTAAATTCAGCCAGCTCTCCATACATGGGGCCTTTCTATTTAGCACAGTGACAGTGAAGTACCAGTTCCATCTGAATAACAGTTTCAGCCACACTTATTAATAACTGAATAACTGACCTTGATAGTACCATTGATGTACTGAAAATGTGTTCCAGTATCTGTCTAAAAGTAGCAACCTATTTAAGTTCACATGGCTATCAAGTTAGTACTTCCAAGGGTAACTAGAAAAAAATAACAGAGGGTAGCACTGCATGGCTTAAAATTGGTTCATATTCAGTTTTTTTTTTTAATCTGTTAAATTGCTGAAACCATATCAGGGGAAGAGGAAAGAGACAACACACACTTGAAACACCATCAGCCTAACTTTTCTTATGAAATGTGAAAAACAAGTTCAAATGATTCCAGTCATCTGAAGAAGAAAACATTCTCATGTGCCACTTTTCTGCTCATGAATATTCATAAAACTCTTTATCCAGAATTTCATAATTCCAATAGTGTATTACAACAGTAAGAGCCAAGAGCATACAGCACAATGTACAAAACAAAATGCACCTAAAGTAAAGTAACTTTCAGCTACCTGTAAAAGCACAAAAATTAATTCAATACAATTCAATGGTTCTACATACCCATGAATGCAGCCTTCAGCATTGCCTGGCCAAAGTCAATTGCACCACCAGACTTAAACATGAGCTTAAACTTTGCTTCCCCAACCCAGTTTCCATTCGGTTGAGCTCGGACTTTGCCTTTTATATAGTTTGCTCCGAACATTGGCTGCTCTAACTCAACCTACAACAACAGGGTTTTACTGAGGTCTCCATTCTTCTAGTGCTCAATATTATGAGACAGTGTGATGGTCTCATCTTCAAGAATTGAAATGTCCATTATGATATCTACTGCAATTGTAACTGGACTCCTTCATCCTTCTTGACACAATTCAAACAGGCACATCAATACAATCTCTACACAAAAACATGTTCATATGTGTCAGCATTCTTGTCACTAAAATATTAAACAAAATAGATGACAGACCAGTGATTTACTAATTTAATAAATGTCATTTCAGAAATCACTTTAAAATATTTTTTAAGTTAAAACATTCAAATAAAAAGCCAACTCTCTGAGATTTAATCCATTTACCCATGTAAAAAATTTTGAGATAGTCCAACTCTTCATAAACCACAGAGTTTATGAACCTTTATTTTCAAATTACTTTTTATATTCATGTTATACTTCTTGAAAAAAATTCATTACAAGAATGTGCTACAATATTTAGTATAGACTGTACAAGGTATGCATTTAGTAGTTTGCCATACAATTGCTTTCTCTGTGCCAACATGTAACTCTCCATTGCAGGATCTGAATAGCTTATTTGTGAGTCAGAGGCTGCCAAAAAATATATGTGTTGACAAATACTCACTGAATTGGCCATACTCAGAATTCAGGGTATAATAAATCAGATATGGGATATCCTTGCCTGCAAACAGTTCCTGAATCCTTGGTGCACAGTGGGAATATAATCACATTACCCCTTTGTGACAAACCATGATAAACGCTATTTACTGCTAATGGTTTCTGTTTTGTCTTCAATAATCAGACTCAGCTTCAACAATGACCACAGTGAATAATTTCATTTCATTAGTTTTTAAATGTATGGATTTATATGTGACTGGTATATTATAATTTCATGGTTACATCCACCTTCCATTCAGGATTTTCAATTTTTTTTCCTGTGTAATGTGGTTTGACGTAACAGGCAGCACGTTTTTATTTACTGAGCAGGCAAAAAATAATATTGCATAGGCAATCAAGAAAGTATAGTTCATGGCTTCAAAGTGGTGGACTTAAAGCACAGTTCACATTCAACATTCTGAATTCAAAACATGAAAAATGGCTTTCAGTCTCTTGGAAAACAAGACATAGCAGAAGAACTGATACTGACGTGCAACCATCTTGAGAGAAACACATTTCTCCTCCAGAAAGAAACAAAGAACAACACACTGCTGACACAGGCACAGTGGACTAACAATATGCACTGCTGAAATGCTGCAATTGTCATTCACAAGTTTAGAAGATGAGGCTCCCCATATTACTACAGGCTCTATTCAACTTCAGGTTTTCACGATCTCCTTCTATGGAATTATGCAACTGCTGGTGCAAGGTACTAAAAGGTATTATCACCATTACTAAGACACACTTAACAATGACATAACAATAAAGGAAAAGTACTTTTTTCATATTTATGCAGTTCGAGCAAGATCACATTGACACAATGAAATGATATATATACTGAGATTTATACATTCTAATGGCAGAACTTACAAACTTGACAAAACATGAAAACCAAAACTAGCTGTGGGAAATGATAACCACATCTGACAACCTCAATGATGTGTATGTAAATATTACAGTGCGACTACTGGACACTCAGCAAGCAACAAAATTATAGTGACCTGCAGTGGCACAGTCACCCCTAAATGGTATGTATGAAGAAAACTCAAATGATACAAATAAGTCATGTCCCTATCCCAAAAAGGGTTGATGAGAAACACAGAGACATTTATATAATATCTGTTGATACTTCTCTGTCAAATATGACATTCAGAGGACTGTGCATAGTGATATATTCTTATAATGAAAGCCAAGAAGATGCACTATTTCTCAAATTTATTTGATAAAGTACTCTACATGTTTTGGACAGGTGCACTGTCCATCATCAGGAGTTCCAACCTGACCATGCTAGCAGATGCCAACAGAACTAGCATGACAAATACCTATTGTGTATATACAGTGTTGAGATACTCCTGATGATGGACAGTGAACCTGTCCGAAACATGTAGAGTACTTTATCAAATAAATTTGAGAAATAGCGCATCTCATTGGCTTTCATTGTAATAATTTCTCTGTCAATTGTAACAGTGTGTGAAACAGCACTGTAAGAACAGACACCTGGACAGAACTATATAAGTACTTCAAGAGTCTTGCACCTTTCATTTAAGGTCCTCTAACCCGATTTGAATTTTTCTTGCTACATAAAGAATATCTTACACAAGTACGTACATTTACTGGGTTATTTTCCATTATCAAACAATTTTTGGTATGTACTGAGCATCAGATCATCACTACAAAGCACCTTATACTTCATGCAAACTTGTAACAACACAGCCATGACTTTCTCCTACTGTATTCTCAACAGACACTGTTCCATAAGGAAGCCTGCTTAATCCCAAAATGTGACAGAGTTATACACAACACTACATTAATAACAGAACTTACATCTTTAAGAGTAATAAATGGAAAACTGAAAGACTGCATTTTGTCCTTTGATTCCTTGGCATTGAAAATCATGCGATGAGTGGTTAAGTACAGTCGTCCATGTTTAGAGCCCTTGAATTCTGGTTGATCTTGCCCATGAAATTCCATGGTTACATTATCACAGAACAGCAGGATGCTGAAATACGATTAGTCAATTATATTCGCATATATAATCCCATAAACTGATAACTTACACATGAAGGACAGTGCAAAATAGTGGAAACACAGATGTTTGTTTATACAAGATTTTATAAATCCCTATTACATAATACATTTTGTTCAATAAAACTACACATAAAGACAGACAAGTGGTTGTTACTTTAAGAGACTGTAATGGCACACCTGTTCTACAGTTGACAACTCAATGATGTTTTCAAATTGCATGTAGGACTAAAATTCTCCCCTCCATCCTCCTGCTTTGACACCCTACCCACATTTGCATCCTCAGCACTGTATCTACATGAGTTTTTTTTCCACAGAAACAAACTTGGTAAAATTTATTCGCCCCTGAAGAAATTAGTTTGCACAAGCATTAATCATTCACCCATGGGAGGAGGATGGGTATAAGACTGGGAACCATTCAACCTATTGGTCTCACAGTTGATACTGGCAGCTCAGAACTTGTTTACTCCTACCCAGTGGACCTACAGCATCCATAACACTGCACGGAAATGTCCATCAGCCCACTTTCTGATTAGCACTGCCTGTACAGTCTTTAACTTTTAAGAGCGTTATTAATATGGTGAAACGTTTCAGTTGACCAAATAATTGATCGTATGTAATTTTTTGATGACATCACCGACCACACATACTTTTAACATACAGTGGTGACGAGCTGGATGCAGTGTGACCGGTGACAGAATAGAAACTTTTGTACTGTGTCTTTAAATATTTTAGTAACATCCTTCTGTTATATATACAAGAGCACACCTCCAGTATTAAGAAAGCCGAATTTAAAAACAATGCATAGTCAAACACAGGAAGTTGCTGCTTATGTGTATAGTTTCATGGTGGAAGAAGTAAAACAAAGATATTCATCATCTAAAGACATGAAAGAAGTCAGGAACAAGTCAATCAGAAATGAATGAACAGGAGAAAAGTAACGAAGAAGATAGGCCTCGTGCATTTGGCACTCCAAGGAAAACATGTATGTGCTAGAACATGTAAAGAATTTTGACAATTTGAACAAATGTGTTACCAGCTGTAACATTCATAATATTCTGTCCAAGGAAAACACTGCTAATATCTAAGATGTTCGAGATAGTTAAAATCTCCATTAAAATCCAGTGTAAGTGGCCAAATCTAAGGAAAATCATAATTGTAAGACTTTAGATGGAAAGAAACTACAACAAATACATCTGTATTAATTGAGCCCCATGATACTATATCCCTACATATATGATATCTAATAAAAGTTTTAGATGCTAGGTGTAGAGGAGTCACTATGTACTGTAACTTCAGTCACTATGGGTTCATTCAACGAATCCAAAAACTATTATTTTCTAAGAACTGAAAGTAAGTCAACTAAACTTCCTTAAAAACATTAGTGCTCTACTTTCTGTGTACTCACACTATACAGCAGCACTATCCATGCTTGTGCAGTGAACAGCAGGGCAGAATTCCCTTACATAAGTAGCTCACTTTACTTTACACCCTACCCTAAGGACATTCCACTGACCAAGAACATTCGCATGACTAACATAAAAGCAAACAATGTGACTACCAACTGGGCCATGTCAGCCACATTTTGGAGTACCCACACAGAGAGACACTGAGATTCGTCACTGCAGCACAACTGTGCAATTCACATTTAAGCATGAACCACAGTATTACAGAAGTTTTACGTCTGTTTCAACAAAGTATAAACTCTATGTGCATATATATTTGCCCATTCTGAACTTCTGAACCACTGTCCTTGAGCATACGTACATGCTGCAGATTTTTTTATAGTCATCATCAGGCACAATGTATGTTTCAAAAGTATTATGGTGCATTAAGATAACTGTGACATGCACCTGCACTAAACATATTGTGACTCAAATTAATCTGATTAACAGACCACAACCCCAGAAGAAAATGGAATATTTTAAAATAATGGCGGTCTTAGGACTGGTGTTATGAGCAACTGTGCCGAACATACTGTGCTCCACATTAAGTTGAATCAATACTGTCTCTGGGAGATCTTCTATAATCTTCCTCACAAATGTATAGATCCATTAAGAAGAAATTTAGAACTAAAGCCTCATATACATATAACATGACTACATAAAAATTGTGCACAATTTTTAGTATATTGTTTTAATATACTTTGAATACATTAACTTTTACCTCAGTTTTCACTAACATTCATAGAACATTGTTTAAAAAAACTGTAAGAATGAAATCTCAGTCCTTTTTAACCAGTAATGTTTCTGTATATAAAAAGCTTATGTCTCCTATACTTTTAATACTTATGCCTGACAATGGCTTTAGGAAAATGCCAGAACATGTAGCATGTTTCAGACAATAAAATAAGGTATTGTCTAAAAGTAGTTGTGATTGATGGTCTACTGTTTCATCTTTTTACTCAACACAACAGCGTATCTCATCCTAAAAGTGGCAATATAATTTGAAACATATTAGAAACTGGTCTAACATGAGCCAGGGCCTTGTTAGGGTTATCAGATGTTTGATTCAATGTTCTCTGAAACTGTCACTTCTCCCAACCGCAACTGTAACTTCAAGGACCTGATGCCCTCTTGTGAAGCCAACAGTTGCTCTGTCAGTCAAGTAATTCCTTGTAGTAGGTTCATTACAGTATTAACAAGCACCTGCCACTGGTTCCTATTCTGCAACAGCCAAATATATTCCACACCCCCCATGCCTTTGTTTTAAATCCACTTTAATATTATCCCTTCATCCATATGCAAGTCTTCCACATGACCTTTTACCTAAAGCATTTCTCTTTTCGCCTATTTTATTCCTCATGCCCCACCTACTGTCATCTTCTGTGATTTTATCAATCCAATATCTGGCAAGGAGTATAAATTGTGAGGCTCCTCACGCAATTTGTTGCTGCTGTTTCTTCCCTCATAATTCCATGTATTCTCCTCTGCAGCTTATTCTTGAACGTCCCAAGTATATGCTCTTCCCTTACTGTGAGTGATCTCGTTTCACAACCACGCAACACAACAGGCAAAATTACAGTTTTGTATATTTTCTTCTTGTATTTTTTGACAGCAAGCGAGAAGACAAATATTGTTAAATGAATAATTGGAAGCCTTTTCCGACCGCACTCTTCACATGTTACGTGTTGCTCCCAAAATACAACTGTTACTGCGACAGTATATATATATATATATATCATATTATTGAAATAATACCGAAACTAAATAAAGCCTGTTAAATTGTCAGGACACTTACTTTCTTAAGATCACCGGAAATACTAAGAATGGTTTACTTTTCTTACTTTCAGTCAGTTATGTCATATGGTATTATATTTTGGCGTAACTCCCATCACAGTGTTAAAGTATTTAAAATTCAGAAACGAATAATATGAATTATCACAAATTCCAATAGATATGATACATGTCGTCCACTATTTAAACAGCTTGGAATATTACCTCTTCCGTCACAGTATATCTTCTCCATTCTTCTTTTTGTAGTAAAAAATAAGAATTTATTTCAAATAAATTCACAAATTCACAATTTACATACTAGATCAAATGATAATCTGCACTTATTATCAACAAGTTTAACAGTGGTTCAGAGGGGTGTTGCATATTCTGGATCCAAAATTTATAACCATCTACCAACACATATCAAACAACTTTCGGCTAATGTAGTTGTTTAAAACTGCACTGAAGAAATTCTTCCTTCACTATGTTTTTATAGTATTGATGAATATTATCAACAAAACTATAATGATTATTCTTATCATCAAATTAACTAGTTATATATGAGAAATCTATCGGAAAAGTCACATAATATCCTATGCAATGTTTGTATTGTTCATTAAATATATAAAGTTATTACTCATTTATTAGATTTTGTTGCAATGTATAATTAGTTATTAATGTTTAATATGACGGATGCTTTATGCATCGTACATTATTATTATTATTATTATTAATATTATTGCTAATTATTTTACTGGCATGTTCCATATCTGTATGATACAATGGAATAATAAATAAATTGAATTGAACAGGAATTTACGAAATTTACAGTTCCTGGTTACATGCAATGCAACAAACGATTGCCACACAGATGCACCACAACGTTCTAAAGTGTTTTACTTATAAAGTAGTTTCACAATCTTGCATCAGGGTTAACCTTGGAAGTTTTGGAAGATTTTTCTATCGATCTCACGAATGTCAATCATTCTCGTTACGAGCAACAGCAACTTAATTAAAAATACAACAAATATCACTTATATATGACGATTATCGATGCCTGATTAGTGAAATTAGTGCATAAACAATAATGGCAAATTTTATTATAGGTTATAAATATTGACATCGGGAAAATTCCACACACACCAAACTTTCAATGACATCTAACCTTCACATATTATATACTACACCACTAACCATTCTCCTGCATGTATTAAAACTCCTCCATTTGCGTGTGCTGTATTTAGAGACATTTTTAGTTACTTAACGCAAAGAAGATTACAAAAACACACATCCAACACCCCCTTCGTTAATCACTTCCCACTTTTCATATCGTGTCGTGTCACATGATGGTGACGTTTCCGTGACGTAATTCGCGGGCCCCTGAACTGCGCAAGGAATTGTTGCACAGAAATCAATGCGAATATTGTGATGACATGCGTGTGGAAGATGTAACTTTATTTCTGTTATACTATTTAATATCTCCTACTTACATCAAATTGTTACGAATACAACTATGTTATTGTAAAGTGGCGAGTTAAACGCACAACTTGTCGTTCCATAGTTTCTTCAAATATACGATTATATGACAGGATAGTCGTATTTACAGCAACGATACAACTTGCCGACGACCGTGTTATTTGACTTATTCTGTCGACTGAATTAGTGTAAAGTAAATGAAGATGCAATAGTGCCATAGAAACAAGAATACAATCTGCGTGATATACATAAAATCCAAATTCCTTTTAGAGTTGTGGATTCACAAAATCTCTAAGCTGTGATAATGGATGAGAATCTCAGTAGAGGCTATATCCAACTAGGAAAAGCCCGTACAGCCAATGATTTTCGGTTCACAAACGGTTTTAGTCATCTTTCACCCCCAGTAGATAAATGCAACTGTATTTACTTCGCATTAGTTTTAGCTGGTGTTGGCTTCCTTCTACCATATAACAGGTAATACATACACTAAACAAGTATACTCCACCAAAATTATGTTCGTGAAATGACTGATAAAAATAGTAATAAGACTAGAATTAAGCCCACAGTTTTCATTACTGACTTGTCTTTTGTTTCTGTTTCTTTCACAGTTTCATCATTGCTGTAGACTACTTCCAAGCAAAGTACCCTCAAACCACCATTGTATTTGACATGTCACTTGTTTACATAGTGATGGCTTTCTTTGCTGTACTTGCCAACAATGTCCTAGTGGAGACATTATCCTTGAACACTCGCATCACTTTTGGTAGTGTGTCATATTTACTAATAATTTCTGCTTGAATTCCATTGCATGCAGTACAGTCTTTTGTACCATTGTATCATGAAATACCATAGCACAATAATTTTTTATCGCTAATAGATTCTCTGACTTTTACACTGTTAGTATAGAGGTAACAATAAGTTTTCTTATATAAATGCAAAGATATTTCAAACAGAAATTTGCAGAAGATATATGGCATGGGATACCAGGAAACACCTTCGTGGACCACAATTTACTCTATGATTTTTTCACATCTGTGTTTTACAGAAATTTCCTGAAGAGTGAAATATTGCATTAAGTAAGAATTGATAAAGATGTCTGCTATATGCCACACTCATTTAACTGTCCTTGATTTGATCATCCTAATAATATTTGGTGAAGATAAATTATGAAGCTGTCCATTATACATTTCTCTCTAGCATCCTGTTATTTGCTCCCTGTTATGTCCAAATATTGACGTTTAAGTTTATAGATAGCAGATGAGAAGATACAAAATTTTTAATTGAATGCTCGGAAGTATTCCTTCTGCTCTTGACTTCTTTATTAATGTAATTTTTATTTGTTCCTGTCATTCCAAAGTATCTGAACTTTATTATACTTTCAAAGAACTTAAGAACTGTCTTTTTTTATATGATTTTGTCTTGCATTCTGGTGATGATTCTCATATGTTATCACCGGATCAGGAAATTGTCATCCAGGAGGAATCACATACCAAGCCACGGCTTTTGTTCAATTATTTTACAATAATTTTGCATGAAGTAATCGTTTGTAATGCTGAAAAATGCCACTGGATAATCATCACTAATTTTAGGAGGGTGAAATATTGAATACAGTTTGTTTACAGTTCTCACTCCTAACTATTCATCTCTAATGTGACTGAAACAAACTCAATGATGCATGGCATTAAAATCTAGTGGAAGTTTTAATTATATGTATTTCCTTCCTACAAGCTGTCTTTTTGCAACATATGTTGAACTTGAACATAGATACAAAACATGTTATTTCTGCATATTTGGCAAAAGTATTGATATTCTTATGTTTTTCAGGCTATCTGGTGTCCTTCTTCACACTGTTTTTTGTTACAATATGTGAAATTGGACTGGATGTCTTTGATAGTAATACATCTTACTCTATCAATCTAATTGCAGTGGCTATTGTGGCTTATGGATGCACTGGTAAGAGACCTACATTGAAATGTTTATGTATACTTAATAGAGTGAGTACAGACTATATAAATGTGTTACATATGAATAGATGTGTAAAGGACTCACAAATCTAACTGGAAGGTTTGATGATTAAAATCAATCAACATAAATAAAGATTTAGTTCACACCTTGCAGAGAACAGTTAATGCTGTGTATGAAAATAATGATTGTTGTTTATAAGAATGATACAGAGCACACAAATACATTGTGTGGGAAGAATACGGTATTTTAATGTTAAACCTGGTGGTTCATATATTAACCACTAAGCTTTAAAGGGTTCCAGTTGTAATGATGTAACCTTATAGTAACAGATAGTGAGGAGGAAGAAGAGATGTTAGTAATCTAATAAGAACAGAAGAGAGCATAGTTCAAGAACTCAGTGCTCAGTATTGTGTTTTTCAAATATTATTATTAGTGAATTCAGTATACACTTGTATTAAAACTGCTGAGACCAGAAAAGCAAGAATGTTTTTACAGCAGCATAAAATAACATCTGGGACAAGCTAATTCCAGTGCTTTATGTCTGCAAATTACACGTTCCAAAGGCACATACCACTTCTAATAAGAACCATGATCGAATAAAACAAAGTACCACTAATAATGATTACAAAAAATCAAGTTTGACGAAATACCACCAAAACAATGAAACTGATGAATTAGTAAATCAATGGGGATCTAAAATTCCCCACTTAATCTGTCTTACTGAACATCTTCTAAGCAATACTGAAATAAGTTATGTAATTATTAATTCCTGTAGCCTAGGAGCTTCATTTCTATAGAAAATCCCGGTGTAAGTATCTTTGTCCTTAAAACTCTACAATACGCATCCACTGATTTAAACGAATCCTGTTTTGGGCTAGACATAGAAATATGTGCTGTAAAGTTACATTATTCCTCTTCAAATATCTGTGTATTATCTACATATAGATCCCCATCAAGAAACTTCTCATATTTTTTAAATATTCTTGCGTCTATACTCAACAAAATATATACTAACTCTTTGAACATAATCATCTGTAGAGATATAAATATCACTTATTTAGATGATGATAATACTAATAAACAGAAACTAAATTACTTACCAGCTACATTCAATTTATTTAGTATAATTGATTTTCCTACAAGAATTAATAATATTTCAATGTCAGCCATTGTTAATTTTTTTGCTGATAAATATAAAAATGAAAACTTTACAATAAATCCACTCCCAAATGGGCTATCTGACCATGGTGTCCAACTGCTTGTATTAAACAACATGAAAATTCAAAATCCATATATTTTTCATATAATCAGAGGAGACATAAATAAATTTACCATATATGAATTTAAGTTGCATCTTAGTTACAAATCTTGGGGACAATATCTTCTCTGATGACAATGTGAACACGGTATTCAATAACTTTCTCAGTATCTAACTAAGAATATACTACCACAGTTTTCCTCTTGAAAGTGCATCCACAATAAAAATATATATATATATAAATAAATAAACTTTGGATAACAGACAATTAAAATATCATGCGTAGTCGGGAATACTAAATGAATGAATGAATGAAAAAACATAAAAGAGACTTGTACATGTTAGGTAGAAATACCTAATGCCCTGAATTAGAGAGCCATTATAGGTAATACTGTAACATTCTATCGGAAGTCATAAAGACAGCAAAAAAAAAAAAATATATGTGTGTGTGTGTGTGTGTGTGTATATATATATATAAACTTTTCTCAAACTCCAATAACAAAGCTAGAGTCACCTTGGATATCGTCAGAATAATAACTAACAATAGCAAAAGTAATCATGCAGTATCATTAATAAACACTGATAGTAAACTATGCAGCAATAATCAAATTATCACCAATACTTTTAATAATTACTTTACAACACTTCCAGACAAAGTATCTATGAATACCTCAAAACAACTAAATAAAACCCCAAATGTAACTGACTCAATAAACTACGTTCATGAGGTTTTTAAACAACCATTCCCTAACATAAAAGTGACACCCATATCTACCAAAGAAATGAAAGCTGTAATTAAAGCAATACAGTGGAATAATTCCCAAGGATATGATGAAATTCCATTATGAAACCCTGAAAATAATTATGCCCTGTACAATATCCCCTCTAACCTATGTGTGTAATAAGGTATATCTTCAGGCATATTTCCAATGCATCTAAAATATTCAGAGATTAATGCCATTTAAAAAAAAAAAGTGACAAGACTGAAATGTCAAATTACAGGCCAATATCTTTACTCACGCCATTTTCCAAAGTTTTTGAAAGAGCCATTTACAATAGATTGCAATTCCATATACATAGTAATAATATTCTTGCACAGGAACAGTGTTGTTTTGGAACCAATTCCTCAACTGAGTTAGCTACTTACAACTTAACAAACAATATTTTAACGGCTCTTGATAATAAACCATTAGCTTGAGGAATATTCTGTGATCTTACAAAAGCAACGGACTGTGTGAAACATGATTTATTACTTGCATAATTGGAGTATTATGGTATTAACTGTAAGGCAGGTGATCTGATAAAAACCTATTTAAATGATAGGTACCAAAGAGTAATAATAAAAAATGAATACTCCAAAAACAGCTCTGATGGGGACAGTTAAGCAGGATGTACCACAAGGTTCAATACTCGGTCCACTGTTTTTCCTATAATACATTAACGATTTATCATACATAATAAATAATATATCTAAACCAACTTCGCTTGCTGATGACACTAGTATTGTATTTTCTAACTCTGATATCACTGATTATAGCACAGAATTTATAGTGACATTTGATAATGTGATTTTAATAGGAGCCATCCTGTTGTGTTGCAATATTGTAACAATTTATTTATATCAATAACACAACATATCTTAATTAGCAACTTCTAAAATTTAAAGTTAATTTTTAGAAGTTGCTAACTAATATATGTTGTGTTATTGACATAATAAATTGTTACAATTTGATAATATAAACTTACGGTTCACAATCAATTCATTATCATTAAACCTTAATGAAACCAATCATGTGCATTTTACTTCAAAACCAAATACTAAAATTGATATAAACATAAATATTGAAGATATTCAAATTAATAATATTTATGATATAAAATCTCTTGGATCAACCATAGATAACACCCTCTCATGGAAGAAATAATTCAAACAACTATCCTCTAAGTTAAGTTTTGTGGGTTATTTAATCAGATCTCTTAAGTCAATTATGTCCCAAAAAAGTTTAAGAAATATTTATTTTTCTCATGTCCACTCCCCCACCATGTCGTGTGGAATAATTTTTTGGGGCAATTTGCCCTATAGCAACTCTGTTTTTGAGAAACAAAAAAGAGTAATAAGGATTATAATGTATTTATTTATTTTTATTTTATTATGTGTTCAGTTGATCCATACAAGGTGGATATTGAACTTTTCAAGGTAAATGTAACCTACAGTTACAAATGGGAAATAAAATTATAAAATAAGAAATACAAATTACAAAATAAGAAATATAAGTATAAACTAAGAAATACAATCACAAGTAAGAAATAAAATTGCAAAGGGAAACACAATTACAAAGTAGAAATTCAATTATAGGATGAAATAAACAGTTACATACAAACAGTATGCAGGTGTTGTAAGACACCTCGGGATAAT
>Ga0123352_10007235_pt1 | contig 17077 bp, 15 predicted proteins | sample TergutLab28metaG_FD_89700 | JGI IMG/M metagenome (GOLD analysis project Ga0123352, IMG submission 89700) | Labiotermes labralis P1 segment gut microbial communities from Petit-Saut dam, French Guiana - Lab288 P1 | ecosystem: Host-associated > Arthropoda: Insects > Digestive system > Gut ... | reverse complement strand
TTAATACGTCCATCTTCAGGAGCTAGCGACTACTTGTTGCGTTGTGTAGGCTGACTTGAGGCGTGCTGGTGTTATGTAGCGGGATTTTCTGTTGGTGATGTGGTATCCGAGTGTAGGCTGAACCAATGGTTCTTAAAGAATTTAGAGTCTTGGATTTCCATTATTTCAAAACGTGTGCGTAATGTGAGAGTTTAATGATGTTGTTTATGATATACGAATGTACATCTCATGATTCACCGCCGCAACCATCATAGATTTAAGTTTCTGCTAGTGTGGGCCTGGGTCAGAGATGTGGTGTTGGCACCTCTGACAATTTTCGTGACGCAGCACGGGTCTCGGATCATGAAGTGATGAAAGTAAGGTGGTCGTGACGGATGGTTGAATGTGGTGTGGAAGTAATTAGGTGAGGTGTGTGTATGACGAATTCATATGTACGTTCACTCATGCTCGTTGTGAACATGTTATACCTGTTACAAAAATAACACTGTCCGCAGATGTTAAGTCACGTGCAGTACTACCGTTTTCTTTACGGGTGATCCATGGTTAAGTCTAGCTCTGATACTGTGGTGAGGTTCATGCTGCTTGAGTTTGTGTCCTGCCGCTTTTCATCTCGCTTAACGGCAACCACTTTCAAACTACTATACAAACTTACTTGCAGATGATGCCATATAAGACTCGTTTCTGAAGTGTAACCTTCGTTTATCTTCAGCCTTTTCATTGGTCAGCTGTATCCAGGAAGTGTGTGTAGCATGGCGAGAATATTTGTAGGGTACTAAAGCAGCATTCGTTTTTAGACAAGTACAAATCCCCACTTAGGTTTGTACGATCACACCCTACCTTCGTACAAACCATAGGCCACACGTTGGTCCGTACATACACACACAAAAAGCCTGACCATTATACACACGTGCTCACAAACAGTTAAGCCTAATCACGGTTTTAAACACAAGTTCAAAAATCTAGCCTATGTTTTATGCACACAAATCCAAAACAAATTGCCAGAATGGGGACATTTTTTCTTTTTTGCCAGGAGCAGCCATCCTTGTTATTAAAATATCTGGGCATTCAGCGAAGACAACCAAATGCCTTTATATTCTTTGCAGGCTCCCTCACTGTGTGATTGTCATTTTGCACATGGGCCTCACTTTGAGCCCAAGATGGATTCACCTTGTTCCCTTTAAGTGCTGGCAACCACCTGTAAGATCACAAGGTGTTCCCTTTCATTGTGGAGGGCCAGGTTCAGTCTCAGGCCAATTCATGTGGGATTTTTCGTTGATGAAGTGGCACCAGGACAGGTTTCTCTCCAAATATTTCAGTTTTCCCTTGCCATTTTACTTCTCCCAATGCTCCATGATGCACACTTGTTCATTTATATATCGCTGATGCTATATAATCTCAGAAGTTCACTGCATCATGCAGTAACACACTTGATGATGAAATGATCCTTACAAGTTGGTCAAACCCAGAAGGTCACAGTCTCAGATAATGAGTGATGAGCTAGTGCACCCTCCAAGTGACATTGAAGGGTATGTTCTTCACACATGCTATCACTGTGTTGTTCAGGTATTAACCTTTTGGCGCTGGAATTATTTTTTTTTAATTTCAGCACACCGTGTATATAAAATGTGAATAATACAGGAACCAAATACATTAGAATTATGAAACAAACTGCATTTTGAAGAGAAAAAAAAGGAGATTATACACCATGTTTAAAATATTCGGTACCTATATTTGTTGAATAAATATATAAAATGCAACTTTAGAGGTTAGCAGTGCAGTACAACCACTATAGTTGACATTAGGTGTCAAAAGGCTAATGTGAATTAAACCCTTAGTTGTATAGTAGACATGTCATATACGGAATTTCATGAAAATTGTTTGTTTGTTTATTTTCGCATTCCATAGATCCAAATTGGGTTACAAAAACCTTAAGGATATAGAAGTTGTCATACTGTTATGAATATGTCTAATACAAAACAGCTTCTTATCATACATGTTAATTATCATTCTTGTTGTTGCTAAACAGCAGTTTGTATTAAAATACATTTCCAGTACACAGCACTGCTATATACTGTACAATTTAAAATTATTAGAAATGAGTTCCATTGATCCCTATACACAAACCATGATTCCTAATTAAAACTATATTCTAAATACTCTTCCACTGAATAAAATGAATGTAAGTTAAGAAACCTTTTTAAGGCAGGTTTAAATAATTTTATCTCTTTTGTGAGACTTTTTATTTTTAGTGGTAGGTGGTTGAATTACTTTATACCAGAGTAATAAGTTCCCTTCTGGAATACAGTCAAGTTGCACACTGGGGGAGATAAATTTGGTCTCCCAAAGATGGGTTTGTACATTTATTTAGTTTTTTTTTTTTTTTTTTGGTAGTGGCATTGAACAATTTTTTTAATTTTTAATTTTTTTTTAACTTAATATTAATTCTACAATAAAGTATCTCCAAAGCTGCATCCAGAAGTTAATGTTGGCTGATTAATAACCTGGCCCTTAGAGGGAATTAAATATTATTAAACTTATGCATGGTAATGTTCACATAATGGGAGCTGGGATAGCTCAGGATAGTGGGTAGGCTGTGAGAAGGATGATCAGGGGTTCAGTCCCTGACATGGACAAGAGGTTTTGATCACTAAATGCTAAACTTGATCTGGGACCCAGCAGGCCTCCTGTTTAGTGGGCACTGGCAGTTTTATCCAAGTGGGTAATGCAGGTAGATCATGAAGCTGACCATTTGTCTCTGTCTAGTGCCAAGGTTAACAGTGAGTGGAGCTGTACCTCTTTTCCTTGTATTTTTTTATGGCATGCACAGGTACAGCTTTACCTTCGCTGTTAATGTTCATGTCATGAAAGTGCTGTATGTAAAGTTTCTTAAAAATCTCTTCTATTTTAAAGATGCATGTTGAGGTACATTTATGCCATTCAAAGGAAATAATGTAAATGTATCGAACAGTAATACTTGTATGAAAGAAGTGTTGTGTATGGAGTTGCATTGAATTTTTTTTTGGGACTGTAAAGGTACCTGTGAACTTATTTTGCATTGTTGCATATTTCTCTGCCCTTACTCTTCTTTGACTGTGCTAAAGAAGGGAGGCAAGCTCTTCCAGAACACTAGTAACAGCTTACCAAACCAGATCACTGCTTTGTCAAACCCCATCAGACTGTAACTTTGAAGATGGATATTACTGGAGAGACAAGTATTGAATTAATATATTTTTCTGTTCTTTCTTCAGGAAAATGGAGGAAATTGTAAGTGATACAGGGACTGACAGTGAACAGGTTGGATCTACATTCGGCAGTGCTGCCAGTGGATGTGACTTGAGTAACGAGATTAAAAAAGATAACCAACCAACAGAGACAGTGGATGTTGGAGAAGTTGCACATGACAATCCGTATGCTTATATAGACAGAGCGGATTTCACTTCAGAAAAGTTTAAGATTGAAATTCGAGGTCTTCCCAAATTTTATGGGATTGGGGTGAGGTTTCTTTGTTTATTATGTATAAAAATGAATGTGTTTACCCAGCTGAGACGTGACCCAAATGTAAAGGGACCCTCGATCTTTTCATACACTGAAAACCGAAGTTTTTAAAAACATTTAATGATTGACACATGTTTAATTACACTAAACACAAATAGTGTATTTTATTATGCATGCTACATGTACTGTCCATCAGTGGGCAGTGGCTGACCATGGTAATTTTTTGGCTGGGTTTTATTCTAGGGATTTTGGAAATGTTTTCTATGAGTTATGTGAATATATTTGGTTTCTTTGTACTGTTTGTGTCGACTGGTTTAACTGTTTGTTATTCTTTCCGTTTATTTTATTTTGTTTTGTGCGGTGATTTTAATTTTGTTCCTTCTTATTTTATGGTTGAGACTAGATATAATATGGTGTTTGGTATAATTGGTTTGTTGGTTATATCTGTTTTTGGTGGTGGTTCTCTTATATGGTTAATTTGCCCCACTCCTTCTATAATTTGTTTGCCTTATTATTTTAAGTTTCTTACGTTGTTTGTTGTGTTTATCGGTGGTTGGCTTGAAAATTCCTCATCACAATTCCTCTACAAAGCAAGCAGAGTAGCATAGACACTTAGGTAATTAGGTTTATTGGTTGTACAGACTGTACACACATTGCACGTGTGCTATAAGAAGTTAGAAATTTGGAACATAGTGGTAGGATGATTGTGTAATATGCCATTCTAAATGTAATCAAAACTGCTGTAAATGTTCTTTGGTTGGCATTACGGCTTTCATACTTTGTTAATAGCATCTATCAGCCTGTCTGCTTAGAACCTTTCAAATTCCTGGCATGAATTTTCAGTGAGAGTGTGATTTCGTGGTATTCTTGAAGGTTTTCTGTGGAAATTGTCTACAGACATGATTTGTGAAAAATTGTGTTGGAATTTCAAAAGGGGTCTCTATTAGTAAAGTGTCTTTGTCCACCAGTCTTTCTTGAACTTGTGATTCCATGCACAAAGTGACTATTTGGTGTTCACTCTTACTATCACCGTGCATTGCCATGGCAGTAGATCAGTGTGTGATGTTTAGGGCCTGAAGAGCGAGAATTATTGTGTCTTGCATTTGCATGGTACTGCTGTAGATGCCTACCCACTTTTAAACCAACATGTAAGTGTGTACTGTCGTGCATCTGATGCCCCCACATAGCTAACGAACTTCAAACCCACATGCTGTTGTAATTAGATGGCAGTGTTTCTCAAACCAGCATACAACTGTATATGCAGACAGCAGAAACCCACATGCATCTGCAGTTGCTGATGTGCCCCAAACCTAGCCATAACTGTTGATGCTGACAGTTCAAACCCACACCTAACTGTGTATGTTGATCATCCCAAACCTACATAGATTTAAGATATTTTACTAAAGCTTCGAACATTCTCCAGGCAAAGCACTGAACAACTTGAGTCTGTCTGGTAGTTAAGTAAGACTGTTGGGAAGGTGCTTAGCCTTATTTTATGGGAAGGACATTAATAAACTTTATTGTATTCACAGAGTACACCCAACAAGATGCGACGTTTCTCAGTTTATTTATTTATTTCTGTAAGATGCTCTACGTGTTTCAGACGATTTTTCCATCCATCATCAGGAGCTCAAAACTGCACCTACAGTGTCAGGTATTTGTCAGACCATTACTGCTACCTGCTGCTAGCTAGTACCTGATGCTGTAGGCGCAGTTTTGAGCTCCTGATGATGGATGGAAAAATCATCTGAAACATGTAGAGTATCTTACAGAAATAAATAAATAAATTGAGAAACGTCGCATCTTGTTGGTTGTACTCTGCGAATATATTAGTCATGCATGGACATATGAATGTTAAACTTTATTATGTTTCAGGAATTGAAAAAACTTTTGAATGACAAATTAAAACTAGGCTCAAACAAAGTGAAGCCGCCAGCAAGGGGCAGTTACTGGGTGTACGTGTGCTTCCGTTCTGAAGAAGAACGACAGAATGCTCTGGTTGCCTTAAATGGTTATGTGTGGAAAAATAAAACATTGACTGCAGAAGTGAAGTATTTTTCCGTTATCTTTCCTGATTGAAAATTATTGGGTACGTCAGTGGCAGAAATAGGCAGAATTCCTTTTGTATGGTGATACACTTTTTGTCACTAGATTGCTAAACCAGCACCAGATCCGTTAGTGAAGAAACGCAGACAAGAAACACACAAGAATGGAGAGTGTGAAGATGATGCAAAAAAACAGAAGACAAATTATAGGTCACAGGAAGAGTGGCTCAAAGCGTCTACAATTCCACTGTGGAATGTGCCGTATGATAAACAGGTTAGTTTTTATATTGCCTTGCATGTGGGGTGTTCAGAAGAGCAGACATTTCAGCAGGAGTTCGTAAACACACATAAGTTATTTAGTTGGAACTGTCAACCAAACGAAGTCAAAATCTTTTTTTAATTATCTGTGGAGGTGTAATTTTGTCCAGTGATGTTTGTGATTTCTCTTACTTGGCTCAGATGGTTGCCATTATTTTTTCCTCATAAATTTCCAGTTAAGGCTCTGTGGGATTTGTGACAGATGAACTGCCACTAGGACTTTTTTCTTCGAGTACTTTGTTTTTCCCTGTCATTGCCATTCTATCAGTATTTCACACTCATACATTTATCTATCACAGATGCTGTATACTTGTAGCGAGTGAGAGCATTATGAATTACTTATTAATGCTGACTCTAGCCAGTCACGTTGCTAATTCCATTCAGCCACGTTGCGAATTCCCATAGCAGTCTCAGGTTGACTGTTGTATCAGGACTCATACAGTGCTGCTTTATAGTGTTCTTCTCAGGGAACACAGTTTGTAATAATGAAGCAGTCAAAATCAGGATTATAAGGCTCTCTGGCTACATGCAAATCGTGATGGCTTGCCATAATATTCGTGAAACCTTTCCTAGCCTCCTTCATCTCTTGATTGTTCAGTGCTGGAGCAAATAAAGCCTTTATTGCTCCAATCCCAGTATGCCATAGCATTTCAGTATGTTGTGTTATATACTTAGTGTTCCACACTTTCTTGAATCTCTGCTTGCACCTTGCAGCTGACACACTCAAAGGAGTTTTCAGAAACAAGGTAACAGACGTTCAGATGTTGAGAACTTTATTCTGACTTCACTGTATACGTATGTGGCAGATGGTAGACATCAGGTCTCTACGTGGTCATCGTTGACATACAAACATTCATCCCACTGTGGCTGCATGGGTTGTATGCCAGCATACAAGAACTCAGTGTTCAGTGTCCATAGCCAGGAGGTGACAGCTTGCTGCATGTCAGTGTCTGTTGCAAATCGTTTGTTGGGCCAGGTGCTTCTTGTGGAGTCCAAACAGGCAAAAATTATTAGGTGTTGTAACAGTACTGTAGGGAGAATAGTCCATAACTTTCTGGCCATTGCACAGTAACCAATCAGAAGTTCCTTTGGCAATATGGGGCCCAGTGATTCCATCCCCTTGGTCCCCTTCAGAGGCACCTGGCTGATGAATGATTTGCAACATATGCTGACATGAAGCAAGGTGTCACCTCCTGGTTAGACATTTGGCATCAGTTTATTCTGTGCTTGGATACAAGCCTTGCTGCCAAGGAGCGACAGATGTTTAAGTGCCAGTGGTGACTACATGCAGGTCTGATATGTACTGTTTGCTGTCCATGTGGCATGTGTACTTTGAAGTCAGAACAAATTTCTCGGGGTCACATTGTTTGTTATGTTATTGTTTGAAACTGTTCTGTACATCTTGCCATGAAGTGAGAATTATATTTAGTATGTTTATGGTAGCTCAGTCAGTATAGGGACTCTTAGCAGCTGGAATGACAGAAGTTGAGTGTTGTGGCGGGGTGTTAACTTTTTATCTTAGCCATCATGTTCTATGTTGTGGGGTGCTCTGTCATCAGGTTAAAGGGACCGTGGCATGAAGCTGGATGGGCTGTACAACAGTAGCTTGTTTTCAGAGTAGCTAGATCATCATAAAAAGAGACAGAAGGGAAGAAATTTTCCGTAGACATAGACCTTCTTCCACCCGCCCAGTAAGACATCTCACAGTTGCATCTGTTGCTGTTACAGCATCAGTTGCAGCCTGTGCGTCTTTACTGAGATAAACGTTCATACAGTATGTGTTGCCTGTCATGTCAGGAAGCTTATAAATTTTGGTGCCAAGCAGTTTATTGGTCTAGGTATATACTGTCTAAAAATGACCTGGCCTTTGAATTTCACAATAGCTTTATCCACAGCCAAATGTTCAGGCAGGCTGTAAAGTGCAGTAAACAACTGCTTAGCTTGCTCAGTCTGTCACAGTTGGTATGAGTGGCGTCAGGTTTGTTAGTATTGTCAGGGACACTTAATGAGCATAGAGTATGTAATGTTGTGCTTCACATTTAGTGGTGTCACTGTTGTAAAATGGTGTGTGGAGTTGTTGAAGCGTACACCAGCAGTCATTCAGGTCGTCTGGTGTGCCATCTGTGATGTGTGTAGTTAGAGCAAAGAGCAGTACAGTGTCAGGAGCTGTCACATCAGGAAGGGGGTTGTCCATCTCACTAGGAGTTAAGTTTTGTCAGCAACACAATTTGGTCTGTTCTAGCAGCAGTTGCATGTCTGCTGTGAAGTTCATAAGCACAGTGAGTGGAGTACTGGCTCTGTTGATTGAGGGGGGGGGTCTTGTGTTTGTTGACACCTGTTGGAGCCCCCACTAGGTAGGTGGAGGGCCCTGTGCTTTCCTAGTGGAGGTACCGACTGGCACTGATCCCAGGTTGCAGCTGCACTGCAGCCATCAGAGTTGTTGTTTGTGGCTAATCCACATTCTGTGTTAGCACTGCTAAGTTTTCTTTGACGGCCACAACTGGGTGTCCGAACGGTAACTTTAGTCTGCCAATCTGTGTACTGTAATTACAAAAAACCACTGCCCTGTAGACTGGAGAATGGCATACTGCGAAGATTGGACTAGTTTCTTGGGAATATGTGTGAGATTTGTGCAAGAGAAAGAGTGTGTAAGAGAGAACATGATTCCATGAACAAGAAAGCCACCTCTTTAGCGTGAGAAGTCGAAGCATAATATTGACCCACTGCCCACAGTATCATGTGGTGCTGTTTCAGCGATGTGAAGCAGAACGCTCCTGCCCGTTTGCTTGGAATTTATAGGTGCTGGTAGATTAAGCATCTATATGTGGACAAATTCCTGGTTCCACTGTACTGTACTGTAACCCAGGGGTGACCAGACATTCACGGGGAATGTCAGAAGTCGCATTACCTCTATGGATATCATGTCCTTTTGATGATCAGTTGCGGCATATCGATGTAGGCATTTCATCTCCAAAGGGTCAAACTGAAAGCAGGCAACGTGATATTGTAACTAATGAATCACTGGCTTGATTTATTTGTTTTAATGTTCATAGGAGAATGGAGATTTAGACAGATTTTATTGATATAAATTGATGATTTTTTATTGTTTCTTTAATCACTGTCTTACAACTGGTGCAGATACTAATGTATCGTTATGTTTGTAGATTGAACAGAAGCAGGAAAATATCAGGCAGATATTGGTGAAAATGGGTCATGAGATTCTTAAGGGGAATCCTGCTCTGAAGCCATGGATTGAGCTGCAAAGGTCAAAGTATCATGGATTACCTTGTGAGTTATGGGATGTTAGAGCTTCTCCTGTGTGCGATGGGTATCGCAACAAATGCGAGTTTACCGTAGGTATGTTTACTTGTGCATCTGTTTCATGATTTATATAATGATATAGGCTGTGTAGTGTGGGGCTGGGTAGCTCAGTCGGTATAGCGACAAACTGTGGGCTGGACGGTCTGGGATCGAGTCTCAGTGGGGACGAGATTTTCCACCCATCCAGACTGACCCTGGGGCCCACCCAGCCTCCTGTAAAATGGGTACCGGGTTTTTCCTGGGGGTAAAGTGCAGCTGGGGCGTGCTGCTGACCACTCACCCCGTTCTAGTGCCACGGTCATGGAAGAGTAGAGCTATACCTCTACCCACCCTGTGGGCCACGCCGGGCCTGTAACGGGATCACTTTATCTTTATAGGCTATGTAATGTATGTAGTATCAATGGGAAGATGATAATGGTCAAGTGTGTGGTTTTAATTATGGTGTAAGGGTGCTGTTATTTGTTTAGTGTAAATAATTATATAATAAAATCATGTATTAGAAGCCTGGAGACGGGTTGATCCTGCCCATGGAGCATATTGCTGTATTAAGTTTTATTTTATGTATATTGAACTGTGCATCATTGTGGTAGTTGAAGAATAAGAGACCAACTTGATGTCACTTGTTATTATGTTTTATTTCACTTCTTCTGTGCTCAACATGTTTCGGACATTAATACAGCCATCAACAGGGGCCTGCAACTCTTCTATTGAATCACCACATTGGTCGTGTGTTCTTGTTTTGATGTGTGTTGGAGTTTCGGTGTGCTTAACAAATTAACAAAGTCACTTGTCTGTTATGTTAGCACAACATTTGAGAACCCATGGGTTAAGTGATTTACTGACAACATGTAGAGAATAAATAAACAGGTTTTGGATGTCTGTGTGACTGTGCACCATTGATCCAATAATATAAACAGCCAACTGGATGCAACCAACTGACCTCATCCTTGTCACCAGCAGGCAGCATCGTCGGTGCTTTATACCACAAGCTGTAAACACAATCTAGTGCTCCTGAGGATGGGCGAAATTATTGCCGGAAACATGTCGAGCTGATTGAAATTATCAGTAATAAAATTATTATTGTTGCATCTAGTTGGCTGTTTATATTATTAAATAAAGAGGTATTTTTGTACATTTAATGAATGTTCTTTTTTTTGGTGCAGAGTTGAGTGTTGGCACTGTGTTGATTTCTGTACATTTATTTTGGTTTAGGTATTAACGAGGAAACAGGAGAACGAACAGTCGGTTTTCGGCTCGGAAGTTATGTTCAAGGCTTTACAGGCGTTGGACCAGTGGATTGCTTGAGGCACATTCCGGATCGTATGAAGGAAGCAGCTAAGGTATTGGGAAGATGACTAAAAAATAAGTCATTTTAATTAATTTCCACAGTTTAAGTAACTCAATACAGTGGATTTTGTCATGAAAAGCTACTAGTTCCATCAATTAATTCATAAATTGCATGCATGTTGTGGGATACAGAGGTTGATTAAGGCGTTCACAAAGCCCAACTCTTGTACCTATCCTTTCTGTAATATCCATTCTAACTATTTTGACGGTCTTCCTGAAAATGAACCCTCGGGTTCTAAACATGTGGAAACATATTAAAATCAAAATTATTATTTAGCAGGTTCAACATTTCCACATCTTCCTGTGCCCATTTGACAATTATCTTCTTCCTCCATTTGTCTCTGTCATTCCCGTCTTCTTCCATTAATCCCTTTTCCCCCAACAGTCCTCTAATCCCTTCCACCCAGATAGCTCTAGGTCTTCCTCGTTTTCTTCTTCCTGGTGGGCTCCATTTCATAACTTTTTTTGGTAGTCTCCCCTCTTCCATTCTCTGAACATGTCCATAACATTTTAGTTGTTTAGTCTTATTATCGTCTAAAAGAGATCTTGTTACATTCATTTTTTGTTTAATAATAGTGTTCCTAATTTTGTCCTTCCTGGAAATTCGAGCCGATCGTCGCCAGAAGTCCATTTCTGTGGAATTCAGTTTTGATACCGTTTTTGCTCTTAAACACCCTGTTTCTGCTAAATTGAAATCAAAATATTAATTTAACAAATGTGCATTTTGTTGGTTTATAATATATATTTGTATAGTGAATTCTGACGTTTACCAATTGCACTTAAGTAAATCATCCATCTAAATGAACTTTCGTTTGTGAGGGATTTAAATTTTAGTGCGTACCTTATGGGGAATGTGACAATTATGTGAACCAAATGGGATAAAATTATAAAATTAATGTCATTTTGTGGGAAGTAAGTTGTAGTTTTTTCATTGCCTCTTCAAAATGCAGTTAACTCTCCTTATTGCCTGATTTCAGACTTCTGCCATGAAGTATATGAGTAGCACGCTCTTCTGGGCTGTTACACAGTGAGTAGTGGTAATTTCTTACTGATGTTTTTGGAAAGCCATCTTCAATGTTCAAGAATCCAAATCACACCATGTAATAACCCAGAAGAGCACAATTCTCAACTGTTTTCATTGCCTAGATGCATATATAGATAGATGGATGGATGGGTGGGAGGGTGGGTGAATGGATGGATGGATGGATGGGTGGGTGGGTGGTTGGGTAGTTGGATGGATGGATGGCAAAATTCAATAATTTTATATTTCTGTGCTTTCTGTTATTTACATTATGGTAAAAGGTTTGATTTGACAAAGGGCACTGCTGTGTCTTGATATCGTTTCCCTCTACTTGCATGGAGCTGTGAACTATTTTTTTATAATAATTCCGACGAGAAGCACTAATTTCTCCAATTTTTTTTTTTTTTTTTTTTTGGAATAGGACTCTGCATGTTTCGGACACTATCTCCGTCCGTCATCAGGAGTCGAGCACTGTACACACAGCAATAGGTATAGGTCATACAGGTTATACAGGTTATGCTGACTGCTTGCTAGCAAGCAGTCAGCATAACCTGTATGACCTATACTTATTGCTATTATTATAAGAATATATCATGATGCATGATCCTCAGAACGTCATACTGTGAGCTGTGCTTATGTCTTGACCTGCATATTTGACATGAGGGGCATGGCAGCTCTTTTGTTGGAGTAGACCATAGCGTATTGACAATGCATTCCAGCCTACCAACATTGGTGGCAGTACTAGGTGCTACACTGGTATATAAAATTTATATATGAACTCAGATAGGTAACTTGATGTGTTCAAGTAGTGGGTCAGTTTACTGCAGACAGCATCAGAGTGAGACAGTTACGTATAAAGGAGCTTCACAAATGGATGTGTTGCTGTGACTATGACCGTTCTTTAAACAGAAGCCACGTCGTGTGATGCGTGTTTTGTACTGTTTGTCGCCAGATTTTTTTTGTATCTTGCTGACCGTAACTTTATGTGTAGAGTTACTCTGGAGAAGGCTATAAGTCATACAAATGGCATTATGCAGCACAGACAGAGGCAAAATACATTGCCATGCCAGTGTACTGTGCACAGTATGGCTGTATAGATGGAAGGGTAAAATTGTACTGCATGTAGTATATCAGATAATGGTTATTATTCTTCCAGCAGTGCCCAGGTCTTCCAAGTAGTTTCTTTCCTCCAGGTTTTCCTACCAAAACCCTATGTGCATTTCTGTTCTTCCCCATCTGTTACACACTTTCTGAATTTCTGTTTTCTGTCATCAATCCATTGTCACAAATTATGTTTGATATTATCTGTAGAGAAATGAAGCGTAATGTTTGAGAGGAAATAATAGAATCAGAAAGGGCCAGGATATTTTACTAGACTGTTAATATTTATTTATATGGAAAATCTTTGAAGTGGTCAGAATTGTTTTACGCATTGTGTAGTTTCCGTTGCCTAAAATTGGACACATAGAGTAGAAACTTCCTACTGTCTAAGAGAAGAAAGATTAAAATATGCAGAACTACAAATATGGATCAGAAAGTAAGTTTACAGCACCTATATATCAGAGGCAAGATGTCAGTAGAGGGTACGTACAGTACACAGTGAAGGTGTCAGCAGTATACCGTATTTAAACATAGTCCATTTGACAGCAGAGGCACCTGTCACAGGATGCAATAAGTTTGTGTCCATCCCAAATGCATACAAGAATGTCCCTACTGTGAGCCATGTGCTGGTAACACATTTGACGTCTTCCGTGGAATTAAAGTCCCAAGGCGGAAAACAGTTGAACATCGCTGGTTGCCAAATGCAGCTAGCGTGGGGCTGGTCCAACATATCTGAACGCAACTTCTGCAGCAAGTACCAATTCTGCTGTGAAATGTGTAATGGAGGAGAACTGTGCCATTGCTACGAAGATGGAGACATTCTCTCATGATGGCTTCTTGAAAGCTTTCTGAGTGTGGTACGGTACCTACTGGCATTTACTGTGTGTCCATATTCTGGGAAGTCCACCAACAACATACCAGGTGAGTCCCAGAAGACGGTGGCAACTACTGTGCCAGCCTGCAGGTGGTGTCACTTAACACTTCTTTCAGGAAATTGAGTGAGCCAAGTTGTTTCCACTCAACGATTGGTTTCTTAACTGATGGGAATTAAGTGATAGGTGCTTGTCTCGTCACCAGGAACAGTTCCATGTGCTGCATGATGTTCAGGGAGGTCAGGCAAGCCATCATTCTTGCCACCGTGTCATCAACAGTCAAAGCTCCCGTCTGGCACAGACTGATGGTACTGTAATTGACCTGCTGTGATGTGCTGCAGAGTGCCAATGTATAAAACTAGGTAATATGCCACACACCACACAGTTGCACGTCTGTGCATCTGATTGAGCTCCACAGAATGTGCAGTATTGACTTCAGCTGTCATCGGGCTCTTTCATCGACTTTGATTGTCGTCCGTCATGTTTTGTCTGCTGGATGCCTCTGTGCTGCATCATTTGGCAACCTGTTGCCTGGACATTACATCATTTGGCAACCTCTTGCCTGGACATTACATCATTTGGCAACCTGTTGCCTGGACATTACATCATTTGGCAACCTGTTGCCTGGACATTACATCATTTGACAACCTGTTGCCTGCACATTACATCATTTGGCAACCTGTTGCCTGGACATTACATCATTTGACAACCTGTTGCCTGGACATTACATCATTTTAAGTTTGTACATACCATAACAAATTAAGTGAAAGCAATAAAATATGAAATCAGACATTGGACAGGACTGAAAATAAGAGCACAAGACAGAGAGTTTGTCAGATTGAGGTTATGTTGCTGTTGGCATGTGTTGCGGCAGGAGTCCCTTGTTCGCACAGGAATTAGTATGTTTGAATTATGATATCTAAAATTAAGAGAAGAAGGCAGACTGAGGGTGTCTGAGAATAGGATCATGAGGAAGATACTTGTGTTAGGTGACTGGAGAACACTGCATAGTGAAGAGCATCATGATTAGTACTTCTTACCAGCTAGTGTTTGGGTGATTAAAATTAAGGAGGAATGTGATGGGAAACTTGAAGGAAAGAAGCCACTTTGAGAACCTAGGCTTAGAGGGGAGGATAATATTGAAATTGTTCTGGATAATAGAGTGTGAGGTGGATTACTGTGGCTCACAATGGGGACAAGTGGCAAGCTGTTGTGAATACAGTAATGAACATTTGGGTGCCATACACTGCAGAGAATTTCTTAACTAGGTGTTCAACTGTTAGCTTCTCAAGAAAAGCTGTGTTGCATGGAGTTTGTTGGTTTGTTTATTTGGTTGGTTGGTTGTTTGTTTGTTTGCTGGTTGGTTTGTTTGGTTGGTCAGTAGTTTGTTGTGTACAGCTATTTGGAGAGGAAAGGTATGGGAAAGGACAGGTAATGAAAGACATGTAGCAGAGAGTATGAAAGGAATGGATAAGGATATAGAAGGAGCACTTACAGGAAGGTGTATATGGGTGAAGGCTTTGTTATATCACTTAGGCACAGCATGCTAGGTGTGGGATGTGTGATGATTTGTTGTTGCAGTGCTGTCTGTCTAATGCACTTGTGGGATGTGATGCTGTGTTAGGTGTTTGGTTTGGTTGTTTCAAAGTACTGTGGTGTCTTCATCTGTGGGGTCATGCAGTCAACTGTTCGCAGACCGCTTGGCCCTGAAAATCAAGTCACTTTGATTCTTTGAAACATTTGGAACTGCCTACACAGTGGTACAGTATCAGATCCCAGAAGACATGAATCTTCACCAGCATTTCTGTGAGAACCCCAAATCTCACACTGTCATTTTTGCTACCATGCTGGTGGGATATCAGGTGTGGGATGATAAGTACAGTAACAGTAGAGTAACAGTACAGTAACAATACAATAACAGTACAGTAATGGTACAGTAATAGTAGAGTAACAGTACAGTAACAATACAATAACAGTACAGTAATGGGACGGTAACAGTACAATAATGGTAGAGTAACAGTACAGTAATGGTAGAGTAACAGTACAGTAATGGTAGAGTAACAGTACAGTAATGATACAGTAACAGTATGGTAACAGTACAGTAATGGTAGAGTAACAGTACAGTAATGGTACAGTAACAGTAGAGTAACAGTACAGTAATGGTACAGTAACAGTATGGTAACAGTGCAGTAACAGTACAGTATGGTAATGGTACATTAACGGTATGGTAACAGTGCAGTAATATTACAGTAACAGTGCAGTAACAGTCCAGTAACAGTGCCACATAATTGCTGTTGAACTCCAGTTTTGTGTAATAAAAGCCATTCCCTCTCATACTACATGTTTCATAGAATATCATTTAATGTTTTGGTACCTGTTGACTTGCAGGCATTTGAAAAATATGTGCGATCATCAGATTTAGGTGTGTTTAATCCAGAAACACACGGAGGTTACTGGCGACAGCTTATGGTGAGGCTGTCCACGGGCAGCGATCAGCTGATGTTGGTGGTTGGAATGCATCCACAGTCTCTTTCACAGGAAGAATTGCACAAAGTGAAGGAGCAACTTAAATCTTTTTTTACACAAGGAGAAGGGAAGAATTGCAATGTGGCCTCTCTGTATTTTCAACACATCATGAGGAGGTAGGATATGAAATTGTACTTCTTGTAGCATGGGGGAGTTGTGTATTTCTACAAACGATTTTCGGTAGGTAATGATCCCTAGGTCATGAATATTAAATGAGAAAGTCATTACAACATTACATGGAGGTCAGTTATTCTGTTTAAATGTCACTGTTTTGTTTAACTTAATCACAAAGCACATTGATGTATCATTCCACTGTTGGTACAGATTTAAAAATTCCGTTGTACTATGCTCATAAATTAGGCTGTTGCTTTGGCAACCATTCACAAACAGGTATTTCCACTTCTTCATTTATGTCCAATTGACAACCTTCCGAACGTTGCTTTGGTGGTCTGTGCAATTTTCTCCACTTATGTTACCTTCACGTCTACCCTCAATGTCCTGTGCCAGCTGGTGAAGTTGCTGTTACAGAAGTCCTCTCCACCACATTCAAACTCTCTGTACAATGGTTTATGAAACTGGTATGTGTACCGCTGCCGGTACATGAAGCATTTTTACTGGTATGTGGCAGTTAATGAAGAGTTTAGAGAAGAAATAAAACATGATCCACGTATATATGTATATATATATATATATACACTGACATAAGGTTCATCATCCCCGTTGTGTTTGTAATAAACTAGATTGCAGTGTATATACTTGTCTAACACAACTATATGATGGTAGATATATGTATATAATTTATTACATAAAGAACAACTACATGTTTTGGCACTTTTCATTGGCCAACTTCAGGTTGATAAATGATAAAACTTAGTAAGCAGCTATACTCAACTTGTGTGTGTTGTATAGAGTGGGGAGGTAAGAGGTGAGGTGGGTATGAGATCTGGCATGTGTTGTGTAGATTGGGTGGTGTGGGTACATGGGTTGTGTAGGTTGGGTGGTGTGGGTACATGGGTTGTGTAGGTTGGGTG
>Ga0123352_10007233_pt1 | contig 17079 bp, 10 predicted proteins | sample TergutLab28metaG_FD_89700 | JGI IMG/M metagenome (GOLD analysis project Ga0123352, IMG submission 89700) | Labiotermes labralis P1 segment gut microbial communities from Petit-Saut dam, French Guiana - Lab288 P1 | ecosystem: Host-associated > Arthropoda: Insects > Digestive system > Gut ... | reverse complement strand
CACCCTAGCCAATGGCTCTCAAGTTCGTGTAGAAGACCTAACCGGAGACGAGATGCTTTTGGTCTGGGATTTCAGAACAGGAACTTTCACATCCGCGCCAATCATGTTCATCGACAATGACGCCCGCGAATACAAAGAGGTCGCAAAGCTATCATTCGCAAACGGCAACTATGTGAAAATCATTGACGCACACGGGTTCTTTAGCACAACTCTAAACAAATATGTCCGCATCACAACCTACAACGCATATCAGTTTGTCGGCCAGTATTTCTTGAAACACTCCTCTGGCGAAAACATGGCAATGGAACGAGTGCGCCTTGTTGACACAGATGTGTTCATGCACTACACAGCCTCATGGAACCCAATCGCACCGAACCACTTTGCTTTCTTCGCAAATGGCATGTTGTCGGCGCCTGGATTGTTTGTACGCATGGGTTTCCTCAATGTTTTCACCGTTGACGCGGAGACATTAGCATTCTGTGTTGAATCGTACCTTGCCGACATCGAAATGTTTGGGTTGCTTTCCTTTGAACAGTTCAACCAAATCATGCCTGGCTTGCCAGAAGTTTTCTTCTACGCGTTTAACGGTCAGTACCTACAAATCAAGATGGGGCGCGGGTTGATAACTTGGGATGACCTTAACGAGCTTGTGGAGAGATATGGTGCTTTGTTGGCGGCTTGAATATTCTAAAATATACATTAAAAAGTCGGAGTTTGCTCCGACTTTTTTGTTGTGTTGCTCTATTCACCCCAACCTCACATTCGTCAGGTCGAAGTGCGGGGCGACGTTTGTGAAGAACCAGTAGTAGCGTGTTTCAACTACGCTCTCGGTCATAGGGCGGGAGAACATTGGGGTGCCGTTAACATGAATAGTTGTTAGTTGGTTTGCAAAGTCGGTTTCAAATCGAATTTCGCCAAGCGAGTTAATCTTGTGTCCGTTGCCCATGCGCGCGCTTTGCATCATGTGGGCAAATGTTCCGGCGAAATTCAATCCGCCGCCTAGTGTTGTTGCGTACAAATCTCCTGTATCGTCACAACGCACAACTCCGAATTGTAACGAGTCGGTGTATGTGCTCGCGTCATTGTTAAAGCCAAGTTCAAGTGCGATGAATTGACCTTTTTCCAAATAGTTTGTACTAAGGTCGAAATGAAAGAAGTTTGCCTTTCTGTTTGGTTCAAGTCCGGTGCCGATAAATGCGGTTGACCCACCATCGTGTCGGCTTTGTCCGATCCTGATGCCGTTTTCAATTTCTGAGGGCGTGCCGCCGTGGTCTGTGAAGTCGCTGTATACTATCGTGCGTGTTGCGTGGTGGTTGTATATTGTTGCTTCGCCCGTTTCAAATACATGAGTCGGTGTGGCATGACCAAGAGCCGCAACCGCTATTTTATATTCCCGCCCTGGCATAAAAGATGCGTCTAGGTAAGTGGTTTCTACCACGATTGGGTCGGCGTTGTTGATTGTAACACCATAGTAAATCGCATTAGGCACATGGTTCCAATACACGACTTGGTTTGCCACCGAAACATTAGACGGTGCAGACAGAACCACAGGCTGTGAAATGTCTAATTCATAATCGTCTTTTGTCCCGTTATCACCGCAAGCAACCAAAAGAAAGCCAAGGGGCAGTATCAGCGCAAACACTAATGCAGATTTCATAAACTTTTTCATATGGGTAGTGTTTGCAGTTTTTTGATTGCTATTCAGCGCGCTACACTCTATCTTTTGTTTCGGCAAGCTCTTTCCACTTCAAAGTTTCTTTGCGTTGTTTTTGTAACAAAATAAACGAGAATATTCCCCCTAACAAAAGAATGGCAGAGGCTATCCCGCCACCAATCCACAAAATGTGTGAATTGGGTCTTGGGTCATTTGGTCTTGGCGATGGCCTTGGCAAATCAACTGATGGGAAGTCGTTGATATTAATCCCTGACGAGTCACCGTTAACTAAAATCTCGCCTGTGTCGGGATCAACCGTTATATTAGCTTCAGGCGTGACCGATATTCCAGTAGGTTCACCATTGACATAAACATAGCCATCAGGACCGACAACTACAACAACCATGGATGGGGAATCTCCACCTGTTGTGATGTCGGTTGGAACGCCATTCATGTGAACGACTCCGTTAACGACAGTCAGCCTTATGAAATCTGCAACATTTTTACTTGTGCGTATGCTGTCAAGGTAGATGTATCCAGTTTCTTCGTCAATAGTTACAACAGAGGCAGTAACAAAATCGTTTACATTTTTACCGATTGAAACACCGTTCAACAAAATATCGCCAGTTGCTTCGTCCACGGTAACATTCGCTGTTGTGTCTACAAAGTCGTTTACATTTTTGCCTGTCGAGATACCATTCAGTAAGATATATCCGGTTGCTAAATCAACTGTGACTTCTGCGGTCATGTCTACAAAATCATTTACATTCTTGCCAGTTGAAACACCATTCAGCAATATGTATCCGGTTGCTTTGTCTACGGTTACATTCGCAGTTATGTCAACAAAATCATTTACATTTTTACCTGTAGAGATACCGTTCAACAAGATATATCCGGTTGTTTCGTCCACGGTTACAACGGAGGCAGTAACGAAATCATTTATGTTTAGACCAGTAGATTCGCCATTTAACAAAATATCGCCAGTAGAACTGTCAACGCTTACGGTTATGTTTGTGTCAACGAAATCACTTATGTTCTTGCCAGTCGAAACGCCATTCAATAAGATATATCCAGTTTCTTCGTCCACGGTTACAACACTTGCCTCTATGTAATCGTTTATATTTTTACCAGTCGAAATACCGTTTAACAATATGTACCCAGTTGCTTCGTCCACGGTAATATTTGCGGTTGTGTCTACAAAATCGTTTACATTCTGGCCTGTCGAAACGCCATTTAACAAGATGTATCCAGTTTCTTCGTCAACCGTCACAACACTTGCCGCTACATAATCGTTGATGTTTAGGCCAGTTGAAACACCGTTCAATAAAATATCTCCGGTTGCTTCGTTCACGGTAACATTCGCGGTTGTGTCAACAAAATCATTTACGTTCTTGCCGGTTGAAACACCGTTTAACAAGATATACCCAGTTGTTTCGTTAACTGTCACAACTGCCGCCTCAACGTAATCATTAATATTTAATCCTGTTGGTGTGCCATCTAATAAAATTTCGCCTGTGATTGAATTAACCGTGACCGTTGGATTGCTGACGAAACTCGAAATATTGACTCCTGTCGGTATACCTCCCATCAAAATATCCCACGTCGTTGTGTCTATCGTGATTGGTGGAATGTCAACATAAGAGAACACATTCCTGTTTGTCGGTACGCCATTTAGGTAAATATCTCCGTTTGGTGCAATAGCAATGTGACTTTCGGCATTGCCAGCGCGGTCAATGCGTGGGTCAAAATAGACTGCATATAAAGCAATATCTCGGTTCATCAGTATCGTTTCGCCCAACATGAAATCAACTTGACGTGCGTTGGCACGGGCTTGGGTGCTTGCGAAACCTAAAAATATTACTGGGTTGGTGGTGTTTGGGCGGAATAATACTCCTTCGCCTATTGTGAAGGTATCTCCCGATGTTCTGAATGAACGGTTTATAAAGCCTTCTATATTGTGATGTTCTTTGCTGTGGTTGATTGTTAATTCAAAAACTTGCGTGCGGTTGGCAATAACTGCGTCAAATGTCGGTTGCAAATCTAAGGTCGGAATATTTGCGCTGCGCATTTCGGCTGGTGTCAAAGACCGTGCGTGGTTTGACGGAATCCATTCCAATGCAAGCGAAGCATTGGTGCCGGTAAGATTTGTTCTTCCACCATTCATCACATCAACAAGGGATTGCGATCCCACCATTCCAAATTCATTAGTGATGTTGTTTCGTACCCTTGTTACACTACCAACTCCGAGTTGTGATGTTCCGGTATTACTGAACCCTGTTACATCTGTGAAGGTCAATGTACCTGACGAGCTAGCTGCTTGTATATGACCTATTCTATAGGCGGGTGTAATTGGGGACATGCTGTATACATTTGTTAACCAATTAGTCGCAGCAGCACCACCACCGGTAACAGCAATGATACCACCAATTCCAGTCTGGCTTCCACGCAAGATAGAGGCTTGCAAATCACCTCGTGAATGGCTGTTTATTATCTGGACATTCCTTCCCGTGCCAAAAATCCCACCTACACTGGTTGCACGAGTAGCATTTATGCTGCCATAAAACATTGAATTTATAATGACTGTAAAACCATCTGAACTTGCAACAATTCCTCCAGTATAATGCATTGTATTAGCACCAGTCAAAGTAGCAGGTCCATCCAAGTTGTACATGCTCCCGTAGTTAACGGCATTAAGAACCCGCGCACCTGTAGAAGCACTTCCAACAATACCGCCAACACTTGCACTTGTTGCTGCTGGGGTTGTAAGCCCAATAAAATCAAAGTCCACATGACTTATGATGTTGTAAACTTGCGAATTTGTCATAGCACCAGCAACAGCCCCCCCGCCAAGACCAAGCGTTCCAGTAAAGTTATTAACATTACCATCTAAAACGAGATTTCGGACACTTGCATTTGTAAGATTTGCAAATAATCCAAATCGACCACCTCTAAGGGCCATGCTTGTTGAAAGCGTTATCTTGTACATTTGACCATCGAATATTCCAGTAAACTCATCAATAGGTATCCATCTGCGCCCGCTTAAATCTATATCATTAACCAACAGAATGTGTGCCCCTCTTGCACGAGTACGTGTTGCAGTTGCAGTTGCTTGATTGGTCAAATGCGCTAATCCCGCCAATTCTTGTGGTGTCGAAATTAAGAATGGGTACTGCGCCGTGCCGCGACCTGGAAAGAAGTCGAACCAGTCCGTGCAAAAATTGCCCTCGGCATGCCATGTACCATCGTCCACGCTTGCGTGTGTTGTCAATGGGACTGTAAAATACAAAACACCAGTAATTGTCAAGCAAAGAACTAAGCACGCAGCGGTAATTTGGAAAACCATCTTTTTATTAAACATGCAAATAGTATGTCACATTTTGCGGGTTTTTCAAACGGGAAATTCATAATGTTAAAAAACTAGATTTTAATAGTACATATACAGTAGTATATACAAACCAATTCGTATATACTATAAAAAAATGTATTTGGAGGTTATTATGTTGACTGAACAAAATAAGCAAGAATTACTAGGGGTGTTTCAAGGGCTCACATCACAGCAAATTCACGACAGATTTGTTGCAATCACCGAAAGTGACTCTTTTGGTGATAAAAGTGACAGAGCAATGGCGACTGCGGATTTCGCAAGAAACCATATTAAATCCCGTCAAGAATTGCTAACACCTTCCGATGAAATGGAAGTTGTGACAAGGATAAGAGAAACACGAACCGCTGCACCCAAGATGAGTTAGTGAAATAACATTGTTAATCAGTTACCGGCACGCAAAAAACATTTTGTACAGTTGCTTGGTTTGTTATATTTCCACTTGCACTGGCCGTAACATTACCCCTGATGAGCAGAGTGTAGTTTTCATTTGGATTAAGGTCTGGGATTTCTATACTTCCCGTCCAAGGTGAGAGCCAAGTAGTGCCGCCGTCAATTGAGTATTCTATTGTTACTGGGTCAAGCTGCGGGTCTATTATATCCGTCAAAACGATTTGGCTTGCTACCAAGTCGCTGGTGTTTGTGACGGTTATCTCGAAATAGAGTGTTCCCCTCACCAATGTATAAGCACAATTTACCCCTTTTGATACTTCAAGCGCAGGGACAATAATTAAAACATTTACCGTATTTGTATCTTCTGTAATTGTGACTGTCTGATCGCCTGGCGGTGGAACATAGGTATAGGTTAATGATGCCGTATTGGGAATAGGATTCGGATTTGGAAAACTTGTTACCTGCGCTTGGAATGTCACGGTAAGAGTAGAGCCGCCTGGTACATTGGCTCCAACGGCAAAACCTGTATTTGGGTTGACATTGGGCAGCCAATTCCCATTCACATATACGCTTTGGTTAACAAAGGTATAACCATCTCCCATAGTGTCTTGAAGCCAAACACTTGTAAATGGTTGGCTTGTAACATCTGGATTTTGCAAGGTTATGGTAAAGGTGACTATATCACCAAGATTTGCAATTTCTTTATCTACCATTTTTGTAGGCATCTCTGTATTCTCCTTTTGTTTCCATATCCCGCAATCGTGATATGTACGAGGCGGAAACCGCCTCCTTCGATTAAGCTGTTGGCGGTATTCCTGTTACGGTTACGCAGAAGTTTATGACAACTGTGCCAGGTCCCGAAACCACATCTGCAACCGGAACACTAATTGGGCTGTATGACAAGACATTGTCTTGGTCTACTGTCGGCGTTGCAGCAGACCCATTTATTGTAAATGTGCCTGGAACATACTGCATATACTGCCCAAGTGGGTCACGGAATACTACATCTGTGAATGGAATATCACTGTTGTTTGATATTGTTACTGTGTAACAAAGTTGTCCGTTTACCAGCACACATTGCTGGCTGGCCACCTTTGTTACCGTCAAGTCAACAACACTTGTTTCTGTGATGTTACTTTGTGCCTCCACCGCCTGAGCGCAAAGCTCTAGGTCTAAAAACGATTGATTCTCTAACATACTTTTTTTCTCCTTTTTATTTTTTATTTAAGAACAAAGCAGGCAGCAGATCATGCGTCTAAACTCACAGCAACAACATCGACAGCATAAACATGGTCTTGGGGGACAAGGCGGACATGGTGGGCGCGGTTTACATTTTATTTTTGTAAAAACGGAATTACTCCAAACCGTCACCTCATTTCCGCATGAGTTCAATATTACTGCCGCTCTGTTTGCTATAAATCTTTCTCGCATCACTGTACCTCTCTCGTTCTTCATCCGCAGATGCCTACTTCATAATATTTATATGCATGCAAAAATGTGAGTATTGAATACCCCTTTTTTTGCATATGTAGTTGTTGTTATGTAATCGAGGCACCCTCATGTCAACGGAAATGCCTCAAAAGGAGAGAACTGGTAATGGCAAAACCAGTTCTGAAAAAGACAGCATCTTTCTCTGTTACCATTCTATGATGACGCATCTATCGGCGTTCTTTTCTGCCTTTCCAATTCCTGTCTGTGTCTTTGGATTAGTTTTTTGTGTTTTTTGTTGAAGTCTTTTTCTTTCTTTATGGCATCGGCGGCGACCTCTATCGCGTTACCCCAATCTTGAAAGGATTTCATGGCTATGGCTTTTTGCTCGGTGTCGTTTGGGATTTTGCGTGAGATTGTAACTTCTTTGATTGTGGATGCCATTGCCGCATTGAGCAAAGCGATGGCTTCGTCTGCGCTAACCGCTAGTCCTTGTGTTTGTTTTAGTGTGGCCTGTTGGCGGAGTTCCTTTGCCCGTTTGCGACGTTTGTTCCACACCCAGAGCAAGAAGAATAGAATTAGTGCCACAAGTGCGAGGGCGAATATCCACCACCATTTTTTGAGAAATTCTAGAAACGCGTTTTCATCTGGCGGAGGGCTTGGAAGTGGTGCAATAACTTCGGTTTCAAATTCATAGGTTGACTCGACTCCACCGAATTCAAATGATATTACCACAATCTGCACGCCCAAAGTATACGGGTCAAAACCGTAAATATAATATTGGTCGGGTCTAAGAATATACATCGCACCATCGTCCATGACCGCAACGACAACTAGGTCGTAAAGGTCCGAACCCAACAGATATGTTTCGTGGTAGTTATCCGCGTAGATGAATTCTAATGCACTTGTTGGGTCGATGTCAGGCCAAGGTTTTGGCGTGATTGCGTCAAGTATTTCGTTCTCGATGTCGTCAAGAGCCGCACGGAACCGCCCTAGAAACTCGTCAAGCCTTGCACGGAAGTCGTCAAGGTTGTCGAACTCGGCAAGGACTTCTTCCGCAGTCATACCAAGTTGTTCGCGGTCAATGCCGTTTAGCAGTAGTGCAAACTTGTCGTGCAGGAATATAATTTGTTCGAGTGTGAATTGGCGACCCGCCATAAAGTTATCCATTTCGGCACGAAGGCGCATATAGAATTCAAACTTTGTATCGTAAATTGCGCGGGCAAGTTCGACAAGCATCAAGCCGCCGCCAAGATTTTCAACTTCGTCCCAGATTATATCATTGAGCATAGCCTCGTAAAGTGCGTTTTCTGTAATGCCATTTCGTTCCATAAATGCTTCGGCCACCAAAATTGCATTGAGAGTATCTTCGCCAGCCTTGCCGATAATATAAATGTTGTCAATTATTCTCGCAATTTCGCGCACAATGTTTCGCCATTCATCAAGTGTGTCATCGTCCTCGTGCCAGACAAACACTTTGAACCTTACCTCTATATGCACAGAACCCGAAATGTTGGCGTGAATCAAAAATGCCGAGTTATTATCCGGAACAAGTAAACCGTTGACATACCAACCGAGGACCCGCCAGTTGTTGTCATGATATGCGGTGAAGATTATTGTATAACCCATTTCAACGCTGTCGCCTGAAATAATTTCGGATCCTCCGTTTCCTGCGATTGCGGCATTGATTGTTCCTTCACCTTCTATGACCTCAAAGGTAACTATGGGCAAGTTAGCAGGGATTGGCTCGAAATAGACGATGACAGTAATCGACCCAGTAATATTTCCGTAGATGAGTGTGTTCGTTGTGTTGTCTGGGACAACTGTGCCGTTAATCGTCCATTGCCTTACGCGAGTGCCTGCAAATGGTATAGCCGTGAACACAATCGTACTGTCTTGCACAACCGAGCTGCCCGAAACTATTGGAACTCCATTTGCCGTTGCCGTGATAACACCATTACCGTTTTCGGTGTCAAAGGTTACGGCGTGGGTTGGCATTGCACTAAATTCAACACGAATATGGGTTGGCTCGCCAATCATTGTGAATGTAAAGGTTAATTGATTAACCGCAACTTGCAGGCCATTAACCAACCATTCCGTTACTTGGAAATCTGTGTCTGGGGTTGCGGTGAATACAATCGTACTTCCGACATGGATATCTGTGGGAGAGGTTATCGTGGCATCGTCCACAGTTGCCGAAATTATGCCGTTATCGCCTGCATTGAATACAAGAAGTGCAGTTATCGGTTCAAATACGACTGTGACAACGGTCACTTCGGTTATATTAACAAGGATAAATGTGCCCGAAGTGTTCCCAGTAATTACTACACCATTAACACGCCATTCCCTGATGTGGCAGTTCTCGTCTGGGGTTGCGTTGAACTGGATGTAACTACCTCTCATGACCGAATCACCAGATACAACACACTCACAGCCAACAATGTTTGCCTCTAAATTTCCGTTACCAATTGTTTCAAACACTATGATTATTTTGTCAGGCGGGGTTTCCTCGAACTCAACTGTGACAGCGGTTGGCGCATCTGCCGTGATTTCCAAATTGTTAGTTGTATTTTCTGTGACAACCACACCGTTGATTCTCCATTCACGAACACGGAAACCTGTGCTTGGGTTGGCGGTGAATATGACAATTCTGTCCTCGATTACCGCAGCAGGCGATGTTATCGCCACGCCGTCAACAGTCGCCGTGAGAATTCCGCTCTCCGAAACACCAATTTCGGTGAATATAATCGCATGGGTTATGGGCGGAATTCGTTCAAACTCGACGGTTACAAGGGCTGTTGCTTGCAGGTCGAACAATGTTATATTTGGAACATCGTTTGCAACCGTTGCGCCATTGATTTGCCATCTTAGGATTCTATAACCTACATTCGGTATTGCAAAGAAGTCTATATCTTTTCCAAGTTCGACTTGGGTGCCTGAGGTTATGGCGACATTTTCAACTTCTGCATCTATGTTACCGTTCCCTATTTCAAAGAATATGACTATTCGGGTTTCGGGTGGTGCCACCGGCATTGGTTCGAACTCGACGGTTATTGCCGTAGGTCCTGTGATGTCGGTTATGAGAATTGTACTTGTGTGGCCTGGGACAATGACTCCGTTTACTCGCCACTCCCTGACTTGACGGAATGGGTCTGGGGTTGCGGTTACGACTATTGTCCTGTTATGCCCAACTTGGGCGGGCGATGTAACCGTCAAACCGCCAACGGCACCGGAAACCGTTCCGCCGTTCTCACCCACAACGCTGAATGTAACCAAATGCGTATCAAGGACGAACTCTACCGTGACAATCGTTATGCCTGTAACAATGTGTGACAGGGCATTTGAGGTGTTTCCCTCGACCGCCACGCCGTTAACCCTCCACACAAGAACATGGTGGTTTGGTGCAGGTGTTGCATCAAACACAACTGTACTGTTTTGTTCAATGTGGCTTCCCGATGTGAAAGAATACGCTCCCACCCTCGCCGTGAGATCTCCATCACCGGTTGGGTTAAATATCACAACATGTTGCACCGAAATAGCTACGAATTCAACAACAACATCGGTATCACCCAAAATAGGCAGGGTGAGTGTGTTGCTTATGTTATTGGCATATTGTACCACGCCGTTTACTCGCCATTCGCGGACTTTGTGGCCAGAGGCGGGGAACGCGGTGAATGTTGCAACTCGGTAACGCTCTACACTCGATGGCGAGGGGATTCCTATTCCCATCACGGTTGCGCCCATTGTTCCATTTCCACCATACACGCCGAAGGTGACGTTATAACTCGGTATTGCTGGGACAAGTTCTTCAAAAACAACAAGGACACTTGTCGTGACTTGGATATTGTTCAAGGCAAAAACCGCCGCGTTACCCGTTTGTGTAACAACACCGTTGACCTGCCATTCGCGAACCTGCCAACCCGTTCCAGGTGTTGCGGTGAACAGGATATTGCTGCCTTGAACAACCCCTGTACCCGATATAATTGGGTTGCCGTCAACCATTGCAATCACTGTGCTTGCCGCCGTTCCGCCAACTGTGTTAAACAATATTACACGAGTTTCGGGCGGTATAGGTTCAAATTCTACGGTAACATGAAGTGCCGCCGTTAGGTTATGATGCACCAAATTGTTGGCGGTGTTTCCCGCAACCACTATGCCGTTTACAGTCCATTCGCGCACTCGGTTGCCGCCTTGAGGTGTTGCGATAAAGGTTATGGCTCTGCCGATATCTACCACCGTGCCTGATGCTATGAAACTGCCGTCAACTTGGGCGAATAGTATACCGTTTCCGCCCGAAACATTGTATGTGACGGGGAAAGCAGTAGGGCCTGGTTCGCGTTCAAATTCCACCGTTATTGCTATAAAGCCGTTAAGGTCGGTGATGTTGTGGGTCAAACCCCGAAATCCCGTGAGCCCCATGTTATTGACACGCCATTCACGAACAACCCAACCGGCGGCAGGTGTTGCGGTAAAAGCAATGCTTGACCCCTCGGCAACCATTGACCCCGAAGTTATTGCATCCGCACCATTTACAACCGCCGTTAATGTGCCCTCTCCGTTAGTAACATAGAAAAGAACTGGGTAAACTGTGGGCGGAATTGCCTCGAACTCTACCGTTACAACATGCGAACCCGCGATCTGTAAAAAGTACAAATTAGTTCTGTTACCGCCTACAACTATGCCGTCAACGCGCCATTCACGCACCCGAAAGCCACTTGCGGGACTTGCCGAAAATTCGATTGTCAACCCCTGTCCCACAGTCGCACCAGAACCTATCGAACCACTTGGACCCGATGCACCCAGCGTCCCATTTGTCCCCACAACATTAAAGAAAACTTGGTGCATGATGCGTTCAAATTCTACCGTGATATTGTTGGTTGCGGTAATATTTGAAAGGGTAAATGTGTTGCTTGTGTGGCCCGTCACAACTGTGTCATTAACTCGCCATACAAGGACCCTGAAATTTGGGTCGGGGTTGGCGGTGAACACAACATTTTGTCCGCGCTGTACAAATTCGCCCGAAGTAATTCCAATGTCATTGACCTCTGCGGCTATGATACCATTTCCGCCAACTGTGCCAAAAGTTACGGCATAATCGGTGAGTTCAAACTCTACCGTTACTGTGGAAGTCGTGCCAATTTCCAGACTGAGTGTTGTTCCCCCGACTCCGCCGATTCCCACTGCGGCAACCGTTCCGTTAACAAGCCAAGTGTTTGGTTTTACCCTCCAACCCACCGCTGGGGTTGCCGTGAATACAAACAAAGGCAGGCTTGGCAAAATGTAAAAGCCTTCACCCGATGCAACCGGATTGCCATCGGCGGTTGCGCTTACCGTGCCCATGCCGTCTTGTGTATGAAAATCGACATAAAAATCAAATGGTGCGGGTTCGAATTCAACAGTCACCGTTGTGTCGGCGGTTACAGGTACTTTCAATGTGTTTGATTTATTTCCCGCAACCTCTATTCCGTTGACACGCCACGCTTTGACTTGGAAATTTATGTCGGGCGTTGCAACGAACATTGCGCTGCGTGCGTTTCCCGAAATTGATGTTACATTGAATGTGCCTGTACTTGGGTCTTGACCGTACGGTGTGGTGAGTATTCCATTTTCGCCTATGACATTATAATCAACCGTGTACTCGGCAAAGGCCTGCAAAATTGGATATCCGTCATTACGGTTCGGGTCAAGTCCCCAAATGGTATCAAAATTCCAACCAATTCCCGTATATGTTGCCCGCACCGCATCAAGTTCGGCTTGCGTCATTGTGGGCAGTTGGCGGAGTTGATTAAACGTGCGCCCAAAAGTTGCGGCTGGGTTCCGATGACTTGGGTTATGAGGACCAGCGGTGGCGGATGGTACAGGCATTTGATTGTTGAACAAATTATTTGTCAGCGTTCCCATACCAGTAGTGCCAATTGCCGGACCAATATATCCTGCTGCACGCGTTTCACCCCCTGTTGCTATAATGGAACTATTGGCAGCAACACTGTTTCTTATTGTAATAAAGTTTGCATTGCCTATATTACTTCTGCCCGCAATTCCGCCCGCCATTGATGTATTACCAGCTACTGTTGTCGTATGAGCCCTTATTGCCCCCGTTGCATATGTATTTTCTATTACAGTTACTGGCAAGACGCCAGCATTCGGTCTGCCTGCAATCCCACCCACTTCTATTCGGTTGGTAGTCCCAGTGGCTGTAACATTCATTCTGGAAAACGAATTGGAAATCGTACTCCCGGCATATGGTGTAGAATTGATACCTCCCGCAATCCTTTCAACAGTAATTGTCCCCATTGAATAACATTGTGAAACATGCGTTGCCGCCGGAGAGCTTCCCACTATTCCACCAATGCCACTTCCCCCCCGAATTGATCCATCAAAAAAACATCGTTCGATTCGTGTGGGGTTTGCGGCGGTTGCTTCCACAATCCCAACAACTCCGCCGATAACTGTTATAGCTGTAATGTTTACCCCGACAACAGAGCAATTTGTGATACTTGAACCGTGTGCGATACGACCAACTAAACCACCCACAGATGTTCCCGTCCCAGCATCCGTTGATGTGATGGTTCCGCCGACAACATGTACATTGTCAATGGTTACTCTGTCGGCGTTACTCAAAGGCCCGCCGAACAATGGACCTGCACGAAAACTGAGATTCCCACTCATATGAAGGTCGATATTTGTAAATGTTAAATTACGGAAAAAAACGGTTGACCCAGCCGATGACCCAACATTACGAAAAAGTGAAGCATTGTTACCTGATGTCCTGATGTGCATATTTGAAATGACGTTGTTGCCGCCATCAAAATTCCCAGAGAATGTTAGGGTTGCCGAAATTCCTATCGGAGTCCAAAGATTTGCCGCACCGCCCATATCAATATCCGCGGTCAATGTCACAAATTGATTCAAGAAGTTATTTGCGGTAAACCCCGTTCCATTAACCCTGTCCCGAAAGTTCCGCAACTCGGCAAGGTTGTCAATCGTCCACGCGGTTGCCTGGGTAAGTCCATCTTCGCCCGCCTTGTTCATGAAATTGTTTGTGCCTGCGTCAAATGCACTAATGTAATTTGTACTCGCGGCAAGGCTTGTGCCCATATCCGTTGCACCTACTATTCCGCCAAATGAAACGAGGGTACCACTCAAACACAAAATCACCGCCAAACACAGGACGATCACAGGTTTAATCAAACGGTAATTTTTCAAGGGCTGTCCCTCCTTTTCTTATGGTGTGCTTTTTTATCCTTTTTATCGCGACTCCAAAAGCTTGTTGGTTTTTTCTTGCATCTCCGCCATCATTTTCATAAGCGGGTCATCGCCATCTGCGGGCGGCGGAGGCGGTTGAACCGACTCTTGTGCCTTGGCGGGTTCGGGTGCGGGTGCAGGTGTGGGTTGAACAAGTTGCGTTGGCAGCGATTCTTGCGTAGATGGTTGGGCGACCACTTGCACCGATTGAACGGGTGGTTGAGTAACTATTTGTGGGTGTTGCATTTGCACTTGGGTGGGGTGCGCGGGCGCGGGTGTTGTAATCAGTTGTATTGGAGGCGATGCGGTCCTTTTGTCACCAAGTTCACTTTGCATACTCTGCATCTGGTGATACAGTGTTGCAAGTTGCATATTAAGGTGCGCGAACTGTGCATTGCTCGCATTTTCAAGTGAAATTTGCGGCGTGGGCGGTGGCATAAGGTGCGAAAAATCCTGCGGACAGGAACATTGATTATTGCGAAGCAACATGTCAATTACGCGCTCGTGCATGCGTTGATAATTCCGCATCTGTTCGGCAAGGTCCGGCGGGATTGGTGCGTTTGTAATTGGTGAAAAATTTTGCGGAAGCATTGGGAAAGGAAATCCTGGGAACATACCATGAAATTGTTGGGGAGTTAATTGCGATTGTATTGGCTGGGGCATTGGTTGTGGCTGTTGAACTTGCACAACAATCGGTTCTTGGGGTTGAACTACCTGAGGTTGGGCCTGAATAATAACTGGCTCTTGGGGCTCGGCCTGTGCGATTGGCTGTTCAAAAATAACCTCCCGAACAGGCGGCTTTGGTGGAGTTCTCTTTACATATTCTGCGCCAAGTGCAATTAATTCCGCTTTGGCACGCGCATTGTATGCGGCACGCTCCTTTTTAATGGCGCGAATTTTCACACTTTTCAAATCCTCTTTGTTCTTTTTGCTCATCTACCTCCCCCTGTCACGCATAGTATACGCAAAACAATGCTTTCTATTACGGGGCTTTGCAACTAACTGTTGCTTGAATATCATTAAAATGCGAGTTATACTTGAACAAAAGGAGAAATTATTAAATGAAATTACAAAATGCGATCTTGGAAGTTAGAACAAAACAAGGCTTGAAGCAAGAAGAATTTGCGGAAAAACTAAATGTCACAAGACAGGCGGTTTCACGCTGGGAAACTGGTGAAACTACGCCAACAATAGATACACTTAAAAAAATTACCGAGTTATTCAAGGTAGACATTTGCGAAATGTTAGGGACAACTTGCCAAAGTTGTTCTTGGCCGTTAAATGAACCCGATGTATTGGGAACAAATGCCGATGAGAGTGTAAACATGAATTATTGCGGACATTGCCACCCCAAAGGGGAATTTTCACCAGAACAGAACATTGCTGAAATGGTCGATACCCTTATTGCCGGCTTGGAATATTTCAACGAAGCAAAGGGTACAAAATACACCGAACAAGAAGCACGAGAATTCTTCACAAACCACCTTGCAACTTTGCCGCGCTGGAAAAAATAAACTCTAATCAAGGTTGATTATTTCTGCTTGCATTTTTCGACAATTTCTATTACATTTATGTCAACAGCACGAAAGTGTTAAATAAAATAGGAGGAGAAATAATGAAGAAAAGAAGTCTTGGGATGATGTTGCTCTTGACCATTATAACGTTTGGAATCTATCTACTCGTTTGGTCATGCAGTACACAGAACCGTGTCAAGAAAAAGACTGGGTTGGGCGTTGGAGGAGGCTTACATCTTTTGTTGATGTTTATAACATTCGGGATTTACTCGATTATATGGCATTGGAAAATGGGTGGTCGCATGGTGAAGTTAGGCGGATCGAACAACGCAGTGCTTTACTTACTCCTTGGTATATTTACAGGCGGTTTTATTTCCGCAATCGTTATCCAAAACGACATCAACAATCTGCCAGAATATTCTATTGAAGCCTAATCCTACAATTACCAAACACAGACAACCCACCTCGGAAGAAGTGGGTTTTATTTTATTGTGTATGTGTTGCGAATTTTTGTTGCGAATAAATGTAATAAAAATGCAAGAAAAATGCAAAAGCCGTATTCTCATGGCTTTTCTCATATTGTATCGTAAGGTATCGTTTTGTTGTTAAAATTAGTGCTTGACTACAATATATGGTATAGTTTATACTGTTTTATCGTGGGTTAAGTCGAAAGTGGCAACACTTGGCGGCATCCAAAAGCACTGTAAATCAAGATTTTATCTTGACTTACAAGCGGGCGGTCGGGGGTTCGAGCCCCTCGATTCCCACCATGGAACGACCTGAAACGGTCGGGGGTGACTTCGTGCGGCTTCGCCTGACGCGCCCCTTGATTCCTATCACGGGATTGAACGCAGGTACCTGCCACCATCCCTCATATTCATTCGGGATGTAGCGCAGTTTGGTAGCGCACCTGGTTTGGGACCAGGGGGCCGGGAGTTCGAGTCTCTCCATCCCGACCATATGGGTGTTTAGCTCAGTTGGTTAGAGCAACCGGCTCATAACCGGTCGGTCCTGGGTTCAAGTCCTAGAACACCCACCATCACGATACAAAAAGGAGGATCAGTAATGGCAAATCACGAACATGATATACTTGCGTCACAAATGTCCGAAAAAGATCGTGGTCCTTTACTTAGGTATCATAATTACCAAGTAAAACGAAGTAGCTTCCTTTGTGGAAGTGATGTACCTTGGTCAAGCAGCGCTAAACGTCAAATGGAGCTACAGGAATTGGATTCTCGCGGGAAGCCTTTCGCCATTTTTGAAGGTCAAGCAGAAGGCAAGCGCCCATGGCCACCAGACTGCCTCAAAGATTTAGAGGCAGAACTCCTAAGCATCGGTGAGATTGGTAATTACAATTAAAACAAATGAAAACCACATGCTGGTGTGGTGAAATGGCAAACACAGCGGACTCAAAATCCGCCGGGGCGACCCTTGTCGGTTCAAGTCCGACCACCAGTACCAAT
>Ga0123352_10007232_pt1 | contig 17079 bp, 12 predicted proteins | sample TergutLab28metaG_FD_89700 | JGI IMG/M metagenome (GOLD analysis project Ga0123352, IMG submission 89700) | Labiotermes labralis P1 segment gut microbial communities from Petit-Saut dam, French Guiana - Lab288 P1 | ecosystem: Host-associated > Arthropoda: Insects > Digestive system > Gut ... | reverse complement strand
TTATTGTGCAATTATGCTGTAGACTTGTTTGCAGCAGGCACATGGTTTGAGTGGCAGCCAGAATAGTAAGGAGTTTGCAGCATGTTAAGGTGCAAAATATACGAGTGTGCTTTGGTATGGATTATACATTTCCATTCTTGTTAATGCCAAAATGTTTTGTGAAGTGGTCAGCATATATGGAGCAGTCCGACAGCAACAAGTGTATTTTAAAGCAATACTGATTATGAAATAAGACTTCCATTGTGTAATATTCAGGTACAGAAACCCATCATGATATTGCCAGTGGTTCTGACATTCACACCTTTAATTAATATTGTGTGTAAGGTACAGTAATTGACTCTGTGATTAATCATTACACCACAGAGGCATAGAGGTAGAGCTGTGTGCATTCTAGATTTTAACACTATGCGGACATTCAGGGTCACTCTAATGCTCCAGCTGCTGTATGTCTAAGAGACAGTTCTTAGTATCTGTTGAATATGTTGGCTGAGCCCCCAGATTTGTTTGTATGTTGTACAGAGAACTGTTGCTAACTTAGCCAAAAATTAAAAAAATATTTTCAGTGCCGTAGAAGGTCACTGAACTGTGGCAATAAAAGCTAAATATTTCTGAAATCATGAATGTAGGTTGTGTAATTCCAGTGTTCTTTGTAAAATGATTCATTCCTTAAATGCAGTTTCTCCTTTGTTGTGCAGTCTTATTCCAAAGCTATTCTTCCCTCTGGACCAGCCCCAACAGGATGCAGCAACAGTGAAAGGGGTGGGCTACAGTGAGCAGTTCCTTTCTGAAATAGTGGCACCTTCAAGTGATTGTAATGGCTCGTATACTTTCCTGCAACATGCAAATATTAACAGTCTGCCAGGTCCATTCAATGTGTGTTTCCCCTACCCACTGTCTGGGAACTCACATGGTTGCTATCATCGCAACATAGACACAGCTCTCTCTAGAGTTGTGTGCCTCTTATCGCAGTCTTTACTTACATCTGCCAGCAAGTATCTAACAGTAAGTGTGTTTTCTTTTTTGTGTTTTAAATTATGTGTGGATCCTCCCACTGTCACAGTGAGTGGGTTAAACTCTTCTGTCAAAGTTAGATACGAATGAGATTCAGTTGTTGGGGATCACTGTTTTGTTGTTTGTAAAACAGATCAACTTCTGATCAGATATGTTATCAAAGTTTTAACAGATATTGTGCATTCATCAAATACTGAAGATTTTTCTTTGCAGTGGGACTTTGTATCAGCTGTTTATAGCCTTCAAGAAAGATATAGATGCAGCCAGGTTGGAAGTTTTATGTAATATTTCACCAAGTTTTGTATGCCCAAGAAACTAGTTACATTAATTGCAACTCCTGGAAATGAAACATTTGTAAAGTGTGTATAGGTAAACATTTGTCCAATACAGTTCCTGTTCATAATGGGTGTGTAACAATATGCTTTATTGTCATTGTTTTTAACCTTTGAATTAGATCATGCCATTAGGGAGGACCAAGAAAACAAAAAGGGATTGAAATGGACTAAGATACATGATGATATTAGCTCACTTGGTTAAAACATGAGTGCTATGAAGACAAGATTTTTTAGTCACTGTTAGTGAGGTATATGGACAAATGAATGCAGAGGCAATAAACTGTATTATTTTATGCCTCATCACGAGGATGAAGGGTAAATTTACAGCATGAAAGTAATGAATAAACCCTATGAAAATTTTAAATGTTGAAATACAGGCAGGTGTCATTTTTTGCAGTTTCTTTTTTGTGTGATTTCGCTTTGACGTGACTTGAAAATTTACACCACTTTTGAAATGTACACGATAATTCTTGGTTTACTACAATTTGTGGCTGCACTGATCTCCTGTAGGAGGATAGCAGAAAGTGATGTCACTGTTACACCATCAGTCATGCGTATGGACTGGTTACATTGGTGACATAATCTCACGGCGCATGTAGTTTCCTCATCTACAGCTTTGGCTTTTCTTAAAAACTTGAGTGAGAAACATAAATCTACATCACCTGCTGTGATCCAAGTAAAAATTCAGTGAAAGACAATGGGTATTGAAGAGAAACTGGATGTAATAAGCCTACTTGAAAAAGGTGAATGAATTGTTGACATATGCCATAATGTTGCATTTGCTCATATGAGCTTACCTTCACTTCATCATAATGCTGATAGAATTCCAGAAAGTGTTAAGTCAGGAACTAAAGTGTTTGTGTAGCGAAACTACCAGCCCTACTGGAAATAACCATACCAGAAACTATGGGTGTGAGTCTCTTACATTTTTGTCCATTAGAAATAAATATGTTGTATATAAATGTGTACTGTGTAGAAACATATATACTGTATAAACAGTAGCTAGATACTCTAATGGGTTTTTATATGTCCACTGGTGGTACAGTTTTACACTATATAGGATGAGGTTGTCAATCCTTTAACCCCCAGGATGCTCACTGTTTTAAATGGGAATTTTGTGTTTGATTTGCATGAAGTTTTTCAGGAACGTAACCTTGGTGTAAAACGAGACATTCCTGTGTAAGTTAAAAACTTAAACAACATCTGATGAAATATGATGACATATATTGTCAGCTCCAAATTTTGTAGCACAGTGTCACCACTTATGGAATAGCTATTTGAAAAGAATAATTTTAGAAACTAAAACATTGAGTGAAAAGGAACAAATTTAAAAAGACTGTATACTAAGCTACCTAAAAATAGGTGGATTATCTTCAAACTTGTGCAGTGGGTAGATGGATCCATTCTTAAGCATGTACTTTTCATGTGAAGTTTTTAGCTTTAAAATTTATGAAATACAGTGGATGAATTGGCAGATGTACTTATGTTAAGTTTTTATCTTTAAAAGTTTGTGAAATACAGTGCATGAATTAGCAGGCATGTAAATCGACGTTTAAAATGAAAAGAACCCCTGCCATTAGTAGCTGTGTTGGGGTTTAAGCCTCCCAGACTGTAGTGAGCATGGACTGGATATATCTGGTTCAAAATGGGGACCGTTGCCAGCTTCTTATGAAGTGAAATGAAATGTAGTGAACCTTTGGGTTACATAATACCTTATCACTTTGAGTGTAAGACTCACCTTTTTTCACATTTTCCAAGCTCCAAATTAGGAAATGTCTTAAATTTGAGATATTATTTTTTCATTCTTTGAAAGTCTCAAAAATGATTTTCCTTGAAGAACAATTGGCCTTACAAAAAGAGTTGTAAATTTTACAGGCATTACAGTGTATTTGCTTGCAAAATTTTTTTTCCCAAAAATCCCTTATTAAAAGTGGGGTGCATTTTAAGTTTGAAGTAATATGGTACACTTGGCACCTCCTGACTAGCTGATAATCTGTTAACTTCTCAAGTGGGCCTTTGCCAAATGGAGTTAAAGAGTTTGTTAGTGTAGCTAAAGTTATGTAGATGTTGTACTTTATATGTAAGTAAAATTCAAGGCGAACTTCTCATTTTTGTCCTTATTATGTTGTCAGTTTGGCTGTTGTGAAGCATTGGTTCTGTTATCTTCACATTATGTCACAACAGTGTACCCAAGAGCATGGAATATTTTTCTGAGCAGTAACGCAGGTGGTCAAAAACCTCATATTAAGAGAAGTAGCAGGTAAGTATCTTTCTGTTCCTGTAGACATTTTCACCTAAGAGGCAGGAAATAACAGGAGGCTGAAGAAAACTGCATAGTGAGGAATTTCAAGGCCCTTATCATTTGCCAGATAATATTAGATTGATCAAATGAAAGAGGAGTAAATGAGCAGGGCATGAGGTATGCACAGGGGAAGAGACAAGAAATGCATGTGGGGGATTGATTGGAAGACCTGAAGGAATGAAACTGTTGCAAGACACATGAATCTTAAAGAAATAGGATGGGGATGCATAGGCAGGATTCACTGGACTCAGGATAGGGACATTAGGGTGGGCTTTTGTGAACTCAGTAATGAACCTTCAGGATGGGGAATTTCTTGCCCAGCTGAGTACCACTGAAGAAGGAGTCTGCCCTATAGTGTTGATTGGTTGGTTGATTGGTTTGTTCTCATAGTTCAGTGGAAGGAGGGGGGTAGGTAATAAGGTGATTATGTGAAGTGCGTGGTGATGGGAGGTAGTAGTTATGAAGTATTCTGTATTCCTTATTTGCCATACACCTGCAGTAACTATAGAAGATCCATAGGTTAGCCAGCCTGAAAGCAGTGTTGAAGTTGTCTCTTCACTCTGTGCATAGCAAAAATACCAGTATTTTTGTAGTATACCAGCCTTAATCATTTTATGATCAGGATACGTGTTTATGTCTGTTTCCCTACTGTGTTGCATCTTGTCTGACACTTTTTGGTTGGGATGAAAAAATCTTGCTTTTTTTCCATTGTGTGTATTGGAGAGACTATTCAGCAGTAGTTCCTGACATGTTCTCACTTTTGAATGCCAGGGCTTTAAATGTCTTGTGCAATTGTTAGTGAGGGTTTTAACTGGGATTTTAAATTCTTGTTGCAAGGCTTTGGAAATTACAAGTATCTTGAAGAGTAATATTAACCCTTTGATGCCAGAATTAAATCCCTCCAAGCAACGCTTCTTTTAAAAAGTGGGGCTCTTCTTGACAAGGTCAAGGATATGCCCCAAAGTCACCTCCTTGCAATCTAGCTTCCTGTTAGGGTAAGCTAGAGGTACCAAGGCCACTCTGACCAGGCCCATTGTCACCTGGGTGTATGTCTGTTGGTCATTGACCTTAGGCCTTATGGCATTAATTATGCATAATTATGTCACCTGGTACTTCTCCCATACTGAAGTATGGAGATGGGCTTAGTTATGGTATTGTAACAGGGGAGGCAAGGCATGCATTCGGAATATTGGTGGAAAAGCCTATTGAAATACATCTTTTGTAAGACCAAGAAGGTGAGGTATGTGTAACATTAAAGTGTATCTCAGGGTAGTGGTGGTTGTGGTTGGTCGTGGATGTTGATGGGTGTTGGATGGAACTGCCACAAGATCATGTCCAGTGGTGGGCTGTCATATTAGCAGTGTGAAAATTTAAATATGTTATTAACATGTTATTGGTATTCATGAATTTTTTTTGTAGCCAACAAGGACATGAAGTATTATCTTCAGAAGCAGTGGTCAGTCCTGCAGCTGGTCTATTATCTACAACACTGGCTGTTCTGACAGGGTCTCCTGTTTCATTGGATCTCAGCTGTCAACAGTGGCTCATTCAGTTAGCTGGAAACTTATTTTCAGGTATGTCTTCTTTGTACCAGGAAGTTATTTTATTAAATATAGATGTTTCTTACTAACAGTACTTGTGGAATTGTGTTCAATGGAAAGTCCCTCCTGATATGAATACAGCTGTGTGCAGATGTGTTTTAAGCATTCATACAAAAGAAAGTAGGGAAAGGTGGTTTCATATTCATGTGTCATGGCTGGCACCATATATGAACCATGTGCTTCTGTATGTGTAGGCTTGGCAGTGAGGAATTTGTGCCATGCTGATATTCGCATGACAGGGGAAGCTGCTGAACATCGACAGCAACTCTGGGGAGTACTGAAGGACAGACAGGTAAAGGTTTTTGTCACTTTATGTGCGTAATAAAGTGCGCTGTAGTAGAACACCAACCATGCCCATTGTTTGTATTCCCACAGGTAGTGGTATTGCAGCCATCTGGATTTTTGTGTTGTTAAGTAAAGTTACTCCATCCACATCCTATTGTCTTTGTGACAGACTTACGGATTTATGGAATGTTTGTATGTATGTGTGTGTACACACATCAACAGAGAGAGATGCATGGGCACACACACACACACTGTGTATAGTTTGTATACCCACAGCAGAGGAAACTAATATCTTACAGTTACTAACTGTTCTCATTTTTGTTTCCTTTTATGTGGTGTGATCAGATACATTTTAGATTGTGCTCTTTTCACTGTGTAATTTACATTCACTCTCTATTCCTTTCTGGCCCCTTGAAGGTAGTTTCCTTCTCACTTCTTGCTGTGTGTCCCTTATTGTACCATTTTTGGAAGCATTTCAGTAGGTTGTTTGTTCTGAACTTGACAGGTTTGGCTTATGGTTAACCTTGGATCATGCTGTCATCAAATTCTCTCCCTTCATTGCCTATTTGAATTTCAGGAAAAGAAAAAATTCACACTACTAGATACGGGGAATATGGAGGATGCGGGGCATGGTTATGCTGTTTTCAGTTTGAATTCATACACACAGACAAAGCAGAGCGATCTGTTGCACAGTAATGGTGTTCAGTCTCCAATGCACTGCTTCTGGCACTTTTTTTTCCACATTTTTTTCCAGAGAAGGTGTAGGATACTTGAGTAAAATATTAGTTCTCAGTTTGACCCTATGAAACTAATGTATTTTGTGTTAGTTTGCTGCTGTCTTTATGCTCTTCACACCAAACAAACTTATCTTGCTTTATTCGGTTTAAAATGTATTGGTTAAAGATCTACCATTTGTATGTACAAGTTTCTTATGGCAAAAATAAAATTCCTTATCAGAAATATGTGTATTCACATATTACAAAAGTATTAAAATGTTTATAAATGTGGGATTGGCTGAAATATGTTCATAATTTCCTGAGTGTTACATCCTAGAAGAAAGGCAACACATAAATAGAAGGTCTTTCCAGCATACTGATTTTTCATGAACTTAAAATACATTGGAAAGGGTATGTAGTCAAACACAACTATGCCAATTAAGGTGTATTTAATGGCTATACTAGACAACTACATGTTTCGGCATATACTGGCCATCTTCAGTTTGTCTTCCAGAGAACTTAAGGTCCTACTATATACATTGGGCACGCACATGGTGCAGAGATCTCTACATACATTATGCAATAAGGCCCATATGTAGAGATCTCGGCACCACGTGCGTGCCCAATATATATAGTAGGACCTTAAGTTCTCTGGAAGACAACCTGAAGATGACCAATAAAAGCTGAAACATGTAGTTGTCTAGTATAGCCATTAAATATACCTTAATTGACGTTGTGTTTGACTACATACCCTTTGCAATTTCGACACACGCAACGGGGATGACACACTTCCTAGACTTAAAATGCATGTTTAGCTTTTCACTGCAAGTAGTTGATGCTTGACATGACACTGTGGTGCTAAATCAAATCTGATGGAGGTCTCATCATTATGTTTGCAGTTGTCTTCATGTGCTGAATTACTTCTGCTTCATGTTGTGCGCACACTCAACATATTTGTGCACATCCTGGAAGAGTTGATGCCTAATGTTCCGACAACAAAACCATCACTTCCCTCACTTCCTACTGCTCCATCTCTCTCTCCAATGAAACGCAAGGGGAAAGCTACAGAAGTAACGGCAGGAACGGCACCAGCAACAGCAGCAGCAGCGGCGGCGGCAGCGGCAGCGGCAGCAGCAGCAGCAGCATTGGAAAGCAGTCGCTCAAGGGGGTTGTCACCTGTAAAGACTTCTATAGGTAAATAACACAGAGCAGGATACATATCAAGACTTGATACCATCTCAGCTGGTCAAGAAATTATGCCCCTTCCATTGAACTGGAAGGTTCATTATAGTTTTAGAAGAGTTCAACTCTGGGATTGTCTTAAACCACTTGAATTCAGGCCACACCTGAATTCCATATTATCATCCGCTCTGTACCTAGGTCTCCGCCCAAATGGTTTTTTTTTGCTTCAGATTCTAGCCAGAACTTTTTTTTGCATTTTTCATAATTCTCTCTGCTGTATTTATTAAAACTCTGATTTTGTATTTTTTCAGATATCATTTAAAATGACATAAAATCTGGGAAACATTGTTCATATGGCCATTGGGCTGGGACTGTACATAAAAGCATGTGAATCGTGGAAAATGCAAAATGTCAGAATTTAAATTCAAGGTTTTTCTGTATCTTTATACCATTCTACTTGACTTTGTTTCTCCAATAACATTTAGTGGAGAGTACAGAATATGAATCTATTTTTATTATGTAATATTCTTCATTCTTCATTAGGTGACAGTACCTTTAATGAGTCACTGTCACTAGCAGTGTAGAATAGGTACAGATTATCTTGTTTAGTCTGGGGTTATGCAAACTGCAGTATTCAAATTTGAAGTGTTTCCATGTGTCGGTACATGTGCACATCAGTTCAGGATAGGTATATAGGCATATATATTGCAACAGAGCTCTGTCACTTTTTAGTAACTCCAGATTGTGCTCCATAATCCATACAGTGTGATAATTACCAGAATGTAATATGCAGACAGGTGTGGTGATATATGTCATCAATTACCATGATTTTGATGCCAATGGTGATGATGATAACAATGACAGCATCAACAACAAAACAATCATTTATTGCATTCTCTGTCTTCTGATGTTTGTTTATTTCCTTTTTAATTTTTTCATGCATTAGGCACTGATTGTTTAAACAAGCACACATTGCTCAGTAAAAGCTGCTTGTTCTTGTTGAAGTTGTTGGCTTGTTTATTAAATAATATTTTTTAAAACTACACATATTTTTGATAGATAAAGAGGAGAAGTCTGCTGAGGATAAGAAAGGTGGTCGAGGGACACCAATGGGCTTCTTTGCCAGTATTTCTCACTACATGAAAATATATGACATTGTGAAAAGTGCATATACCAATTACAAGGTGAGCAGTTGAAGTGGAATGAATTATTGTTTGCTTCTAATTTTTATACCTCCCTGAGGCTTATTTATTTGTTCTGTTTGTGTACTTGAGGGTACAAGGTTACTAATGTTCAAAATACAATGCAAATATATGAATCATTTTGCTGTTCATAACAATATTTTGCGGTGCCATGAACAGTTAAAATTTATGTCAGTGGTATGTTGTTGCTTTAATGATGGTAAATGTAACATTTGTGTATTTCGTATTGAGGGGGTGGGGGTGGAGCCTGACATATTTTGTTCCAATAGGAAAAGCTGATCTTAATATTGAATATCAGATGGATGTTACCTGTTTGTAACAGACCCATGTGAAATGTTATATTGTTTGGAATACTAGACCATGGACAGTATTTGGAAATCTAGTAAAACTCCTCTCCAGGACGTGAGATTAGGAAGGTAATGGGCGCTCGCTCTAGTTCAATGATGCTCTTAATTGCTGATGGACACAATCATACAGCTGAGAACCTCTAACTGGTATTTATTTACAGCCATAATAGGTATAATGACAATAAATTTTGACTGAATATAACTAACTAATCACCCATTTGATGTAAGTGTACTATCAGCCACCCCTGGTCACAGGAAACTACATATGGCAAGGTATTGATCCCTCCAAGTGACCCACTTTGCAGCTGTCCTCTTTTCAACAAAACATAAACAACTACGCACTCCATGATGACCCACTGCTGGACACTAACACCCAGAGTAGAGTTACCTATAGTCATCCAGACATGCTGGATGTACTTGTTTTCATGTGCCCTCAATGGAATCTTTTTCCATACTTCCTCATTTTAACTCTGTTCTTACAAGAATCACCTCAACAAAGTGGTGTGTACATTTTTCTCTACAATGCCAGGTCATCACTCCACTCGTGTTAAGTGTAAAAAGCAGTCGCATTACAGGCCTGGACAGGCCCAGAGGGTTCCAGGAAGTTAGGGTTCCCAGATTTCGTGACAGCGGCACAGGATGGTGGTAGGTTGTCAGCCTTACGCACCGGCCACCTTTACCCCCAGGAAATACTCCTGGTACTCATTTATGTTAGAGGCCAAGTCGACCCCAGGGCCATAGTGCAATCGGAAGGATTTTATATCAATGAAAAATCCACTGACACCAGCTGGGATCGAACCAGTGACCTTTCGATTTGTAGCACAGCACCTTAACCACTGTGCTACCGCGGTCCCCCGGGTGAAGTGTTGACCACAATAAAATGGCTGCTTCTACAGGCCATTGACCTCAAGGGTGCATGACATTACACAGTGTTTCAAAAGTGTTGTAGAGGATTCATGTCCTCTAGGATGTGATACTGTGACATTAAGTGAGTGGTGCCCAGTATTCTAAAGGAATGTAGTGATTAGAGACTTGAATACATATTGGGAGTTCAACTGTATTGTGCTTACACACAAACTGTGGAAGTTTTCATCCTTTTTGGAATCATTTAAATCATAAACTTTATCCATTGGCACATGTTAAAAAATAGTAACAACTAGTAGAACAGTACATTTTGGAGATGGGCTTGTAACCTGTGAAAAGGCTAAAAGTGGGGTTAAGACCAACTCTGCTGGGCCCAGTAGGCAACTTCTGGCCAAGAGGTTGGGAGTAGCTTTGCCTGTTGGCATCCAATTTATTTACTGTTCTTCACTTTAAGTTTCTGTCTCATGTAACTAACTAAATCTGTACAGCAGAATCCTTTAGAATCCAATAGTCAGTTAACTGTCCAGGCAAGTCCCTTTCTGCAACTTGGACGTTTATAAGAATTTGATACTGGAACCTATCCTGAGTGTGCTAAATCCAGTCCAAACCTTCACATTTGGATTATGTTAGATCCATTTATGTATCATATTTATATCTTTGCCTACATCTCAGAACTTTGGTTTCAGGTTTTCTGATCAAAATTATATGTGTGTTTTTCATCTCCCCATTCTTGTTACATGTCCTGCTCATCTCATACTTCTTGATTTGGTAAGCTCCTCAATATGTAATTTTCCTCACCCTACTGTTATTTGTAAACCATCAGATCCAAATATTCTTCTCAGCACTTTGTTCTCAGACATCCTCAGCGTATATTTTTTCCTTAGGGTGAAAAACTCGATTTTCCAAGCAAGTGAACAAGTATAATTGTAGGTCTTTTTATTTCTGTCTTCTGCATTTTTAATAATAGTTCTGGAAGATTACATTCTCTGAACTAAATGATAGCCAGTATGCTACTAAATTAATCTGCTCTTAATTTCTTCATGAATGTGATTTTGATATGTTACTTCATGAAATATTTTTACAATGCCACATTTTCAAGGGACCCTTTAGCTCTCTTTGTGTTGTGATTTTGTCCTCTTTTATGGTGATGATTCATGACTAATTGTACGTGCTGGTACATGTTACTCAGTTTGGTGTTAACAGATTATTATACATGAAATGTACACATGCAGAATGTATACTTTGAGCACTCTGTAATCAACAGAAGGTTTTCTGCACATTTGTTATTCGAGCATGAGTTGAGATTTCACTGCAGGTTTTAACTTGGTTGAAGTGGAAGTACAGTGTTTATTTCAGCATGTTACCTGCTCCTTGAAGTGAAGTAGTGTAATGTGTATTTTAATTTATATAATGTTACTGGTTTATAAGTATATCACCATCTTCCATCTGCCTTTTCCACCCTTTGTGCAGGAAACTGCTAGTAACTGACATCTTCCTATTCACTAATGCACCAATTTTTAAATCTACCTTATCTTTTCAGTTCTTTTAATCAACTAGTAGGCAAGCATCCCACAAACAACTGTGACACCCTCTTTCACAGAGCCTGTCTGAAATGCTGAAAGTGAACTGTGCATGCATTTTCTTATATGCGGCTCCTAAAACCAGATTCTTATTTGATTTTAACACAAGATTGCATGTAAGTAGTAACATGGTAACTACAACCATGTTCATGCAGCTACAGAGCAGAACAAGTCATTTAGTATACCTCAATTTAAATTTGTGAATGTTCAGTTTCAGTGATCCCAAGTCAGTACTCTCAATATTAAATTTCACCCATTTAAAGTTTTCCATACTTTGATGTTCATATTCATTGTTTCTCCAAGCAGTCTTAAGTGGGGTTTCACTGTACCCCCTTTTCTGTATTTTTTATTTCTAGATCCACCCTCTTATTAACTCTGCCAATAAATGTTCGCAAGGATACTGATGTAATGTAAAGTTTGATTTCTGGGATCTTGGAATAATCTCAGTGACAAATTTTTTTATATCTGAGGCTGTATTCTGTTTTAATTCATTGCCTTGTAAAGAATTCTTGAATTTGGATCCCACATCTGTACACATTATTAATACAAGGAATAAGCACCATTTTCATAGACCAAATGCCAAGCTTTGTTGTTTTCAAAAAAATGCATTCTATGCTGGCATCAAGATTTTCAACAGTTTACCATGTAGTCTGAAAATTCTTATGACTGAAAAGACAAAATTTAAAGCAATATTAGAAAGATACTTAAATACACACTTCAACTCTGTTGACAAGTTTTTTTTATGTGTAAGGACGATCCATAATACTGTTGTATAAAATTTTTATATTATTTTACTTTGTAAGAGTTCTAGATATTTTGTGTATTTATGACTTGTTCCACATCCTGTTGTCTATGTAACACACTTAGGGATTTATGGAATATATATGTGTGTGTGTGTGTGCGCACGCATTATGTGTATATGTATGTATGTATGTGTGTGTGTGTGTGTGTGTGTGTATGTGTGTATATATGTGTGTGTTTGTATGTTGGATATAGTAATTATTGATTCTGAGCTGTGGATTTCTGGTAATGAATTATGTTGTTTAGAAAACAGGGTATCTTTTCAATATCTGTTACATTGTTTTAAACCCATTATGTTATTTATTGTGTCTGCTTTCCTTACCAGATAACCCTGGATTCAGAAGCAAGTGAGAAGTTCTTGAGTTTGCTGCGTGTGACACTTGAAACACTGTCACAGTTGCTTGAGGTAGGAACGCTGAATGAAGCAGGACGAATCGCAGAAGAAGTTCTTTCATACTTGAGATCTACTGTCACACTGGAGCCTACAGCCACTGTAAAATGTGTGCAGCAGGTAAGAGAGCCTATGTTTCGTATGTTATGCCTTTTTGGCACAATATGAATGGAAGCTGAAAATTAAAAGGAGACAAAGTAATCATGTTATAGTTAACATATTATTATATGTAATCACTATACCATTTAATGTACCTGGTGAATTGGTCTTCTCATTTTTAGTTCCTTCAGAATAAAATATTTTCTGTTGGTCATAAGTCATTTTTTTACTGCTTACTGTAGCTGATACTCTCTTCAGATTCACTTCCATTAGTGCAGATTCTTTGGCTGTCCATCATATATTTGTCAGCGTGCTCCTTTATATGGTTCATCCTTAATGCATATTGCATGTGATAACCACTTAGACTTCACACCATCAGCAACACATGGCCACCCTGCTTTGAATTTTTCACTCATTTTCATACCATCTGACCACATAAATCAGATTACAGATCGTTATTCCTTGGTGCATTTTATCAATGGAGCAGCTGTGTTAAATGTCACAGTATTATAACCACTTGAACGGCAATTAAAAACAAATAAATGTTAAAGGAGAACATAAGTATTTGCATCATTAAAACTGTTGTTATTTTGTAATTGAAGACTTTTTCAAATTTTTCTTCTTGACATAACACTTTGTCGCAAGGTTCATTGAACATACTGTAAGTGTCTGTAATATTATTGTCCTTTGATGTTCCCTTATATCTGTTGTGCTTGAGAGTTTTATAATTCTCAGAATTGTCCAGTTTGGCACTTTTTTACACAAATTCAAGATGACCCCACATATTGAAAAACTGAATGTAAGGAAGAAACCTTGTCTTGCACCTGGGTAAATATTTTATATGGATGAAATATCCGAAGCCATGTTCCTTAAGATGGTATTCATGAAAAGTGTTGTAAATATGCTTCTGGCATGATATACCAAAAATTAGCTAGGGACTGGCATGTAATGTACCAGTAAGTACTTCTATAATGTTTAAAACCCAGGAAAGATAATATTGGGACACATTTTATTCAAGGTCACAGTATTTTTCCAATTTATTATTATTATTATTATCTTAGTATGGGACATCTATTTTGTTATATATGTGTGTATTATCAGTTAGAAAAAGCCATCAACTAGTTAAACAAATTAATTTCTTGTAACAAATGCAGCTTCATGTTTCAGTTTGACAAGGCATCCTCAGACCACAGTAACATTTCCTCATTGTATGAATTGTACTATAACCTGAAGTTGGCTTAACCCTTTAACACCAAACGACTTATACATACACCCCGCAGTGAGCCCTTTAAATAGCCGAATGACTTATATATATGTCGCAAACAGTGTGTTGAAGTTTGGAGGAATTTTGTTCACTCCTTTTTGGTTAACTGCTGTGGCTTGCTATGCTTCAGGACCCGTGAAGGTCAGACTTTTATTCAGGAGCCAGAATGTACCCTCTCCACCACCTAAACCCTTCCACAAACACCGATATATACATAGATACTTAGTAAATGCACATTTTTCCCAGCTGACAAATACAGTTCTGACACTGCTTGCTTTGACTGTCACTTGCTATGGAGTTCACTGTGGGCTGAAATATCAACACTGGCCTGTGAAGCAAACTCTAGTTGTTGACCAGGAAGTTTGTCAGTGGCGTACTGTACCCGAATAATTCAGACAAAACTAGTGCTCAAAAATTGGAGATATCCACAAAACTCAATGTTTACAGCTACAGAAGGGCCCACAGACATGCCTCTTGTAGTGCAGGGGTAATCTGTAGGGGTTGTGGAGTTGTAACATGCAACATACAGTCGTCAGTCTAGTAACAATGTCTTGGGCACCCTTGAATAGCAGGGATTTTTATACAGCAGTCACATTGTAGCTTTAGATCTGTTTTGCTGTCACTGTAGAAGACGTTCATATCTGACTCGTATTACATTTCTGAAACTGTGCTGAGTCATACACAGTAGTCTAAGCAAGGCAGATGATTGTGGGTCTTGAACAATGGCTGGAAAAAATAAATAAAACTTGAGGAGGAAGCCATCAGTGAAATTCTGGTTGCTGACACTGCCTCGGAATTAGGTGCAAAAGCTAGCGATGTTAGAAGTCTATTGTGAGGAAGAAGAGGAACAACAACAGCAGCCAGTCTCAGCAGAAGTAGCCATAACAAACAATGGCCGGTGAAATCAACCCACTGCTGTGCCATGTGTGTTCTCGCGGCCAAAGATAGGGCATAGTGTGCCAGATGTGACGTGGGCCTGTGTGTGGTCCCTTGTTTTGTGGTATATCACACGGAAGTAAATTTCTAATATATCGCCCTCTTTGTGAATACTGTGTGTCATGATAAAACAGTGATCCAAGGTGCCACAGACCTTATGCAACAGCGAGAATTATGTGAGTAATGAACTATTTACACCACATTTTATATAATGCATGCGATTCACAGCCCTAAATTTATTATAATAATATGTAAACATTTTTTCCCAGTTAACCAATTCTTAAGCAAAGTGTAAAATTTTATTTCATTAAATTTTAAGGAAAAGTCTATGAGATATGCCTTTTTTGCTAAGAGTAAGCATTAAAATTTAAAAGCCCCAGTAAAAAATTCTGGCAGGCAGTGTTGCTCGGAGGGATTTAGTTCCAACATCAAAGGATTAATGTCAAGCTGCAACGTGTAGCAATATTTGGTACAAGAAATTAACTTGTTTAATAAAATTAGTTGTGTTGATGGGGTTTTTAACTTGTGTATTTGTATTAAAGAGAGTGTATGCAAATACTTCTCAGAAAAGTAGAAGAGGAATAAACTGTCCTATAAAATGGCCATATTCTTGTGTACAAGCAGGCCTTGCTCAATACTGTAGGCATAGCCAGAGAAAGCCGCAGTGTAGTTTTGAGGTAATAAAGCAGCAAAGCTTGGTAGGAGCAGTCAGCAGCAAACCAAAGAAAATACTACACGAAATAAAATATGGTACATGAGTTTGTTAGTTTGGTGCCTCATTATAATGTTTCTTATACATTCTGCCTCAAGCTAGAATGAGACAATTTTGTGGTCTTGTTGAAAGAGAATATTGTGTCAGTGTTGCCTGAATGCAGTGTTGCAGGAAGCACTAGAGCCTGTACCATTGTGTTGCATGTGGGTTATTTTGGTTAAAGATTGGTGATATTTATTTTGGGTATCGCAGACTGGGCATGTATCAGATATATAGTAACTTAGGGATAGTGTTTGAAGAAACACATAACAGTGAAATAGAAGTTGCTGTGTGTAAGGAGGCAGCATGGTTCACAATTGCATGCATTAGGATTTTGACAGTGGTAAAAAGGGAACATTCATGGCGCTTATCTTTTAGGTTAAAAGATACATTTTCTGGTTCTCACATTAACACAAGCATTGAATTTTATTGCTGATAGCCGAGGATTTACATGGAGATTAACTGGTAATGATGTCCACCGGATGTTGGTGGCCAAGGTTCTGAATATGCATCTGTGCTGAATGCTTATGTTGGGAATATACTGGGTTGAAGTCCATTGGCCAAGAAAGCCTAATCACATGTACCTGATACCCTGAAATTAGTAATACTAGGAAAACAGTTTTGAAAGATTCTGATTGACCACAATATGAATTTTGAAAAAGAACATCAAATCTTGAAAGCATAGAGACCTGACAGAAATGGGCCATGTCTGTACATTCATATGGGCCATTGTAAGGGAATTTGTTTTCAAATGCAAAATCTGCCATGAAGTTAAGACATGTGAAAGAATATGAAGGACCCAGTGAAATAATAGATTGCAGTATCTATAGCAGAATGAATAAAATTATGTTGACACTGCAGTAAATTCAGCATTAATCTTACTGTTCTCATATGCAGAATATGCCATTTATGGTAGTAGTCAGTTCAGTTGTGTGGGTTGCAATGTTTGTGCATGGAACCTAAAGAAATAGAAATATACCTTGAAGCTGTCAGAGTGACTGCAATAAATCTAGGAAGTGTGTCATCCCCGTTGTGTGTGTGAAACTAGGAAAAGGTATGTAGTCAAACACAACTTAATCACTGAGGTGTATTTAATGACTGTGATGGCCTGTATTGGCCATCATCAGGTTGTCTAGGGAACTTAAGGGCTAGCTATATGCATGCGTGCACACGTGGTGTAGAGATCTCTACATACGCATAGCTTGACAAACTGAATCAAAACAGGGGTCAGATAAAACACTATGAAACATAACAGATACAGATACTTACTTACTTACTCCATGGTGCACAGTCCTTCTTGAGAAGCTAACTGGTTTGCAGCTAGTCAAGAAATTCCCCGCATTTCATGGAACCCGAAGGTTCATTACCATACTCACAAGCGTCCGCCACCTATCCCTATCCTGGGCCAACCC
>Ga0123352_10007231_pt1 | contig 17080 bp, 10 predicted proteins | sample TergutLab28metaG_FD_89700 | JGI IMG/M metagenome (GOLD analysis project Ga0123352, IMG submission 89700) | Labiotermes labralis P1 segment gut microbial communities from Petit-Saut dam, French Guiana - Lab288 P1 | ecosystem: Host-associated > Arthropoda: Insects > Digestive system > Gut ... | reverse complement strand
TTAGGTTTTTTTGTTCCTGGGTGGGGGGAAGCAGAAGTTTCTCGTCCGTCAACCAGGGTGCCTGGATCAAAAGATTGACAACAAAATTCATGGGGAGGGGGGGGGGGGATGCAGTTCAATTACACAATGTTTTGACAATGGTGTGTTGAATTCTGAAACAATCTCCTCTTTGGACTTATTTGTTGTTGGATAATAATTCAGATGTGACCTGTCTGGAAGCCAACTCTGCTTCAACGTTCATGTGTTGAAACAAACCTATTAGGTGGGCTCCTTAGATAGAGCCCAGTGCCTTGGAACAGCTCAGTATGGTCAAGCCCAACTTCTTCTTCTACTTATAATTCTTCTTTGGCACTTGGGCCCATTTTTGGGTCACAGCTTCCTCCATCTCCTTCCTCCAACCTTCTCTGTACCTTGCTGCAGCCTTCCAGTTCTGTATCTTCATCAAATCTATGGCTTCCCTCAAAACAGCACCCCTCCATCTTCCTCTAGGCTTTTCAATGGGCCTTCTTTCTCTGAAACATCTTTCCATTACTTTTTTGGGGGGGGCAAGAATCATCTGTCCTTACTGTGTGGCCAGCCCACAAGAGTCTCTTCAGGAATAAAAATGTTGGAAGTGCAACACCATCATACAATGCAGATCTCCTCATTGCACCTACGTTTACACACCCCTTGGCCTATGTAGGCCCTAATATCTCTCTGAAGACTTTTTTAATGATGTCAATCATATTGATGGCTTTCTGAGAAAGAGTCTCTGTTTCACTACCACACAGGACAATGCTGTGCATTACTCCAAATCTCCAGCTGGTGTCATAATGCCTGATCAGTGATAAGACAGAGTGACAAGCTCTATTAGCACTTTGAATTCAGCTCCAGATTTTCTATATTGCCTAGCATTTTTCTTCAGGCACCTTCTTCTGGATTGATGACCCATCTGATAGGTTCATTTCAAAATTGGAAGACAAAAGCAGATGCCTGCCAAACTGCTGTGTTTTATGTATTATTTGATTATGGATACAGTCCAAAACAAGGAAATAGTTTTGGAAAACAAATGTGTTTAGGCTCTGGAAAAGCGTTGTTCCTTCTGAGACACAAATTAGTGAGATGTGTCTAACTGGCCATACAATCTATTAACTACACAGTCTTCACAATTTCCATAATGACAAGATCTTTGAAATATGCAACTTTCATTATGCTAATCTTGTACATGAATGGAAGGCAACATGCAAAATATATATGGAGGTGTATTACACACATATCTAATAATTGTATTAGTAATTTCAAAACCTACACTGTCTACTAAACCTTTAGAATCCTAAAATGCAGTCTTAAATATACATATTTACCTTTAGCAGGTGGCATCTTTTTAACAATCCATATTCTTCATGTCTGGAAAATATGGCTGATATTCGCTCTGGTTTCTCTGGATGACCTCTGAAAACAAGTCATGAGAACTATCAGACACTAAACATACCTTTATAAATAGTAAAGTAGTTAATTAAGCAGAACTCACCATCTTGGTAACTTTCAATACTCTACAATAAACAACATTTATGTGATGATTTTGCAGGTTTCTGAGGATGAATCTACAATGTATGGGGTAGTATCCAGAAGTACCATATGGTAACTTATCTATTTAAATGTGATTTTAAAGATGTTTCACCTTCATTAACCTAAAATGATCATAACTGCCTTTGAAAAATATTCACATAGGAATATAAACTCTCAGATCTTCCAATTACACATTTTCTCATTAAGCAGCATTTTCAAGGAATGCAAATACAATGGAATTCCTATATAAAGTTCTACAATTGTATGTTCTATTTCAATTTTCCAACGTAAAATATCTCAATGTCACATTCCCCCATTTATTAAGATTTCCTTAGTTTAGGATTCAAATCCACCGCTTTTCAAAGAAACCTTCATTGGGAGACACGGGGTGCACTGTTAACTGGACTATATCTGTACGTATCTTATACAAGAGTTGAACTACAGTTTTTTTTATAAATAACTTACGGATCAGCGATGTTCTTGTGCTTCATCATTTGTTCGTCATACACAAGGCAGACTCTGTGTGGAGGGAATGCTAACTTTGTGTTTGCTATGAGAAGATTCAGTCGTGCAGTTACATCATCTACAAACTGCTGGCTCTGCACTGGATAGCAGTTTCTTGTGGCAAACTGCTCCGGTCTGTCATCTGATCCAAGGAACTTCACTACTGGCATGTGATGTTCTTCTTGTTCTGGCAATTTCTTGTTCGATAAATTACTTACAGCATGAACACTGTACTTGTCTTGGAATTGGTAACACTGCCAGAAGTCTCGGTGAGTGTATATCACATTGAGGATCGTCTCACGTATCCTAAAACAGTTTCAAATTAAGTTCTACCTATGCACCCACAAAGCAAATTTATCAAATCAAGATATATGAACACACATCACCTTAATTAATACACTGTGATGAATAACTGATTAATTAGTTTAAATGAATGATTAAATGTTTTATTTCACAAAGACTCATACCTTATGGCATTAAACCCACCTGAGAAAGAAAATCAAGGCTGAAACATCACATGAATTTTGTGCATTTTAGAATGTATAGCTGGCACTTTTGAGTTCTAAAAGTTAAAGGTTAAAGTTCACTCTATAACCTGCCATGAAAGCACAAAGGAGTAGAGGTAAAGCTCAACTCTTCCTGTAACATCAGCACTACATGCGGGTGGGTGGTTAATGCTATGCCCCACCTACTTTAACCCCAGGAATGGCCCAGCATCCATTGTAAAAGAGGCTGGGTGAGCCACATGGATGGTCTGGATGGCTGCAAAAAATCTCATCTCCACCATGATTCCATCACCGGACCATCCAGCCCGTAATGAGTCACTATACTGACTACACTGTCCTGGCACACCATATTGTCAGTTTTTACAGTTTACACTGAGGCTTACTTCAGTACTGGCAATTCTGTTCACTGGTGTATATTCTCCCAATGTACCAACCAACTCAGAACTCAGATTTCAAGTAATATATGTATTTATGGACTCATTCATTATTTTATAATTCCTGATATGGAATAATTAAGCATTTACTTAATTAATTATGGGTAAATGATAGTCATTAAAAATTTGACTTTTTGACTGCCTGACTAACTAACAATTGTTCCTTTTTCTCAGTGCTTGTATTCACATGAAACAAAAAAGTATGTAAGTAGTGAGTCACTGTGAAATTCACCTATCATCATAATTTTGTGCATACAAGCCCCTCTCTTAAGAATACATTCATTTATTCCCCATACAATGGGTTTTATTTAAACAACACTCATGATGCCAGACAAATGAGAAAGCATATGTGAAAAATCAAAGATGCCCAGGAACTATCTACACAGACCGACTCCACAGAGAGTTAATAATTTGCTAGAATTGCACACAGCCCTATTCGATAATGTTGTGGAACTGTTAGTGTGGAAGACTTCTCCTAGTTTTCATTAAACATAAGTACAGGATAGCTTCTGTAGAATCACGAACAATGCACACGTATCTGTTGCTGGTATTAAGATGTCACAGAGTTTAAGTGCTACATACCTACACATCTAAAATGCACAGTGCTTATGCATGGGAAAAACTATATACTTACTACCACAACTACTGAAATAACACAGCAGATATCCATTCACACAGGGGTGATACACAATAAAATTCTAAAGACAATATATGGTATGTAGGAGTAAACAGAATAAAGAAATTTATATAAAAAAAGAAGGTACATAATTTTACCTAGTACTATGCAATTTGCTAAAAATTTAAACTTTAACATCTTAAATAATACTGATTAAGCCAAGAAGGATGAAGTAGGTGAGATATATAGCATGAATGCAAAAACAACAAGTCCTTACAAATTTCAATGGGACACACCATTTTGAAGTCCTAGGCATGTGTTGATGGACACTATTAAAATGGACTGTAGAAAAATATTTATAAGTCATGAAGATGTAAACTGGCTTAGGATCAGGTCTTAAATTGGGCCTGTGTGAATGAAGTAATTAACAGCAATTAATTTAAAACGTATAAACTGCACATAGAGGGCCTTGCATGAAACAATCTGTTGATGTGGATTCATTGTTTCACCATTATGACCCTATGCTGTTGGTAATCATATAACACAGTAAATAATAACTCACCCTTCACAGGGGCGTCCCTGACTGGAAAGCAGAGGACAAGGGTCACCAAGAAGTGCTCTCAGAGTCAGTGCTGCTCCCTCAGCAAGGGATTGAAGACAGTAACCCCCCTGAAGACACAGAGATAATTGCAGGGCTGAAATGAATATGTCTGACAAAATCAAGTGCTTATAATAAATGAACCAGTTGGTTTTATGATCATTAAAAAAGTATGAAATAACAAAACTGAAGGTGTTATTAAGTTCTGTCACAATCCCAGGAAATTTTTCTGCACACTCTGAAGAAAACTGGTAATTAAATGTTTCTGAATGCTCAATGACTGAAGATTCTTATACATTTTAAAATATTCACGACAAAATTTAATTTAAAATTAACATGGCCACCAAATGTGTTTTATGAATAATGCAAGATGTCAGAAGTAGCCATATTTGAAAGTGTCATGAAGTCTTCCTACCTCAAGATTTATTCTCTCTGTACACCATGAATAAAATTAGTATCAGAATATTTTTACACACAATAAATGAAGGTCACTGTATGTCCTGAAACATCTGTACCCTCTTACACTAGATCCAGACAAGCATTTGGTTAGTAGTGCTATGCAACTGAATATACAGGATGCTAGTTTCAGCAATAATGTAAGCATGTTGGTTGTGTATGACAATGCTCTGCAACAATTTTACAATACAAAGTACATGAAAATATTCTCACATGTATCAAATGTGAATTAACAATGACAGTCCACACTTTTTAATTCTATTTCTATCCTGTAAGCAAGTGAGGGAAGAAATATACATTTATCTAAGAAGCCGGAAACAATAATGACTTCTGAAGAGGGTTTCAGTGTCAATTCTCACAGAGTAAGAGCAATTAAGAATTTCAATAACTTTGTGTTGTCTTTTTCATGTTAGGGAGACAATGAGAGATGTGTCAAAATTTATCTAATGTTACCTAGTTTTTGTTATGTGACAGCATACATGAATGAGAATGTCAATAAAAAAACAAGTTGTGAAGATATGAATTGTATTCATCTGGTTGAAAATTGGGTTGAATGTCAGATTTTGTGATCATGACAAAGAATCTTTGAGTCATGCAAATGGATGTCTTGATCAGCAGAATAACATGAAAAATTAAAACTGTTAAAAAATACACTATACCATGGAGTTACAATTTATGATGAATATGACTATGACAGAAAATATGTTATTCATGGAACACATTAATATTAATTTCTACAATTCTGTACCACCTTGTTCTCACTTCCTACAACAACACATACCTCAAGTACAACGGCTACTTTTCCCCCAGCGAGACACAGCAGCGAGTTCAGAAGGTGAGCGTAGCATGCTGGTGTCACCTCCATCTCACCCTACAATTTAAAACACACTGACCATTATACCTAACTGGAACAACTTCCAATAAATCACTAAACCTTTATTAAGCAAATCATCTTTATTCCTTGAACCCTTCCACTGTTATGGATGAAACAAATTTTTTTAAAAACTGAATGCTGTAGGAGTTCTTTATTGACTTTGAGAAGTTCCCCACTGAGGAGTTAGAAATATAAGGAGCTGGTGTATTACATACACACTTTATTTAAGAGGGAGGGATGAAACACTGCACTGACATACACATTCTGACAGATAAATACTAACACACAGCAGCTGTTTGCCACATGTCTTCATTAACAGTGAAAGGGCTAACAAAATTGTAATTGTTCAAATACTTCAAAATGGTCCTTTTAAAATTCTTTACAATTTACTGTCCACATAGGCAACAACAATACATGCATCCATGCAAAAGGTCTCTTACAATACCTATTTTGGTTTTTAGTTTAGAATGCTTTAGTTAGTACACAATTGGCTTCATTTTACAAGCTGTACAAGATTATGAATCTTAAAGAATTTTCTGGCTATGATCCAACCTGTGATGAGAATACAGTGAGTGTTATGGGTTGTTAATTTCCAACATTTGACAGAATTAAAACATCCAACCTCATTTTTCCATTATGGTAAATCTTATCTTAAAAGATACTGAAAACAATATACAGTTTATGTGGAAGAAATTGATACATTTTTATCAGTAACATATTTCCTTTTCTTTAGCTTATGTTAGTTCCACACAAAATGGTTACAGAGAATCAGGAACATGTGTAATGCCTGCAACAGCAAAAGCTGCATCTGAAGCTGGATGAACTACAAGTATGAATGTACTTAATCTGTGTTTACAATCTTTACAGATAAAAATGTTCTATATTATAACAAAATACACATTTGACATATAACATTTATCTCATCAATACAAGTAAATGTGTGTGAAACATTCCTCAATTTTGGGTATACTTAATGGGAAAAATAAACATTTACTTGAACATTTCACTCGCTTCTCAGATTTAATTTGCCAACAAATATTGTTCTTGCACTTTTATGAGTATCACACATAGTTTCATATAAACCTAAACATGTGTTCAGAAACTATAAAATGGAGGAACATGCAGTGCATTCATGTAGCGTATACATGCATGAAAGTCACTGTTTTATATAAATAAATCTCTTGATGTAAGTAAACAGCTGAAAGCTCATAAAATTTCTGAGGTTAAATTAATGGTAAATACATGCCCTGCTATAAGGTGTACTGGGGTTTCTTCCATTTTGTTCATGGCCAAAAAAAACAGTTTCTTTCCTTAATAGCAAGGCCCAAGTTTCACACCCAACAAAATGACAGGCAAAATTATAGTTTTGCATATTTTAATTTTTACATTCTTAGGAAGCATATGGATGACACAAGACTCTGGACCAAATGGTAACAAGCATTCCTAAATTTAGTTTTAATTTCTTCGAGCATGCGATCTTTGTTTGTTACTGTCATTCCCAAATATATGAACTCTGCCACATTTTTCAAGGATGATCAGTTTGTCCTGTATTATGTATGTTCACAAGACATGAACATATATGTAGCTTGCTCAGCATTTAATTCTAGACCAGGCTCCTTACTAGTGACTAATAAAGCTTCAGTGTTTTTTTTGCCAGTATGGACCATATTTGTGGGCTGGGTAGTTCAGTCGGTATAGCAACTGACTATGGGCTGGACAGTCCAGGATCGAATCCCAGTGGGGACGAGATTTTCCGCCTGTCCAGACTGGCCCTAGGGCCCACCCAGCCTCCTGTACAATGGGTACCGGGTCTTTCCCGGGGTAAAGTGCGGCCGGGGCGTGCTACTGACCACTCACCCCCTTCTAGTGCCACGGTCATGGAAGAGTAGAGCTATACCTCTACCCACCCTCTGGGTCACACTGGGCCTGTAACGGGATCATTTTACCTTTACCTTTATGTACCATATTTACTCAAATGCAAGACGTGGTTTTTTCCTTAAATTTGGCACTTAAATATGTGAGGTCATCTTAAATTCATGTATGAAATGCTGAACTGGACTGTGCCAAACCAGACCGTGCAGAGTCAAACCAAGGCCCGCATTGCCTAATCATCATGAGATATGCACTCTGCTGAGATATTAGGCAGCAGAGAGTGGTAATCCCTTACTGACGTTTCAGGACAATGTATCAGTCCCATCTTCAAGGGTCAAGAAACCGAAAAGAGAGAACAGAGCATGATAGACGTTAACTGGCACAGCCCTAGTTTATAACGAAGCATGACATTTTGAAAACCAGCTTTGTTTCCGTTTCCAGGCAAAGAAGCACTTAACCTGGTGGACCCCTTACAATGAGTTATTCTCATTCCCTGGGCACCATATAAACAGTAACTTGTTAAGATATGTATCTGAGAACAGATGTAGTCCAAGGGTAGTAACAGGAAAATGGCTATTAAAAATTAATAATTAATTACAAGTCTGAAAAATAAAACCTGGACCAATCCACAAATTAAAAGTCCTAATCAGACCACAGACATAACAAAAAAATCCAGAACACTATAGTTAAATTAACACCACTAACACCATATGTGGAGAAAACTGTGCAACTTCTTTGTTCAACATGAGGGGTTCTAAGAAATGCTGTATATGCACTGCAGTGGATGAGACTGATGATGATATGTTGTGGAATGACACTGAAGAGGATGGGAATGTTAGGAGCCAGTGTATGGAAGACGAAGGCACTGACTGTGAAGATGAAGACAGTGACACTGACGGGTAAAGATAGATAAAAATCTGACATGCTTGGTGTATTAAGTGTATGAAATTAGTAGTAAAATATTTTTTTTTAGAATACATTTTATTTTTGTGGGGTCATCTTAGATTTGAATAAATACATTTTCCCATGGAAGACATGTTTTTCTTGGGGGTCACTTCAATTAGAATTGTCTTGCTTTTGGGTAAATACAGTATGTTTTCACCCCATAATCATCTTCAGCATGGGTAAGAAGCTGATTTGTCCCATTCAGTTTCAGGTCCTCCTGGTTTGCCTGGACATTCCTAACAGCATATTATAAAACAAAGGTAAAAAGCAATGGTAACAAAGCATCTTTGATATTAACTAAAGAATGAATTCAACAAAACTTGCTCAGGTTTGCAACAGCATCAGGTGGTTAAACAGCAGGTAAACCAAAGTTTCAAGAACCATGTCTGTTTTCATCAGTGGCCCAAGAAAGTTTTAATGAAAGCATTTTCCATTTCAGACTGGCCTGAAGCGGAAATATATCAAATGTTTACCAATGTGGACTTTACTATAGGTTCAATTTAAACACACTGTGGTTAACCTAAATGGTTGCATGATACAACAAACTCAATGAGAATATTATAAAAAATGTTCCCTCCTAACTAACATATAAACTTTTATGAAGTTCATAACTAGATGACGTATTGCCTGCCCCACTGTATTCCCATTTTTTGAAGTATTTTAAGAATGCAGGATACAATCAGTAGCTGATATGTTACATCAAAATCCACGTTGAATATCCCCAATAATTTCACATACACAGAGAGTTAGCCTGGACAGAAGAACAGTGATATGCCTTGATGATTACCAGAATCTCTTTTATCAGCCTTCTTATAAATGGTAGTAAGACTGCCTTCTTCCATATTGAGGCAATTCTTCCATATTCGAAAACAGAATAAATAAGTTTATGGATCTCAAAACTTACCGTTCAACCTAAAGCTTGAAACAGTTCTCATGGAATTTAATCGCTACCTTGTGATTTACACAATTTGCCACTCTTCAATGCTATATCTCCTCTACATTAAATGGAGGTAAGTGGACAGCCTCTGTACAGCATGAAATGGTCAAAACACCAAAGTGTACTGGTGCATGGTTGTAAAGCTACAAGCATTCTCAACCTGAGCTACAACAAGGGGGACTGGCTAGCTTAACTCTGGTCACATTCATCCCTAAGAACACAGTTCCTGGTACCATGAGATAGGAGATTTGGTGATGAACAGAATTTGGATCCCAAATGTCCAATTATGCATGGAAAAGCAGCATACATTAGTAATCATCTACTTGTAATAAAAAGCATTTCTTTATTGACATTTAAAAAACTACCTTCTCATCTCCAAGGGCAGAATCATAGCCAGCAGACACTACTACAAGTTCAGGCCCAAACTGAATGGGGGAAGAAAAAAAGAAAAAAAGAAAGAAAAAAAAAAGGAGAGAAGAAGAAGAAGAAGAAACATTACTGACTACAGAATATAATCCATCAATCAGACAACACAGCAACTATGAATGGACTGGCAAAATGTGTTCACATATATAAAATCTTAAAGTCTCATGGTGACCAAATATAAATAAATCTTTGCAGGGAATAAGCCACAATGAGAGAAATACCTGTATTTTATGCCTTATACCAATTCTTCTACATGCTCAACCATTTTTGAGGAATTTATATAGTATACAAATCATACTAGATTAACAGCACCTACAATGTGCTATTCCTTATACTGGATTAGCAGCAACTACGATGTTCTTTCCTAACAACTTTTAATGCATACACCTAACAATACAATAATATCAGTAATATATTCAAAAGCATGCTTCACTGCCTCAACACACAGATGGTCAGTTGCAGATAATTGCTGAAATGTCTGTTAATAAAACTACGGCAAACCTCAGGACAGCCAAGTGCAGCATCATAACCAGCCGACACCAGGATCAGCTCTGGCTGGAACTAAAATACAGCATGATAACAGTAAAACTGTACATTAACACATCCAGACCAGAAATGGCAGTCAGCAGATACCTCTCACTGTTTTGTCAATACAAAACAGGTAAAATAGTCTCTCAACAGTCAGGCTATGACATTCTGAATTAAAATTTGTCTGTACACATGTAACAATAGTTCAGGGTGTGGTGACAGCAGTGAGATCACATTCAATCCTGTTTTGTAGTCTCACAGATAAATGATTAAATGCATCAACTACTGCATCAATTAATTAAACCTTTCACAGTCAGGTTTCCCACTAAGCATGTCATGTTTCAGAACAATGTTTGTCACAAGTTACAGAAAGATTATGGGTAAAATGCCAATCAGTAGGCAAATTATCCAGGCCTCCGTTACTACAGAGGCCTGGATACAAGTGAAAGCTAAAGATACAACTGTTGTTCATTAAGCACCATGCCATAAAAGGCATATGGGGAATGGAAGAATGGGTTCCCTGCATTTGTAAGCTTGGCATTAAATGGAGATAAATAGTCAGTTTCACACTTTGGCCACTCTACTCCGGGGAAAGAGCCCCTTGTAGTCAGTGAATAGGAGGTTAAATCTCCTGGCCCTGCCAAGACTCAAACCATGATTCCTCAGTCTATATGCCAACAGAGCTATTCTGGTTCCTTATCCAATAGAAGTAAATATATATATATATATATATATATAAAGAAACTCTTGCTACACATCATAATGTTTTGGGAAACAATAATACTACCTATTTATAAAAAGAACAAATTAGTTTTAAAGTCATACATCCCATTGTGTTCTTGTGGGATTAGTTCATAGACAAAATAAAAACTGTTAACACAACTAAAACTCTGGTAGTCTTTAATGTAGCTACATGATTTAACCTTGTAAGTTCCTCATCAGGCTACCATTCAGTAAGGTCAAAATACGTAGCTACGTTAAAGAATACCAGAGATTTTTTGTGTCAATGATTTTTATTTTGTCTACTAACTAAGAACAAATTAGTACTTGAAACGTAACAAAACAAAAATGTTCAACTCTGTTACTGTTCTGTGGCATGCTCAGAATGAGCTGTGGAAAATTTCTGCACCCAACTGCCAGCTAGTAGTGCCACAGGTTACGAAACACACACTAATATCCAGCCACAAATACAGTATTTACTGTCACACTTAGACTGGAGAGTGGGTCACAGAAGCCTAAAGCTTCAGAAGCAACCCTGAAACAAAACATATATCAACACTCTCTTCAGTAAAACTATACCTCACTGGCCATTGGAAGAAGAACTTGGTGGAAGACAGCAAGGTAGTCTGCATCAGTCATGCCAACATTGTTCAGAGGGACATTGAAGTTGTAGCCCCGTCCAGGACCTTCTCCAACATAGTGGAAGTCAGATTCCCTCAGGTTTGGCCAGAAACTACCATACTCAAATCGATGTAAGGAAAAGTATACAACCCTAAAAACAAACACATTAATTGGGATAAAAATACATTCGCTGTCCCCCGACCCAAATTTTCTTAAAAGACAATTACTTAATAATCTATACCTTGACGTTAATCTTCTTGGATGCGCAAAAAACATCCAGTGATTAATAAATCTGTTTTGCGTAACACAGCTAAAAATTTTCAAACTGACAGAGCTGCCACCTTTTAATGGCTCAGCATTTCTTTAAGACATTGTTTATTCCATATTTCTTTATTTTTCACAACATATGTGTTACCTAGATGTTAACTAACGAAACACCATGATCTGAGATTCACACAGCAGTGTGGCTAACACTTAAATCTTCTGGGATGTTCAGACATGTTGACTGGTAAAACTTTACTGTGTTTCAAAGAATCACATTGTCTTTTTCTTTAGTGTCAAGTAGTTATGGTTTAGTCTTCATGGACTGCTTGACCTGCAGATGAGGGCAATATGACCTTTCAAAATGCTGGTAACTAGGAAAGGCAAGAAACAACATGTGTAATAAACATAGCTTGATATTCAACTCACCGTGGATCACTGTAAAACATCTGCTGTGTCGCTTGTCCATGATGAACATCCCAGTCAACAATAAGCACACGTGAGACATCACAATGTGTTAATGCATGAGTGGCTGCCAGTGCTACATTGTTGAAGAAACAGTAACCACAGTACTCACTTTTCATTGCATGGTGACCTGGTGGCCTGCACAAAACACAAATTTATAGAGTTTAGAACACATTATTTATACCAGGTAACTGGAAAAATGGAGTATGTTTCATGACACAAATGACTTCATGCAGGTTGCTGTAACGTAAACAAATTTCATGAAGTTTCCCAAACTTCTTGCAGCAGAATCCAATGTAGATGCACTCTGTCACTCTGCTGATCTGCACAACATGCAATTTATATCAATACTCTGTCTATTACCAAATACCAATAATAGCCACTTCATCAGAATCAGACAGGAATTCATGCCTTTGCACAAACTGATGATAAATTTTAAAAATGTGAGGTAAATTACTATTCAACAAGTGGGTTCATTTAAGATATTTCCCATTCCATTATCTGCTTGTGATACTGAGTATTTACTTTTAAAAAATCACTGCAATATTGCAACTGTTACATCCGATAAGCTGACAAGTATGAAGAGACATTTATGTAGACCAGAGGCTTGTCAAGTGAATTTTCCCATTTAAAAAAATGTTACTGTCGGTTACTTCATAACATACAAACATTTTTCAGTGACATGACTATTCACAGCACAATACCTTAATCACTGACCTGATAATAGCCATGCCATTTTGAATTTTTCCTGTACAGATGGCATCCACAAGTTCTATTGTGCTTCCTGCTGAGAGGAGAGAGAGCTGGTATGTTTTCTGCAAAACAAAAAAATACCCGTTGTTATATGACTTAAATGCACAATACATGATGAGACGTGGGTTTGTATATACATTTAATGATTGTTCTTCAATTGTTAAGTTACACAGAAAATGACATTAACCCACCTGCTTAAAATGCTCTTTTAGAACACCTTGTAAATAACCATTTTTATGCCTTTATAATGTGAACATTTGATTGCTACATAAGTTGCTGACCTTCTCACCAGATCTTTTGTTTTACAGTTCATATGAATGCCAGAAACTTAAACAGAGCATTGCATACATCTTGTGGTAGTCAGGGAAACACTTAGTAACAGCTAACAATAAATAACAAAAATCAGAGCTCTACAATTCCATCTCCAAGAAGGCTATGTAATTTGAGTACATGTTTGGAAGTTCATCTCTGCAACAGAAGGGGAATTTCCTTAAGACAAGGATGCAATCAAAAGAATTTGGAAGGAAGAAATGGCTGCAGACATTATAGTACAATCCAGCACTCTTACGGAATTGGCAAAATCCATGAAAATGTGTCAACACAGCCAGTCCCAAAATACGTGAAAAACAGACTTCTTGAACATGAAGCAAATATTATAACAACCATCAGTAACATTCAGTCAAGATGCATGTTTCTTCAGGCAAAGGTTGAGATGCCATAAGGCAGGAAATGACTGCTTTCACACACTTTTGGAATGGTCATTCATGTTGATTAAATTACCTGTTTGACAGCACACATTTAATGCAGCTGAAAAAGGAGAGTTAAAATACAAAGAATCAAACCACACCTTTGCAGCTGTGAATCATGAATGGGTTGTTATGGCTGTTTCTGTGGCCATGCCTACTGCTTGCAATCTCACACAATTTCCTACTTACAGGATGAATATAAATGGCATCATATCCGGAGGACAGATCTTCTAGCAACTCCTCATCCTTGCACTCCCTAGTTGCTTTCAGTATCTCTATCTGCTCAACAGAGTGCTGCTTGAGAATTTCTTTCTCTGTTGCTTCACGTGGCTCCACAAATAAACAACGAGAAACAAGTCCCAGAGCTTCACACCTACAGCAAAAAATATTCTTATTGCACAAATATGTGCTAACAGGAAACAAACGTTTTCTGCTGTACTTTAACATAGATTATAAAGGACAATTAAATTACCCTGTCTCAAATGTCACAACACTGTGAATTTCAATGGTGAGGCCAAGGACTAAAATTTATGTATATGCAAATTACATAATATGATGGTAGGGACATGTTCTTGAGAGATGAAGCACTCTTGTGAAGTAAAACACAATGTAACTAATTAAAGCATTTCTGAATGCAAATATCAGTAGCAGACTATGCCTTCAACAATTACAAAAATTAAATTTAAACAATCAAATGATTATAAAAGACAATGGGCTGAACATCCAGAGGAGACAGACAGTTGCTGAAATTAGAAACACAACGAAAACTCTTGGTAGACTGAAAAAGGGTTATAGTCTGACCACAGACTGAACAGTTATCTGTTCCTTGATGGTAATAAGTCGAAACAAGAGTTGCTCTACATAGGTGAAATTTTACAACTTGTGAATTCCTTCTGATAATTACACACTACAGTCATGAGAATTCTAAATGTGTTGAAAACATGAAACAAAATATATCATTACAATGTCTCAGGTTTAGAAGACTAAGAGCCTCACTTAATATAGCACTGAACTTCTAAGAACAGAAATGTTATATTTCTAGATTAAAAAGAACCTTTTCCACGAATACTGCCAAGTCATTTGCATACCACTACCTCAAGCTGACCACTAGAGGCACTTACACCAGGCTGAAATGAACAATTTTGTATAGAAATGACCAATGAACATGTACACAAACATTAACATTTCCACATTGATATATACACCATTACTCCATAAAATCTTACGTAATAGAATTGTTTATTTATTTACTCCTAACAGTGCAGAAATAATTCTCCCAAACAGAAGAAGCAATCTGGTAACAATATTTCATTCTTTCAATTCACTGACACATTTCCCTGAAGAAAGACAGATCTGAACAATGATAATCATGCAGCAACAATGACTTGTTACAACAAACAAGAATATTATTTTGGACATGGTTCACTGTTTTGCTTTTTTCAAACTCCACATTTCAGAAACTGCATTTTCATCATCAGACATAAGGATGGGAAGGTTCATCCCATCCTGTTGGAGCGACCAAAAAGAGTTGGTTCAATCTCTGGACACTTCAAGTTCTATCCAAATTACGTATTCTTTTAATGTAAAATATCAACAGGAGGCACGAGACAAGACCAGAAAAATTACTAATAAAAATTATGACATCCACAAGAAAAGAGAACTGAAATCAACTTAAAGGTCTAAAATCCATCAGTCACTAGGAACAAATAACAGGATATAATCACCAATTACGGAATGCAGGCAGAAAATGAACGAACTCTCAATTGCAAGAGTGTCCCGTATAATACTGGAGGAAGACTTTCACAGAGTGGCCCAAAAACAGTAAGTCACAATAAAAAGAATTACTGCATTTTATGTGTGGTCACTGTTGAGATAAAGCAGTAGCTTTCACAAATTAATCAAATAAGGCTTGCAAGAAATACATGGAATTAGACTGCATGGCTCCTAGGACTGATCTGTTAAGCCAGCCCATTCTGAAAATCATCCTATTTTGGAGTCTACTTATCACTCAGCAAGATATGTGGGCTGATTGAAAAGTTTCAAGACTGGTTTTTTTATTCAGAATCAGATGACTCTACAAGCCCTACAATTTTTTCTTTTTCAAAGTAGCGGCCTTCACACTGAATACATTTTTTACAGCATTTTATGAACGATTCAAACACATGAAATAGATTGTTTTGTGACATCCCTTTTAGCGCTGCGGCCGTGGCGTTTTTCACTTCATCATCTGAAGAGAACCTCTTTCGCGCAGTTGTGCTTTCAGTGTTGGGAATGCCCAGAAATCACATGGCACTAAGTCCGGGCTGTATGGAGGATGTTGTAGTGCTGTCCCACCAATTTCAGTCAGTGCTGCCAATGCCACAGCAGCAATATGTGGCCAGGCATTATCCTGGAGCAAAAACCACTGTTTCTTGATCAAATCCGGTCTTTTCTTCCTCATGGCTCCTCGCAAATGGGTTTGCAGGACGTTTGCATAATAGGCGCCCACGGGGAACCCAGTGCTGTAAGATCATCCCGTGCCCATCAAAGAACAGCAGAAGCATGACTTTACCCGCTGAGAGAGATGAACGGAAATTTTTGGGTGGTAGCGAATTTGAGTGTTTCCACACACTTGACTGTTGTTTTGACAACGGGTCATAATGATGAATTCACGATTCGTCGCACATCACAATCGAGATTAAGAAATTCAGAATCGTCTCAAGACATTTGGACAGTGTTCTTGCACACCTGAACTCGTCGTTCCAACTGCTCTTCTGTGAGATTCCTGGGTACCCACCTGGCACACACACGACACATTTGCAGTATCTCTGTCACAATGTGTTGAGTGCGTTTGAAGGAGATGTTTAGTGAAGCCGAAATTTTGCGTAACGTTAGCCTTTGGTCATTTTTCAACAGCTCCGCAGCCTTGGCAATACTGACATCCGTAACCGCAGTGGATGGCCTGCCAGAACGTGCTTTGTCGATCACTCGCGTGTTACCGTCTTTGAAGTGCCTCCACCACCGAAATACTGCAGCACGGCTAAGTGTTTCACCACCATATGCTTGCCGTAACATTTCAAGTGCTTCATTACCGCTCTTCCCAAGTTTAACACAAAATTCAATCACACACCTCTGCCGTATTTTCACACAGACGTCTTCCTCATCCGGCATGACAAAACGTACTAGGTGTTTCCACTCGCTGTGACCAAATCCTCAAGGCCACAGCTGTCCAACTACAGGTTCAGACACGTCAATGTATGACTTTCACAATCCCTAGTGCAGTGTTGCCAC
>Ga0123352_10007228_pt1 | contig 17084 bp, 10 predicted proteins | sample TergutLab28metaG_FD_89700 | JGI IMG/M metagenome (GOLD analysis project Ga0123352, IMG submission 89700) | Labiotermes labralis P1 segment gut microbial communities from Petit-Saut dam, French Guiana - Lab288 P1 | ecosystem: Host-associated > Arthropoda: Insects > Digestive system > Gut ... | reverse complement strand
TAACTTTCCTCCTTTCTCAGCATTTCCACTTTTTCAGTACCTCAGAATGGTTAGACCCCCATTTTACATAGATAAATGCTTTATTACAAAATAAAAATCTCCCCCCCCTCCCCCCCCCACACACACACACACACAAAACTCGTACGTGACGTCCTCCGTTACTGCCATGATTAAGGTACACGTGTCCGCACACCGCTTGCACCGGACATACCACGATGTAGAGCTAAACTGTCGACCTGTTTGTCAACTTGAAAGTTCGAGATTTTATTTAGCCAAATGTCCCGAGGTGTAACCACCATGGGGAGTCGTGCATGGATTTATCATACGTAGTTAAACAATGTAGTTCGCTCACACTCATTTTCCTTATAAACAAAAACCATACGTTAAAGTACGGACTCAGCCATGAATAGTAATCTATGCACACTCGTATGTTAATTCCCACTGTCCACTGTTTCAATGCAAGTTTGCCAGCGCCCGCTTCAGTTCACATCATCACGCCGTATTCACCGAACTTCAAATTTAATACTCTACCAAGTTCCACATATTTCTGCAAGCAAAGTAGCCCCTTCCCTTCAGAATTCCTGACAAACATTATGTATGCACGTCGCATTTCTCCCACCCGTATTACATGCCACGTGGTTTTCACCCAACTGACACGTCTGCAGATCCTTCATCTCGACAATATTAACAGTGGAATTCGAGAAATTTCGGCTGTTTCAGATATGCCATCCTACAGTAAGCAATGTTATAAATTTTCATAGCTTCCAACAATAAATTCCTCATGCTCACTGTGTTCTGTACACAATTCAACACAGTTTATACCAAGAGCCCTAACATGCAATGGAATTTAATCTGCTTAAACAAAAGGCAAAGTAAATCCATTACGTACAACGTATATGGCTACTGTCGATATTGGAGACAAAATTTTTATTTGAAGAACCAGGGATGATGACGACATCTTGTGTGTGTGTGTGTGTGTGTGTTCGCGCGCGTGCGTGCGCGCGCACTGAAAGGAGGGTTTTCCTTTCTAGATCACCAGACATATGCAAAGCAAATTGGAGCCGAAAGGAAAGAGAGAAATAATAAAACGAAAGCTTGTTTCTTGATAATTTGAGCAGGAAGAGAGTAAAATATAAATGTACAGAGATGGGAGTTGAGATGGGAGATGCTGAGGCTTGGTGAGACTGTCGGGTTGAGTGGAAGGGAAGAATAAATGGAATTCAAATCACATTCGGAACACAACGGAGATACCGTGCAGTTTTGTTTGGGATGGTCGGTACGAAAGAAAGGGTGGACGGAAGGGGAGTGTAAAACTGGAGAAAGTATTTTCATTTAGTCCTAGACGCTCCGAGAGAGGAAAGAAAAACCTGTCTTGGAAAGGGGTGGTTGAAGGAAGATTAAAAGGAGCAATTCTTTTCGTCGTATCCAAATGACAGGGTAGTCTTAGTGGGTAAGATAGGCCGCGCAAAAAAAGCATGATCTTGGTTTGCAGATTCTTGAGTTTGTTGTTCAAGAAAAAATACGGACTGGTGGTTTCCGAGAGCAGGGTGCTGAGGAAGAGATTTGCCTTCAAAAGGGATACAGTAACAGAAGGCTGGAAAAACTGCATAATGAGGAGCTTTATAATTTTTAGTTACACTCAAACCTACATACTCCTACTGGTCTCAGTTTGTTACACAGTGAAGGTTAAGAGCATGTAGGCCTACACAAGAAAAACTAAATCGAGATCCATTTCGGTACATTCTAAGGATTCTGGGAACCGGGATTGCTTAATCGTCATGGTGATTCAGCTACGGGCTTGAAGATCCGGAGTTCGAATCCCGGTAGGGGTAAAAAACATTTTTCGTCTATATCGGTTTTGGGGTTCAACCGCCCTCCTTCTTAATGGGTACCATAGCTTACTGTGTGGTGGTGAAGCGGCCGGGGCGTGCAACTGTCCACTGACCTACATCTAGCGCCGAGGTTAGGAATGTATATCTTAATGGCGTCAGCAGGACTTCGCTTTCACCTTCTGACGATGCTACTGGAGACAATAATTTAAATGTTTTACTGTCTGTAGTTTGTTATTGTGATCCCACATAGACAAATGTCAGTTGTGTTCAAGAAATACATGTCACAATAATCTACTCACCTTTCATTAACTTATGCCTGATGTGGAAGTAGTTCTTTAAAATTCAGTAAAACCTGCACAGCCTCCTGCTGTATCTACTGCCCTAATCATTCATCCGACTGGCCGCCATGATGCTATACAGTAACGGTGAAAATTCGAATAATCCATCTTACACACTGTACGCAATAACGGTACTCAAAATGAGAAAACGTGGTAGAAAAAAGAGCTGATTTCAATATTATCATTCAACAAAAGAGTAAAACTTAATCCCAATTAATGATTCTTAACGTTCAATCAGACATCAGATTTCGATCAAAATGGATGCCTTGTACAAATACAAGAGAGGGAAACTCAAACATTCTACAACCTAAATATCTGGACACTGGTCGGTTCTTATGTGCAAACTGTAGCAGTCCGCCATGACGCAGTAGGTGTGTGTGGAGGAGAGCGATACATGTAATCTTGAAAAGTGACATGCACCCTTGTTCCTACGAGACTAAAAAATTTACCTTATGTAAATGTAGCAATGGTTCCGTTTTGGATATGGCGTGCCTCTTACAAAAGGTATAAATTTAGACAGAGGGACTGTAAATGGATCTTGTATCATTACAGTTACGGACCATTAGAACAGTGAACTGCATCTTAAAATAGCAGAGTCAGCATATGGACTGACTGACTATATGTCGTATTAACTAAGCAACTAACTCCAAGGCGCAGAGCTCTTCTTCAAAACCCAATAATTATATTTCCACTCAACAAATTGCCCGCATTTTATCGAAGGTGTGGGTTTATAAATGCGTTGACAAGAGCCCGCTTATCCCTATCCTGAGCCAAATAATTCCTGTCCACGCCTTCTCAACCTAATTCCTTAAGATTCATTTTAGCATTATCCAGCTATCTCCACCGAACGCAATAGTACAGCTGAAAAAACTGGCATTTTTGTTTTCACTTTTAATTTTATAAGATAAGGCTAGCAATCTATAGATCGCAAAGTGTGTGAAAATATAAATAATTTGTCTTATATTGTTAAATGTGCGCCGGTACAGCGACTCGCTACGGGCTGGGCGGGCCGGGGATCGAATCCCGGTGGTTGGCGAGATTTTTCACACCTGTCCAGACAGGCCCTGGGGTACATCTAGCCTCCTAACAATGGGTACCGGATCTTTCCAGGGGGTAAAGTGGACGGAGCGTGGCGTTAACCACACACCCCATTTAGAGCCAAAGTTAAAGAGTAGAGGTACATATCTATTTCCCCTCTGGGGAGGCCTATTCTAGGGTGAAATTTACCTTTATATTATTACAACAATAAAAACGAATAACTAACAAAATCCACGAAAGCACTGACTGAACAAATCATGATTTTCCACACCATCCAAGGAAAATGCTGGAATAATACAGTCAACATCTTATTCTGTGCTGTTCTTTCGATAGCCCAGCATTAGTACACTAAAGCAATGTGACAACCAGCTGATATATGCTTACCATAATGTATGCAGCACATTAACCGGTGCAATGAGTTAAAGCTATGACACTATTTGGATCTCAGTATATTTACTGAAAATGCAGGAAGAATACTAATAATCAGCATACATGAAACTTATTTTCTGACACAACACAAGCTTCTGCAGGCAACAGTCTGCTGAAAGATTATTACTGAAGACTTTACCAGAGTTCAAGTATTTATGAAAACCATGAGAGACATCTGTCTTTGTGAAAGAGATGTTGGATGTACTGAAAAGCGATGGCTACGTACTTGTCGAACTTTCAGTCCGAACGTTCTTAATTAATCCGGGCTCCTGTTCTTTAGCTATTGAATTTGCAGCTGAATGAACTTGGTAGAATTTAATTAAAGTTGGTTTTTTAAAGCAATATGCATGTGGAGGGAATGAGATATGTGTAGGAGGAAATGGTTCCGGTTTTTGTATTGAATACAGGGATTAAACTAAATACCACAATATTTTCCACCAAAAATGACCGCATCGATATAAATTTAGACCCTAAGGAATTTTTGCTTTCGATTGGGTTATATAACTGGTTGGTTATAATCGATGGCACGTTATAACTGTCAATTTGGCTTATAAATTTATGATCTTAATACTCAGTAAAATTTCCATATGGACAAACATAATTTTCTAAGCGTGGCTATTACAGAAACAGAGAAATAGTTTATTTTATCACTGAATTTCCCTTTTATTCTTCATATATAGGAATCGGATACTGTTTCCGCGTGTGGTGATATACCTTTCAAATTGCACAGAAAGGATACAGTTTCGCAACCCTTAATGGTATTCCTTGAGTGTTGTGAAAAACGGTAACATAAAATAAATGCCAAAGACATTTCCCGCTAAACATAACGTAAAGTAAATTTCCAGGAAGAATCTCTGGTGTTGATACTTACGAAAACGTACCACACAGCCATCAAAAGGAATTAAATTGCAATTAAATCCCGGTAATGCCATATAAGCAGCAAGTTTATTAGTATGCTGTGAGTGCTTCTGATGCTTTGGTGGTCTGTATAAAACTAGTGTGAATGGATTTCGAGAAACTTCATTGCGCGTTTGATAAAATTCACTTTAACTTCCCTTCGTTTAGGGCTACTCGAACTTGCGTCTTAGGAGAACCGTATAATTGTTCGTCTGACCTCATGAATTGTTAATTTTATTGCGTCGGCATTGCGTTAATGTTCCACATTCTGAAGCCTTCTCTTATAGCTGGGATTTTCCTTTCACGTCCAGGGATATTGTATAGTTTGTATATCAAATATTCAGCGTAGCTATCTTACCGTCACGGATAAGTAGCCTACAGAATTGCCTTCTGCCCATTATTTTACTTAGTTCCGCATTACAAACTGCGGGGCCTTTTCCTTCGCTTCAGTACTGTTCCCAGTGCTTCTCACTTAAAGTTAAATTAAAAACGGTTAGAACGAAACTTCGATCGATGCCACAACAACATAGATCTAGATCACAGAACTTACGTAACATTTGGAGTACCTGCTGTGCGATAGCTGGTTTCAAAGAAAGGAGTGGCACTGACACCAGAAGACGTGACCCCTGCGAAACAATTTTTCGTTGCGTACAGAATGCCAATGGAGATATTCTCAATTTTCAGGTGCCCAGTAGCAATAATTCTAGACGGCTTCGGGATGTGGAGGCTCCCAGAATTTCTAGACAGTCCTCACATTAAGGTGGTAAGCTTGTTATTCCTACGCACGGGCCGCCTTTACTCCCCAGGAGATATTCCTGGTACTCTTATCTGTTAGAGGTTGAGTCGACCCCAGGGCCACAGGGCGGCTGGAAGGATTACGTCAATGAAAAATGTCAATGGTCCCATCGGCAATCGAAGCCGTGAACGTCCGGATTGCAGCGCAGTGCCTCAACTAAATGCGCCACCGCGTGCCTCCTTATGTCATGCCGGAAGGCTGCAGTTTAGCCCAGACGCAGACCCGCAAACATATGAGGAATTTGTAGTCTATTTTTTTATGAACTTAGTAAAGAGTTTAAGTTATGAACACAAGAATATAACTTCTATGTTGAAGTTACTTGACTTTTTAGCGTGGAAGTTTAGATGCCTTCCCGTATTTTACTGTTCACTGTAATGTACTAAATATCTTTACATGTTTATACAGAAGATGCCACGTGTTGATTGACGGACAGATGGAAGACAGTTGTCTTCACATACATTCTTTCTGACTTCGCAGACGGTGCCCCATAAAGATGAAGTCATACGACCGTCCCATCACTGCAGATCTTCAATGAATGTCTCGTCTAATATACCGTGTGTGAGCAGGGTGTCGCCAGCCCCATATCCTGTTATCGCTCACGGATCAATCCTAAGAGCATTAGTTTAGGTGTACAATTTCTCGCAGTCCTTGGCATTTAACACAAACCGAGAAAGCTCAATCAGTATAGTGACTAAGCGAGTGACTGAAAACCGAGGAGTTCGACTTCGACTTCCGGTAGTGTAAAGAGGTTCTTATATTCTCCGAAACGTCTATAACGGCTCTGAGCCACAGCCAGCCTTCTATTCAAGGGATACCGCGGGATCTTATTGTCGGGGCTTAGTCGCCGGGGGCTTGAAGCTGATCATTCACTTTTATCTATCGCCGACGTTAAGAATAAGTGGAATTCTATCTGTACTGCCCCTATGATTTAATGGCACGGTCTTTAACTAAATATACGGATGCATTTACCTCATATCCACATATAACAATTTCCTCTTGCTGGCGTCGATTTATTAGCTCCAATTACCTTCCTTATCACTTCGTCCTCAAACACCATCCGTCTTCCTTCCTCTCTTAACAGCAAGGGACATGCAACAGCAGGTAAGCACATTCAGGAGCGGCGCGCAAGCTCATTCTGGTGTTTTGCCATTAAATCAGATCAGTAACACATGACGTATTGGTCTCGTGTGTGCCTAAGACTTCAGACACTGGGATAGGCAGTATAAACAGCGACAAGTAGCGGTGCGCGTATTTAGGTCCCATGTTATTAGTTTTACGAAAAACCGGATGGGTTTAGTTCTTCGAAAATTGAGGCACTGTATTATGAAGCCTGAGGGGTTGACATGTACATTAACAGGAAAGATAAAATGCTTCTGCCTCGGAGGTTGGCCGTCTGCGGATCTCCGTGAAGGCCAGGGTTCGATCCCGAGTAAATCTACGTGGAATCTGTTGTTGACGAAGCAGCAGCGGAACAAGGTTTCTCCGAGTACTTGCGGTTTTCCCTGTCAGTATCACCCCGCGAATGTTATCTAATGATCCATAAATTGCAACAGCTCTTATCAGAGAGGAAGTGGGCTAGCCTCGGAACCAAAACAATGCTTCACATGGTTATCGGTGTACAGTGAGAGAATAAAAGTAGTTTATTATTGCTTTTTAATTTTATTTTTCGTCAGTCAGCCGCATGCGAGTGAAGGGAAGTCGCAGGGCACGTATTTACATCAAAAGGGTCAAAACGCCAACACCACAGTTTTGTGCTGCTTTTTCATTAAAGTGAAAATGACGCACTTCCGCGTAAATCATCGGATTTATCTTCTCGTCCGTTCAGCACATACAGGACATAAAGTGAACGCAAAATGCAGATTACTGTTCCGTCTGTCTTCAAGTGTAATTATTCATACAGTGAAAGTATTATGACAAAATTTGGTAATGGGGTATTATTTTTTATATTTAATACCATTCCATCTAAATAATGCGTCATTTTGCTTAATCAAGAATGTCACTAAGACGTACTCAGTGGACATATGGTTCCATGCAATATTGATCTCGGTATCTTATGTTTAGCATATTAAATCCGTGCTCTTCATACACAGCAAGAGACCGAGTTTCGTACCCATATAAAGGAAATTCGGAAACGGCTCAATAACCCAGTTTCCTCATTGCGAGATATGACCTCCTCAATTAGATTCTGACGAAGAGTACAGATTAATGGTATGATATATGTTGCCGTACATATTGGTGAAAAGCTGTCCTTAGACTATCTTACAGGTGAGGTGAGCAAAATCGACCGAACCGTTCGTACCTGTATACCAGTCTACACGGCGCCATACCACAGAAATCACTGTTATTTAGACTACCCGGCAACACTTATCACTATAATTGCTACCTTTAAAGTGGACAAAAAAGGTTTTCTCGTTGCATTGTATAGTTATTAGGACGTTTGAATAGCAAAGCACAAGTACAGTCAAAGTGCAGTGTAAGGCACTCCATTCCGTATATTCAGCTGCACCCAGAATTACTTCCTTAGATATCTAAAACCCTAAACCACACGCCAGCAGGAATTTAGACAGATATCGTACCTTCATAAGGAACGCAACTTATCACAGTAAAAATCCGCGGCGTTCTATATTGATCATGCCACAACACTTTACGAGCTGCAACACGGACAGCGTCCTTTGATATCCCTTGCTTTATGTGAGGTCCAGCAGCTGACTCGCGCGACACAGCCCTTGCCTGAGAAGCAAGTAGTCTTTCAGCTCCTGAAGAAATCCCCTGCCTTTTGTGTGACCGGAAATTCGTTACCGCATATAAACGATACGTGACTTAACCCGGACGACACAGTCCACAGTATTGTTCCGTCTGCGTCTAGATTTTCCAACTAGTCTCTTTCCATAACGTTTTCTGACTGAACTTCTACTTACACATTTCTTATTTTCCACGCGTGCCAGAGTGCGGTAGTGATTTAAGCGGTATTATTTTGCGCAATTTTGAAATAAGTTGACATGTTCCTTAACAGACAGCAATTTCAGGAGACAGAAATGTGATGGAAAAAAGCCGAAAAGATTTTAAAATATAATGACCTTACAATATACATACAGCGCATGTGAAATATAATGACCTTACAATATACATACAGCGCATGTGAAATATAAAAAGAAAGTGATACCAGTAATAAAATGGACAAACGGAAACATTTCAAAATCATTCAGAATATATCTGAGCAACATATCTGCCGAAGAATAACAGAAAAGGGCCATATTGGGCAATGCGCACATACTTCTGAAAGTACTAAAGTAAGAGTACACAACAATCAACAGAGGAAGTAACAGTACATGTAACGTATACTCTAACTACAGCATAGCTGCAACTGTGTGTGTGTGTGTGTGGTGTGGGGGGGGGGTTATGTATGGGTTTTGTAATGTGTGTTTTGACAATTATGTGGGTGTTTTGGCAATATGTGTACTTGTATTTACTGTGTTTTGTATTGCTTGTACTGTGTTTTTATATTGTTTCGTTTAGGTATATTTATTCTTATTTGTTACTAGTGTAAGGACTACTGCCACCAAGTGAAAACTCAATTGCAGTAAATAATAATAATAATAATAATAATAATAACGTACCCTGAAAAACATGGTTTGCTCCAGGTACGTCTTTGTAAAAACCCCGGAAAATGTAATAATAATAATAATAGTAAAGTTAAAGTGATCCCGTTACGGGTCCCGTGTGGCCCGTAACGGTGTGAGTGGTCAGCAGCATGCCCCGGCCGAATAATAATAATAATAATAATAAATGATTATTCTTATACGAGTAAATATTAAAGCAACGCACTCTTACTTTCGCACAGGGTCAGAGACTCTTACAACACTGACCATTAACTCAAGAAATCAAAGATTTAATTTCCGCCAATCATTGCTTAGGTGCGCATTCGAGGAACGCAACCCACACAAACAGCGCGACAGCACTGTATATGAAATATCCACCGCATACACATTTACTTGATTCCCATAATGTTATTTCTTGAAGTGAAAGTGTCTTCGGATGAAATACATATCCCGAGGGAAATAAGGACTACGATGAACCCGAACGACGCATACAGACTAAGCCCGTACCGCGCAGTAAACACACTCCGTATAGGTTATAAAAACCAGTAACGCTGTACTTGGAAATAATCATTATTTATTCTGAGATCCATACAAAACACTTAAATACACTGTGTGGGCAGAACGTGGAATTTTTTAACGTTCAGCCTGGTGGTAAACAAAGTGACGACAGAGCCTCAGAGGGTCGAGTTACAGCACACGAAACTTATGTCCACTCTTTAGTTGTAGTTTCGAGGGTTATTTCGCTCTCATGTCATTAAAATGTTTTATTTCCTCTCTTTCGTTTCACGAAGGCTGGCCCTGATACAGGGGGCATGGAATAGGCCTCGTGCAGCTGCTTCTGCAAGATGACGGAAATAGAAACCTAAGCTGGGTATTCCCCCCGAGACCCATAGCTGTCACGGTATCTTACGTGTAACGGTTATACGTAGGCAGCATCCGACGACGTCGTGACCTTTTTGAGTGTCCCTGCAAGTCTCTCAAAGAAATGGAAGAAAAAATTTTCTGAATATTGAATAGTTTGACGACACGCTGCGACGCCCTTCACTACATGAACGGCAAGACTGCAGTACATTCCTGAACTTGTTCTGAAATACAAACGTACCAAACTTTGGCGGGGGGGGGGGTCCGGCTTTCGTAGTCGAATTTCATACAAATCCGTCCAGTGGGAGCAGAATTTTTCAATACGGAGGGACAGAAACGAAGAAAATAGTCGCTTTTCACAATTTCGCGAATGCACCCAAGGGTAGCGCAAACATACGCAATGATTTTGTTTGTTTTTGTTACGGAGAATTGCAACATGTCGCAGTTTATTAACCTTAGAAACTGAGGCACGGTTCCAAATGTGAAAAGAAAACCAGCTGAATAGAAGTAACACATGATTTGATAGGAGCCATCCCGTTGTGTTGTAGTATAACCAAAATGAATGTTCCGTCAAAACACAACAATATATTCAATAATATGAATTTTGCTACATGTTTCGGTTACAAGTAACCATCATCAGGCAGACATTTCATTACATGGACATGACATGTTCAGTGTTACAGTATGGTTTCCTATATTGTAAGCACTGAACATGTCAAAGTCTATGTACTGAAATGTGTGCCTGATGATGGTTACTTGTAACAGAAACATGTAGCGAACTTCATATTATTGAATATATTGTTGTGTTTTGACTGAACGATAATTTTGGTTGTAGTAACACATGAGATATTATGAAAGCAAAACATTCATATCGCATTCTGGGAAAGACACACTGTCAACTGCGCCTGTTATTTGCTGAAGGACTACTAATAAGGTTTAGACGGGGGCATTTGGTCAATCCACAAAAGGCTTGACTCCATACTGAGTGTCAACTTTTACCAGCATGCTATCTTAAACTTACGTACATTTCATATGAATTCCATAAAATATATTTCGCAATGAGCAACAATTGACAATGAAGTTCCACATTCATGTGATGTAAACCACTACATTTAAACACTAGGTCTGCTACACAACGAAACAAATCCCTCACCAATACGAGTGCTTTCAGTGTTATTTAGCGTCAGTGCCATGTGTTGGGCTTGTACAGGGTATTCGGCACATGGTGTGCAAATGTTTGGGTGTTTATATACGAGTCATTTTGAGCAAGAAATGTCATCAACGCTTACGACACAAAAGCAGTTATTAAGGAACGTTGGCAGCCCAAACCTTCCCAAGCTTTCGATTGATTCTGCACGTACTTCACTCCGAATTAAATAAAAACAATTTGTGATCTCATTTCAAACGTCATCATTTACTTTACGAAAGCCAGCTTTCGCGATCTAATCGGATTGTCTGGCACGCTCTTGCACTACGATCGTCGCGATTTCTCAGAGATGACGTAGATTTACCCTGAGAACCTAAGAGTTTTTTACGGTTGTGTATTACAAGACCAGAAGAAAAGACAGACTTCCGGAATGACCTCTCGGAAAATCCGCAAGACCGTCTCTACTGCTCACAAGAGCCACTAACGTCAAGTTGCAAGGCCAGACGTGATCCTTCTGCTACTCTCGCACCGTTTCCCTTTTTGTGCCCTGCCTCGTAAGGTAACGATTCGAAACGAATGGTTTACAGTCACAGCCTGAGGACAAGAGGGTCAAAAAATTACATCGTATGGACAGAAATGCTTATTCAATGGTAATATTAATTGCACACAAAAGCACCCGTGCATTTAAAATATACCGTTCCTATACCCTTTACTTAAGGCACTCTACATGTATACTCCGCACAAATAAGTGCGTATTTTTACCTCACTCCATGGAACTGCTAGTTTCTCAGCTAGTCAAGAAATGACTTGCACTTTACGGAATCCGAAAATTCATTACCGTATTCACAACAGCCCCTCACATGTCCCTATTCCTCAGCCACATAAGTAGAGTCCACGCCTTCCAATCCTATTTCCTGAACACATATTTGAATATTATATTCGCATCTATGACTTGGTACTTTAAGTGTTCTATTTTTAACAGACTTTACCACCCTAAAGCTGTGTGCATCGAAAGTGTGTCCTTTTATATCAGTTCATTATATACAAAAACATTTAACAATTTAAATAATATCAGCATTAAATATCCTGTGGGCAACAAATAGAGGAACTGTACACTGAAGGAAGTCTTAAACCAGGTTAGTGGCATTGAAACTAAGTTTAGTTGAGAAATGGGTTTAGCTTCATGAGGGTCAGACAGAACTACACGCAACATGCCAAAATAACGTTTCCCTTAAGTTCTATCGATAAACATCCAGCCAAATGAGAAGACAATACCTCAAACGAGGAAAGATTAGGTCACCTTGGATTAAACTAATCAGATGAGGGGAGAGTATTCAAATAAGGAGAAAGTCGAATGACAGCAGAGTATGTAAAATTAGGCAACAATATTCAAATGATAAGAAAATGTCAAATTACAGTAACATATCAGAGGAGCGAACAACATTCAAACCTTTAACTACGTTCAAATCGCTTCTCTTCACATCCTATATAATTTAATATCCAATGCCAAATCAACGAATGATCTGTTCGCTTCCAGGGCACTCCGTAAAAAGACTTGCGGTGGACACAGTGGCAGGGGACAGGTTTTCTTCGAGTACATCTGTTTCCCCTGTAAGTGTTATCCCACTAATTGATCTATAATTCATGATACCTAATGAAGACATGCATTTCTCCATTTCCGCTACCGTTAACCCTTACGAAGTCTGACTAATTCTACCGAAACCATCCCTAAATTCACCTGAACTCGGTAATCCTTTAGGAATACCCTGCGATTTTACAAACAACGAATGCAGTTAAAGTCGGAAAACTGCAGTGAATAAATAAAAAATTTACTACAAGACCAGTGATTTTTCTAATAATAAAGCTAAGATTTAAAAAAAACTCCAAAGTAAACAAACGGAACCTTCTACAAAGTAGAATCCAGCCAGCTTGCGGACCCCCTGGTGAAAAACACTGTTCTAAGTGCTGAGAACTTCCCTGCATATACCACGAACACTTTCGACAGTTCGCGGGCAAAGAATAATTTTCCGGGACTCCCGTCTGTCAGATATGAGACGATGTTTTATTGTCTTTCAAAATAATCTCCCCTGACTGCAATCAGCATTTTACCTCTTCCTGAAAGTCATCTAATGTGTTCAAACAGCTGCTCTTACTTGGACGGTAACATTGTTTGGGTGTCCTTGACGTTTTGAGTTCTTCCAGCTTTGAAGGCGTTCTTCAGTCTAGGGAACAGAGAAATGTCTCTTGGCGCGAGGTCAGTTGCATAAGGTGCCTGGCTCTCGAACATGCTCCGATTTACGAAGCGCTTCATTTTCATGGCAGAAAGAATTCACCTGCGACACAGCGTGGAACAAACTGTGCAAAGATCTTTATCTTTCCCAAATCTTTAAGAAGAACCTGACGAACCATCTTCCAATTCATGCTCAGAGTCATGTGACAGTCTTCAGTCACATTTCACGACACTTGAAACCGCCTCCCAGTTTCCTTGACGGCTGCCCACAACTTGAAAGTACGTACATTCAAGGTCCTAATATCCCTCTGCGCATCTTTTACGCACTCCAAGCCACGCACGCGAGACCTACATCCAATTCCATAAACAGTATGCAACATTTCGCTTTTCAGGCGCGTTCGCAAAATTACGAAAGGCGACTATTAGCTTCGTCATGTCAGTCCGCATGGAACAACTCGGTCCCCGCTGGACGGATCTTCATAAAATTTTGTCAGCGCTTTTTAGTAAATCTGTTGAGAAAATTCAAGTTTCATTAAAATCTGACATGAATAACGATTACTTTACATGAAGACTAATACACGTTTTTTTATCATATCTCGCTAAATTCTTTTTATAATGACAAATGTTTAGACAACACTTTTAGAAAATCAAAACACGCATTTTATGTTAAATAAATTTTTTCCCCCGAAAATCGTACCGTTCATGAGACAATGTGGAAGAATTTTGTACAGCTGGACAGTTCACGCGTTGCGTGATGGATAACTAAGGTTAACAACACTCACAGTATGTAATACTTATTGTTTTCCCTGCAACAATGGTTGCACGAATTTTTCTCAATGTTACGTTATACTACACTGCCTGTCTTGTTTTTAGCTCTTCTCTTTCCGAGAACGAATCCCACTTCATGTCCTCTCATTGTTACGTGATAAGGAAGAAAACACATACGTGTGGGGTTGTTATGGGTGAACTGATAGAGTGAGGATCTTCCTTTGTACTAATATCTAAAAATACAATTTGTTCGTAGCATGAAGTATCAGAAAACGGAACAACTGGTATATACACCAGACTGTGTTTGCTTGACCGTATAAAAGCCAGAACCGTTTCGCCAGTTTTTCCGGCAGCGCGTTAAAAATTCTGAAATAAAATATACCGCTAAGGAATGCAGCTCATCATATCATAGTGTAAGAATCACCTTCTTTAGGAATCCGCTCTTCAAAAGGAACTTCTCAGCATTAGCATAGCCAAATATAAAAGCTTCATTTCCGACTTTCCGACATCTTCACGTGTTTCACGTCACAACTTTATAATGAATTATCTAAGGGACAGAAAGTACAGTGAAGTAGAGCAGAAACCAAGACATGGCAGGGTGTTTTAAGACGATTTATTTTTATCCTGAACAATATTTATTGCGGTTCTTTTGCCATTCTGTGCTATACATTTTCAGAGAATAAAATACTGTCTTTTCAGAAAATGGAGAGGACACAGTCAAATGAAAATTCTTAAAAAGAAATATTTCGCCGACATTAATATCTCCATGAAAATAATGTATAACGATATTTTTAAAATTTATATTAAAGGGAAACATATAACTGATTTAACAGTGTGAGATTTGAGGTTCTTTCAGCGTGCTGCAAAGGATTCAGGTCGATTTTGATGTCTTTGGGCGAGCAGTTTCTGGTGTTTCGAAGGATCGTAGTGTCTTCGTCGTCAGGGCAAAGGAATGTAAGAAGAATTCTTCGAGAACTTCATCCTAAACACGAAGGCAATACAATCATTCGAAACGTCGGGAACTACTCGTTCATCGCCACAGCTTCACTTCCAAGGAGACCAGAAATTTCAAGGGTAACAACCTATCAGTATGACATCATAACACGTCATGACAAAGTGCTTTAAGAACAAGAAAATAGCATTTCGAAAAAGCTGACAAATGGTTACAGTTATAGCCAAAGTTTAAAATATTTTATTTACAATACACAATTTTTGCGGCAATTGGCCTACAAGAATTTGATACTTTTCTTAAATTCCTCAAGTATCCTGTTACTGTTCTGTCTTAAGCCCCCCCCCCCCAAATATTCCTAGGATAATCCTAAAGAATCTCTGCAAGTCCGTGACCCCTTCTAATATTGCGTAACATTTTGGTATAATAAGGTGAACAGTTGTAAGCATCTTAATTCGCAAACCGGAGGATAACCTCTTATCGGCTGTCTCTCGTTGCTAATCAATGTACTTGCAGCTACCCTCCACCACTGCAGGCCGTCTAATCCATGCGCAACCTGAGGAGGCGCCAGCGCGTGATGACAGAAACACAGACAACGGCGCAACACATGAAAACAAGGACAGTGGGGAGTAACTTGTGTAAAATTCCCGCGTATGACGGGAATGAACAGCAGTGAATACAACGTGCATCCGAACTTCTTCGAGGTTTATGGAGGGGAAAAGAGTGTAAAAAATAAATTCATCTTCAGATAATAAAATCAAATAATTTTCATAATCAAATTTTCAGTAATATTTATAAATTGCAGACACATTTTTCCGCACAGTATCAGATCTAAAAAATGTCACAATAATGACGTATGTAAGTGATTTTGCCTACAGGTTGTGCTGACAAAGAAAAATGTGATAAAAAAAACGCAGAAATGACTCCATTACTCTTCAAAACGAAGCATTCAAAAAAGCGTTTTGTCTACGTCCGATTAAGACTGCTTTATTTTAGTAGAGCTACCGTATCTAAAAGAATTCCAGGGTCTTTATGCCCTCCTCCTGTATCCACCACAAACCACGGTCTACATTTCCCTACTGTATCTACCAAAGTCCACTTTATCAATTCCCCCGCAATGTATCTGTCTATCTATGCTCTCCGCTTTCAAAAATCGCTGTTACGCCTGCCGAACGCTTTCGTAGTCCACATTGTGAAGACATCTCTCAATCAGTGATGCCACAGTCTACGGCAGTACGCCACACAACTAAACACGAAACGTGCTAAAGAACATAACTAAATAAGTCACTCAAAGACTGATCTAATTTTAGAATCCTCCGAATGTCCTGATTCAGAAATTAATTCGAGGAATATGAATCCTACAGGCAGCGCGCGATGAAAACCTAGTTTCATGCAATTATTTTCAGGCAACAAGAAACTAAGTTGCCTGAAACTGATGCTTTGTTTCCCGGCATGAAAAAGACATAATACAAAATGCTTCAATGTATTTCAAGCTATGAAACTTTGGCTGCTTCTAAGAAAAGCATACACTTTGCCTTCTACGCATTGAGAACCAAAGCGTTAGATTACCGTGACTGTGGTTCCATGTTGTGTGAAACTGGCTTCTTGAGACAAGTTTCTTCTGGTTGCGCGTTGCCTAAGACATTCATAGACTCCTTGGTGGGGGTAGCTGGTCCATTGTCAGGTGTTTGCGACCAAGCCTCTGGTCAGACCGGAACCAGCAATTGAACAGTTGCAGCGATATAAGACCGTCAGCAATTGTTAGTGTTGTAACAGCATAAGCGGCGTTCATGCAGTTTTGTAAATTGCATGTGCTTTCTGTGTCTGAAGAGTGGAAAGACGAAGTAAACTGGGGATTACGTCACCTGGCATATAACGATCTGTCTCTGGGTTAGAGTTATTCGAATATTCAAACAACAGTGTCTTCACATTAAAGGCCTGAGAGGTCAAAAAAGTATCATTCAAGCAACAAAGCGTCACATCCCAGAAAAAATAAATCCTGAACAACAATGGTATGGAAACTGCATATCTCGAGCGAAGTAACAAGTCGAATTGTCAGAAACAAATGACAATTTGCATAAATGTAATTATATGTCTCCATATTCTTAAAGAGAGGGACCGCGGTAGTACAGTGGTTAAGGTGCTGTGCTACAAACTGGAAGGTCGCTGGCTCGATCCCAGCTGGTATCAGTGGATTTTT
>Ga0123352_10007226_pt1 | contig 17085 bp, 15 predicted proteins | sample TergutLab28metaG_FD_89700 | JGI IMG/M metagenome (GOLD analysis project Ga0123352, IMG submission 89700) | Labiotermes labralis P1 segment gut microbial communities from Petit-Saut dam, French Guiana - Lab288 P1 | ecosystem: Host-associated > Arthropoda: Insects > Digestive system > Gut ... | reverse complement strand
CCTTCTTCACGGCCTTCTTCAAGGTAATTTAACCTATACTTATCCAACGCTGACATACCAAACTTCGCCTCCTTATCGTCTTTCATTTCTACAAAGGCTTTTTCAAAGCCTTTGATTATCGCTTTTACTGTCTCGCTAGTTGGCAAACTATTTTTGCCTAATAAAAACTGTGCAAGTTCTGCACATTCGTCTGCCCATGGGGCTAATTTTCTTAGGCTTATAAACATCAAGCTGGTGTTTATGGGATAGCTTTCGCCTGTTTGTTCATTTTTGAAAACATAGTTGGCAAATATTTCGCCTTTTAGCACACTATCCACATCTTCGGCGAGTATCCAAATTTGAGTTATGTTTTTCCCGCTATTATGCCCCAGACTCAGCCCTAAATATTCTATTGCACGGGTTTCTATTGGCGGCTTTGTACTGGCTTTATTTTGTACTTCTACAAACGTCATGTTTGGGGCGAGTTCTGTAATTTTTAAGTCTTGATTTTTTGACACATTTATTTTGCCCATGTAATAGCTATACTGAGTCTCTACCTGAATTTCACCGTCGATGGTGCATACTTTGGTTTCTGGCATTTGGGTTTTGTATTTGCGTACAAAAATATTAACCATGTTTCGCAAGACTTCCCAGTACTCGGGCTTGTCAAACATATAGTTCAAGAAAAAATCGTTGGTTGGAAAAATTTCTTTTAGACCTGTTTCTAATTCTATAATGCCTAGTGGCTTTCGTGCTTCCATATTTGAAATGCTCCTTTGTTTAGTTCACATTTTATCACAAACCCGAACGCGATTTCAAATATGCATTCACCTCGTCCAAAGATTTCCTATATCTCAACTCATTTACACCAATCATAAGCCCATATAGCACAACAACAATAACCAAATAAGTCACCACGCGCCATGGATACAGGCAGTTAAACCACTGCAAATAAGTGCCGGCCGCGATGGCAATCCCGATGGTTATAAAAAAATGCAGCAGATACCGCACCATCATTTGTGGCACAGGTAAATCGCCTTTAGAATAAAAAACAAAGTTGGATATACTAATCAGCAATGCCGCCACAAAAAGCACAATGAAATGCAGAAAATGCAAAGGCCCCACTTCTGCAAACAGCGCAAACAAATGCGCGCCAATCATCGCACTGCCGAAAATGACAAAGAATGAATCCACAATTAATGTTTTTATCTCTTTACCAGTCATGATTTACCTCATGTTTGTATGCTTAGCCGCCCCTTTAGCTTTTCGGCATAGGTGCGGGAAACAATGATTTTTTCGTCGTTTAACAAAATGGCGTCTATCCGCCCGTACAATGCGACAGACAACGATTTTATTTTATTGGTGTTTACAACCGTAGATTTGGAAATGCGCATAAACGCATTGGCGTTAAGCATTTGTTCAAACTCATATAACCGCTGTTTGGATTCGTACACTATATTTTCGCAATAAAGAAAAATTCTGCGGTCTACCGCTTCAATGTAGTAGATATCCGATGGTTTTATTCTATAAATTTTGTCGCCTGAATAGGCACTTAATATTTTGTCATGTTCTTGTATTTGACTTAGCAGGTCAGAAAACTCGGGGCTTATTTCGCGGCATCTTACTAAAACATATTCCTTTTCACCGTCTTTTGTTTGTTGAATTATAACGTCCAAAATACAATCTCCTTCTAAAGCATTGCCGTGCAATGCAGCTATGCAACTATAATATCTTATTAAATAGGGTTAATCAAATGTATTTCATTGTATTTATATAGTTTATATGCTTAAAATGCAACTAAGCATGTCGTAACTTGCAGAAATCGTGCATAAGTTGCAGATATTAATCCATGCCGCCTTCGGCGGCGGCAGAAATCGGTTAAATTTATTTTAGTTGCAAACCATCCAAAAATCTGTAATGATACTAAAGTATTCTCACACAAAAGAAAGGATTTTACTCCAATGCAAAAAGTACACGGCAACTTAGACGGCATTCGCCGTTCGTATATCAATCAACTAGAGGCCATCTATGAAATGGAAATAGACCGCCGCCAATTTTGTTCGCAAGAAATGTTAGAAACCCTAGCCGCGTTTACCGAAACAACAGGCCGCGAAGCCATGGTCTACATCGACCGCTCGGGGCGTATTGAAACCGTCATTGTCGGCGAGCAAGACCGTGTTTCAATCCCTGTGCTGCGTAAGCGTCGTTCAGAAAGCCGCTTGAGCGGAATCCGTTGCATTCATACCCACCCGGGCGGCAATAGCGCATTGTCCCAAGTCGATGTGCAATCACTCAAAAGCATTCGATTAGACGCGATGGCGGCAGTGGGTGTGCGTGACGGCAAACCTGCTTCCATGCAAGTGGGCATTTTAAATGAAGTGATATCTGACGACGAACTGTCGGTAAACCTGTTTGGCCCATTTGCGCCCCATGCCATCCCCGACGATATCTTATGGGCAGAAATTGAAGCTGCCGACAACCGTATACGCCCAGCAGAATCAAAAAAAGCCGAGGCAGAAATCGCCAGAGCAATTTTAGTGGGCATCGACAGCACGGGGGGCGAACCCCTTGTAGAACTGCGTCAGCTCGCCGACACCGCGGGCTTTATCACTGTGGGCTCTGTGTTCCAAGCCAAGTCACGTGCAGACAAAAGCTATTATCTAGGCTATGGCAAACTGCACGACCTCATTTTAGAAATTCAAAAACTGCAAGGCGACGCGGTTATTTTCGATGACGAATTAACGCCGTCGCAAATCAGAAATATTCAAAAAGAACTGGGCAAAAAAATTGAAATCATTGACCGCACCGCGTTGATTCTTGATATATTTTCCAGCCGTGCATCTACGCATGAGGGGCGTTTGCAGGTTGAACTTGCGCAAACAAAATACCTGCTTCCACGCATGACAGGCTTTTGGAGTCACTTTACGCGCATGGCCGGCGGCGGCGGCGGCGGCGGCGGTGCCAGACGCGGTGAAGGCGAAACCCAGCTTGAAGTGGATAAACGCTTATTGCGCAAACGTGTGACCGAGCTGGAAAAGGAAATTGACAAAGTTAAATCCCGCCGTGATGTCCAGCGGGTGGCTCGTGAGCGTTCAAAGATTCCCATTGTCGCACTGGTGGGCTACACAAACGCGGGGAAATCAACGCTGATGAATTGTCTTTCGGGCAGTGATGTACTTGCGGAAAATAAACTTTTCGCCACACTGGACACGGTATCGCGGCGCGTCAACTATGGCAGCGGCGAATTCTTGTTGGTAGACACGGTGGGATTCATCAACAAACTCCCCCATGACTTAGTCAATGCCTTCCGCGCAACGCTGGAAGAAACCCGCTATGCCGATTTACTTTTGCATGTGGTAGATTCTTCATCAGAAAATCTCACAAAGCAAATTGATGTGGTTGACGACGTGTTAAAACAACTGGGCGCAAACGGAAACCCTACACTAATGGTATACAACAAATGTGATGTCGCCAGTGATGTTTCAGATTTAGTCACAGGAATGGACAGTGTTGCCATTTCCGCAATCACCGGCCTTGGTATCGACCATTTACAAAATGCAATCACCAAAAAACTTTCAGAAATGCGCACAGAAGTTTCTGTATTGCTACCGCTGGATGCAGGCGCATTGGTTTCCCGTGTGTATGCAAGCGGACAAGTCCACGACTGTCAGTACCGCGAAGACGGCATTTTTATTAATGCTACCGTTTCGCGGGAAGAAGCATCGCGCTTGCAAGCCGCCGCCATTGAGGACATCGCCAATAGTCAAGACTAAAGATGTTGTATTCATATAAAACCAAAAAAATTTAGACGCAAAAATAAGTTACGGGATGGCTAAGCATTTATCGGCTTTTAACGCAAAACGGGTAGTACGCGCCCTGCCTCAATATTCGGCTCTAAAAGCATTCTAAGAAAAGGATACTGTAACATGTGGTCATTTGGGTCTGTGCTAAAAGCGATATATACATCTGGAAAGCTTTCTACTCCCCAGTCCTGTAAAACAGCTATTACATCCCCAACTATTGTGGGTATCATGTCTATACCTAAAGCTGGATAACCAAACGTTTGACGCGGTTGTGCTTGAATATTTTCTAAACCAGTCATTTCCGTTAAAAGTTGCGCCAAATCTAATGATTCTCTTTCACGCAATAGTTCACTCACTATACTAAATTGAAACCATCCATAAATTTCAAATGTAAATATTTCCGCAAAACGCTCTTCATCTACCGCTTCACGCATGAAGTCGAGATGATGCATATTTTCTACAGGAGGGGTCATGTTGCTTAAAATATACTCTACAGCTTCCTCTAAGGCATATAATTTTTCTGCTTCACCAAAATATGTCCAGAATGCCACAGCAAAAGCGTTTACAAGCAACTCTTCTTCTACTAGATGGCGGAAGTCATGCGTACTGTGATAAATAGTAATCAGATGCCCCAATTCATGGATGGTATTATACCACTGAAAATAAAGCTCGAACCTATCCCTCGCCAATTCACCTCCAAGAAGCGCATGTATCATTTCATTTTGTGCTGGCGTGCCTTGTCCATATAGTCCATTAACAATGACCGCAACAGGCGCAGATGTGTCTGCTTCAGCTATAGCATCCGTTACATCATGGCTGAATATTATCCATGTGTCTCTCATGTTAATATATGGTCTGCCATTTCTTATTCTCACGCCATCACGCATGGCTATACGTTCATTGCCAAAATAAACAACAGGTTCTTGAGTATGAAATACCACGTCAAACATACCCGCATTATCAATAGTAAACGTTGCGTCTGCTTCATTGTAAATGATGACAACAGGTAGCGTGTCTTCCAAAGACAACCAGCTTAAGTGTAACCTAAAAAAGAGCCATCCAGCCACCACAAGAACAATTACTGAAATACCTATCCCCAATAATATTTTACATTTTTTATCTTTTCCCCTCATAACAAAAGTCCCCTTCTAACCCTCTCTGATATGTTCTACATGTATCAAAACACATACAGAACATATCAGAATTTAATTTTTATGTCTACTGTTATTTTTGCATACTTCTATTTCCACATTCCTAATTGTGGCGCCATTGTCATTTTTACACTTTTAGGGTCAAGAGATTTTACAAAAGATTCTGCCGTGCTGTCTGTAAATATTTTCTTTGAAGCTTCTTTTAATTGCTCGATTGTTTCCCAATGCTGAATCATAATCCAAGTGTCACTTTGCTGGTCGTGGACTAATTCAGAATCAATAAATCCTGATTGCTTGGAATGGAAATTCCGTTCCAAGCCGTCTACGATAGCAATAAAATCATCCTTTGTGAGATGAACCGCCAGCTTCATTGTTACTATTTCTGTGATAATGTACATAAAAAAACCTCCTGTTTTTTTCTTGAGTATAAGCGAAAAAAGGCAGGAGGTATTGAATAAAAAGGACATTTACCGATAAGTGTATTTCGTATTTTCTTTTACAGTCATTTTTTCTTGTTGAAAAACACGGGGGGACGCCCCTGAAAATTTGTGAAATTCTCGAATGAAATGCGCTTGGTCGGCAAAGCCGTTGTCATACGCGATATCTGAAATTTGATTCAGTTTTTGATAGACCAATTGATTCCCTGTCTTTTGAAACCGTTTTATTGAGCGCAGAATTTTGGGTGTATAACCTGTATAGTACTCAACATTGCGCGTAAATGTTTTTGTATGTATCCCATGTTCGGCACAAAAAGATTGTATGGTTATTTTATCGTCCGATTCTAAAAAATCAAGAATTAACTTTGCCTTGCTTATATATCCATCCGTAACTCCACAATGAATACATAAAGCCTTTTCAATGTTATGAACGATAGATTCTGTGGCTGTCTCGTCAGAAACTGCAAATTCCAGACTTTGTGCCAAGGGCGTTGAAATGTCAAATAAGTCCACCACTTTATCATTGATACCCGCTAATGATTTATTGACAAACGGATACAAACCAAAAGAATAAAAGGATATTCCAAACACACGAATTTTTCCCATGTGGTGGATATAACTGTGTCTGCCCCTTAAACCATTGATATGAAATGAAGCAGCGGGAGCATAAAGAGAATCAGTATCATAGGCTATATCTCCCGATAAGTTTAATATGATATCTATACAATCTGTTGGCAACAGCTTATAACAAATGTTTGCATCCGAAACGTCTAAATGCCATATAAATTTTACCCAAGGTTTGAGGCGTTCATCTTTTATAGAATACCTTGTGATATTAAGCATTTTCTTCCTTTTTCCCTTGCACTTCGGTGAGGGCTTCAATAATTTGCGAATATAATCCGCTTGCATTGGCGCGCCAATTTGATTGGATTAATTTCGCTTGCTCTCGTGTGTCTACGGACACAAAAAGCTCAATAATGGCCCGTCGGTCTTCGTATACGCCGCATTTTACTTTGTACTCGTTGTTTTCTATATTGGGGAAATAATTGGCTACGCTTTCGTAGTCTTTTTTTATTTTGCCGCGATTTTCTTCAATATAATTATTGATGATTTGCCGCACAGGCTTGGGAATGTGATTTTCAAAATATTCCAGCGTGGTTAAGCCTTCCTCTGTGACAGAATAGCGCGTGGTGCTGACATCTACCGCGTCAGATTCTATTTCTGTTTCTAACACGCCAGCTTCAACCATTGCCGACAGCGTTTGCTCGAGGGTGAAGTGGTTCATCAATTCTTTTTGTATGATGAAGTCTGTAATTTGTGCCCGAGACATCGGAAGTTCTAGCCGATTGATCAAATATAAAATGAGCAGTTTGTTTTCTGCGTCTTTGTATTCGATTGTGATTGGCATGGATATCTACCTCTCTTCACCAACAAAATAAACGGTTGCTGTAGGAATAAACACGCGATTGGACACCAGTTCGACTTCGCTACCACGGGCAATATGGTCGTTTCCGCCAACAAAAAAACCGACATCGGTGATGCTGCCTACGGATTCTAATGTGATGAAAATATTATAACGCCCTTCTGATGGCACAAGCGATGCGGTACCGTCGGTGCGCAACAATATGTCTTGCGCGGCTTCCACATCAATTTGAATCACACGCCCCAGCGGCTGGCGCGAATGGCGACGATATACGACATCACCAACGTCTATCGCGTCAGTAATAAAATGCCTAAGCCCTTCACCTTGGATGGTTACATAAAAAGGGGTGTCGGGGTTGATGATTTGCCCAAGCCTTTGGTTGGTTTGCCTGTACACGAAGCCGACCGCTACCGCTAAAATGGCTAATATGATTAAAATATCAATGATGCTTACTTTATTTAAAATTTTTCCATTTTTATCCACGCATATACCCCATTCTAATCATTGAAATTCCACAGAAGTAATAAACCCAAGCCCAGCAAAATCCCTGGAACGCGCCGCAATTTCCTGGTTTACTCTGACAATATATTGACCAATTTCTGTGGCGTAATCACTCACATCTGCCCAAGCTTCTACTACAATGTATGTGAATTCCAGCCCCTCAACATGGCTTCGGCGAATAACGTTGTTTGCTTCGTCAGGGACATCTTCAAGGAAGGGTAAACCATATGCGTACACCACATGGCCAATGTTTAAGCCGCGCACACTGTCCAACACCATTGGCCCAGGCACTATCGTTTGATAAAAACCTTCAGGGCGGGCGGGAAGTTCGATGGTAAACCGCACGAGTCGTCCACCTTCTGCCGCCAACTGCTGGGGCGCAGAAAAGATGTGCGCCGCGTAAACTAAGGCGACTATGCCGATGACTAATAGTACATCAATGGGGTTGATGAATCCGAAAAGACGATATTTTTTCAAAGTAATGCCTCCTTTATTTTTGACCAAACACTTTGTGAATGAACCACTTTTTCAAGCTTCCGTCTGGTGTTTTACAATATGGTTTCATCCATTTGTGCGTCGTGCTGCACAATTTACAGTTTCCATGCCTTTTGCAATTAGGAACTGGGCATTTGCAATTAGGGTTGATTTTAGATTCCATTTTATTCTCCACTCATATCATTGTATAAACTTTCTGTTTTTTTAACCATTTCTTCCAGCGTAAAATGGCTGGCATAACATGCACATGAGCCTTTTGCCAACCGCAAGTACATGTCAGGGTCACTACAAAGTCTTTTGACTGCATCGGCCAACGCAGACGGATGGCGCGTTGGCACAACAATGCCATTTTCGCCGTCTTTGATGACATAAGGATTGCCACCATAATCGGTGACTATCGCTGGTTTTCCAACACTCATGCCCTGTATTAACGCAAGCGATGTCGCCTCGGTGCCAAAAGATGCGGAAAGCTGCACGTCCATGATTGCCAGAATCTCTTCCACTGCTTCAATGAAGCCTAGAAGACGTACATTGTGGATGTTCTCATTTTTTATGCGCGCTTCTAGGTGTGGACGTAACTCTCCATCGCCCGCTATTAGCACCATCACATGCGCTGGCAATTCATGCGCGGCAGTGAGTACATCATTTTGACCTTTTACTTCGGTCAGCCTTGCCATTTGCGCCAACACAAACGCGTCTTGCGGTATATTATATTTTTCTCTTAATGCAACGCGTTCGGCGACAGTATATGCTTTAGCTTGTGGCATTCCATTAAAAATCACATGCATTTTTTCACTATTGACGCCAAGTGCAAGCAAATTATCTTTGGCCGCAGGTGAAACAGCAATGATTGCGTCACTCAAATGGTTATTTAACGCACCTAATATCTGCCGTATGGGAAATTGCGTTTGCATTGGACGCGGTTCAAACACACTGTGCCGCGTATGCACTATCCTGCATTTATTGTAAATACGTGCCGCGATGCGCCCGGAAAGAGACGCGTGTGTGTGTACGATATGCGGCTTAAAATCATGCATAATATGACAAAATATTCTAATGGCATGTGCAGAAAACGAACGTTCCGCAAGATATGGCACTTCTATACAGTGTACTCCCTGGCTTTCAAGCAATGGTATAAGCCGTGCGTTTTCAGGCAAAACGACTTGCACTTGAAAAATGTTTCTATCCAATCCATTTTCACGTGATAACAACGCCAACAAATGATGCCCCGCACCGCCGATATTGCTGTCTGTTAAAATGTGCATGACCCTAATCATGATAGTCTCACTGCTTTCACATGATGGATACGGGCAAATGCTATCCCCAGTCCAATGAAGACATAAAATGTGAGCATCACGCGATAATTGTAAAACACATGGTCGAAAATGCCTTGGAATAAGAAGCCAATCACGGCGGCAATCATTGCCGCGGCAACCACTTTTAAACGAAATTCTGTGGCGTTGCGCAAGAAATTAACCATCACACGGAAAAAGCAAGCCAGCACACCAATAAAAACCAACAGCCCAACAACGCCCATTTCCACAAAAACTTGAATAAACAAATTGTGTGAATGCGGCGAAACAATGGCGGCAAAGGCGTAGTATGGGTAAACACGATTGTAAGCATCAATCCCCTGCCCCAGCCCAATCATCCAAAAATCTTGCAAAATGCGCAGCGACCCCTGCCAAATAGACAGACGAAACGCCGTCGATGTGTCTTGAAAATTGACAATGGACAGCAAACGATTAACCACGGTGGGCGGCAGCACAAAAAGCGAACCCACCAGCGCAGGGATAAACGCAACAATTAACCGCTTTTCGATAATCAGCACGAAAATGCCCGCAGAAAGCGCAAGAGCAAGATAGCACCCACGGGATAGAGTCAGCAATAGATTAATGGTAAGCAGCCCAGTGATTCCCAACGCGCACAACTTATAAAAAGGATTTTTTACATACACGATACAAGCGGCGGCAAGCGGAATAGCCAGCAACAAATATGTGCCATACACATTGGGGTTGCCAAAGGTTGATACGATTCTGCCCACACCGGCAAACAGCTCTTGGTCAAGCCAAATACCAAGGGCATACCCCGCAAACCACTGGTAAACACCAACCAGACCTGTACATGCCGCGCCAATCAAAAACAGAAAAAAGAAGATATCGACGCTGTCTTTAGACTGACAACATGCAGAAATCGCAAACACAGTGGCAACAAACACCGATGTCAGCACCGCTATAGGCATACTGGAGTGTGGCACCAGCGACAAAACACCAGATATAAGATTTAACACAATAAAAAGCAACAAAAAAACCATCATATGGTCAACAACAAAACGGCGGCTTAAAAGCGCGAAAAGCAAAATAGGGACAAGCAACATAGCCAAGTGCATCGTCGGAAGCAATGGTGCGGTAAACGTCACAAGAGCAAGCCCCCAAACAGGTGCGGCAAAGAAAAGCCATGCAAAAACACTGTGCCATGCGCTGCTTTTTGAAGCAACAGAGGGAATGGGCGTGTCTAGTTTATTCGCGGCAGTGTTCATAAGCCAGCTGCCACGCGCCAATGCAGATAATGTTTCAGGGAATTCAGTCGGCGGCTTAAAGGGTTTGGGGAATCCATTCAAAAGCTTGTCTACAATGCGCGCAAAAACACTGTGATGCATCACATGATTATGATGCGCATTATCCGCAACAAAAAGTCCCGCAATAAAACTGCCGCCGCAAAGCCTTTTTACAAAATCCATTGCCCATGTGAGTGCGCGAAAAAACAGACTGCCGTCCATCCAGTTTGAAATAACCAGCCAAAACCTGTTTAGCAACCCTTTATCGCGGGCAACATCACTTGAACTATCTAATTTCATAGCTACCCTTTATCATCAGCCATGAATCAGTCATAAAGCTCATGCCGCGTCCATCGCTTCGGGGAACCATCAATAAATGGTTGTGTGGGACAGTTTCACCGTTCGCCAAATCTTGCCCAGCGGTAATATTCACCATGCCATCAGATCCGGACACTGCAATGGCATTGCCGCTGCGCAAAATAAATTCTGCACCGGCATCTGCAATCAGCGTATGCCCGGCAGGTACAAACAATGCCTCAAAAGGAACTACGGTTCCCACCGCATTGGGGGCGGTGCCCTGGGCGGCACGAAGCATTTCGCCATACACTGTTTCAAAATATATCATTATTTCGGCGAAAATTGCGTCACGCTCGGTTTGAGTAATGGGTTCGCCCGGCACACTGGGCGTGACTGCAATAGGAGGTACAATGCCCGTCCCAATTTGTGCCCTTAGTGCGTTAATCTCTGCGGTTAGCAGCGCAATTCTTTCATCTACATAGCGGCGCGTCACCAACGGATCGGTTGCATCGCCTGGCTGGGCTGTTGCAGGTACGTTGAAATACACCAATGCCACCACGGCAACCAGCACCGCCAAAATGGTTAAAGTTCGATTTTTTTTCATATCCAGTTCTCCTTCTTAATGGGGACTCTGTCCCCAAGCCCCTTCGCTACAGTGGGCAAAGCCCACTTCCGCTCCGCCGCGTCCTTGCGGCGTGGTACACGCTCGCGTGTGCCAAAAATCATCTGACATCTATTTCACGCAGAATATCTTCCATTTCATCTGCGGTTTTTGCCATGTTTACACGCCGCCTTGCATCTGCCGAACCTGGCATCCCTTTGGTATACCAGGAAAGATGCTTGCGCATTTCTTGAATCGGCGTTCTTTTATCAGCGGCAACCATGCGTAAATGGGTTATTGCTGTTTCTAGGATTTGTGCATGGGTTGGCGGCGGAGGACATTTTCCTGTGTCAAGCAACGCCAGCGTCCGGGAAAATAGCCAAGGGTTTCCCATTGCGCCGCGGGCGAACATGAGCCCGTCGCAACCCGATTCTTCTAAACGTTTCATTGCAATTTCCGGGGTAAAAATATCACCGTTTCCTATAACTGGAATGCTGACCGCTTCCTTCACTTTGCGGATGGCGTCCCAGTCGGCACTGCCCGTATAAAATTGGTCGCGGGTACGCCCATGGACGGCTACTGCCACTGCGCCCGATTCTTGTGCAATTCTTGCCATTTCTACGGCATTGCAGGTAGAAGAGGTGAATCCTATACGGATTTTTACCGTCACAGGGCGATGTGATGCCTTTGAGGTCGCAGCAATGATTTGCCCCGCAAGCATTGGGTTTGTCATTAGTGCCGCGCCCTCGCCATTTTTGACAATTTTAGGCATTGGGCAGCCCATATTGATGTCAACAATATCATATGCTACATGGTCCAGCCGCTTAATGGCCTCTGCCATAGTATCCGGCTCGCTTCCAAAAAACTGCACTGCCCACGGGCAGAGTCCATCGGTATTTTCAAGCAACCGCAACGTATTTTTATTGTTATAAACAATGCTTTTTGCACTCACCATTTCAGAAACAGTAAGCCCTGCACCATGTTCCCACACCAGCGCACGGAAAAATTTATCCGTCACCCCAGCCATGGGTGCCATAATCAAACGATTTCGTAGTTGTATTTTTCCTAATTGCAAGATGACAAAATTCCTTCCTTTTGTCCGATTCATCCCTGTTTTAACATTTTCCACAAGAAAATGCAAGTTTTTCGTTTAATTTCCTTTGATTTTTCGCGATTTCGCGTGATATATTATTGGTACACAAAAAAATAAAGCCGCCACAAACGACGGCGCCTTACTTAAAATAAGCCAATGGACTTTCAGGGGTTCGAACCCTGGACCCATTGATTAAGAGTCAATTGCTCTGCCAGCTGAGCTAAAAGTCCATAATGTAAGGAATATATCACTTGCATAACATATTGTCAAACAAAAGAATATTTGTTCGCGTTTCATTTTTTAGTCTTGTACGTTACAATAATTAAAATATTAAAAATTTGAATAGGGGATTTATATGTATATTAAAAAATTAAAATGTTGGTGTTTAGCCATTTTTGCGGCAATGCTCTTTTTTGCCGTATCCACTGTACAAGTACAGGCGGGTTCTAGCAACCCATCCGATACAGATGACCCGTCAGGGCCAAATGTGACAACACCTGTATTTGTGCCAATTAGCCGCATTACTTTAGAAGCACAGGCGGCACAAACCGGGCGAGCATTTTCGCTGACGCCAGTCGTTTATCCTGAAAATTCGACTGTCCGCACAGTTGAATGGAGCTTTCCTCATGGTCACCCGGAATGGATTACTTTAAGCGGCAACACCATCACGTCCAGACACGAAGGCTCTATTACCGTCATGGCCACTGCCGAAGACGGCGGTCATAATAACAACAATTTTACGCAAATTTTCACCATTCATTTTTCTGACTCAGTCATTACTGCCACTTTGCGCGGTATTCGTGATTTACATGTGGGTGTATCTGTCAACGCCTATGTTTTGTTTGAGCTAGAAGGCTCTACTTTTATGAATGAAATTTTTCCCGCCGATTTTTTTGTAACGGGATTGCCCGCAGGGCTTCGTTTTGAAGAGGCGGTGCGCGTGAACAATACACAAGTGCGTCTACCCATTACGGGCACACCATCCGTAGCCATGAACCATGGTGGCGGATGGGGGCGCATTACCCCACCCACCACGATTCCCGCACGTAACATTGCCCGTGCATCATTTCCTGTAGGAGTCAATAACCGTGGAATGGATTCAAATGTTACCGTTGGCGCAAGCGCGGTAGTGGTTCCCGGTTCCATCACTTTTGACCGCTACCCCGACAGCGGCGACCACAGAGATGTTTTCGTAAGCCTTCACAGACGCGACCATGATTTTGTACGTATTGCTTACGGGCGTGTTCAACTGGAAGCCTATGAAGATTTTTTCCATCACCATGATGGTGCGTTTACGATTTACGCATCGTTTCTGCGCCGCATGGCTGTTGGCACTTGGGATTTAGAATTTGTCATGCGCACAGGTGATAATCCTGTTTTGCGCGTGACCATTGTTGATTCGACGCCACCGCCGCCCATTATTCCCGGGCAACCGGTGCGTCCCGGTTTTCCATTGCCAGAGCTTCCGCGTGTCGCCGTTGGGCCTGCACCTATCGCGCCAATGGTTCAGCCCCACCCCGATGAATCGTTTTTGTTTTTAAGCGGCGGGCAAGCTGTGAATTCTGCCAATTTAAATTTTGGCACGACTTTTGCACGGGTGATGCCAACGGTGCAAAACGGTACGGCATCCATGACAGCACGGGCAAATTTATTTGAATATTTGGCATGGCAAGCGCCCCATTCTGGTTTTGAGATGCGTACGCCTTTGGCACGTGTTTTTGTACCTTTAGATATGTATGATTTAATGGTTGGCGCGAGACAAGCCGTAGCAAATCGTGGACTTTCTTCAGATGCAGTGGATATTCGTGTCAGTGTGATCGACCGCTCGGGCGGCGCGCATGTGGATGCTTTAAACGCGACTTTTCCATATGGGCAAGCCATGAGTAATTTGGTTGAAATCAGGGCAGAAATTTTAGAAGCGAATGCAAATGCCGAAACCGTTATTTTCACTGCCAGTGAATTTTACCGCCCCATAGATTCGGTGCATACCATCATGCCAATGGGCGGGCATTTGCGCCCAACGGCTGTGTATTTTAACCCCACGACAGGCTGGCCCGAATTTGCGCCCAATGTGAATCTTAACCAAAACGAAGTGCGCATACGTTCTCGTTTTACCGGAGTACATGGCGTTGTGAATAATGGTATGATTTTTGATGATATCCCTCATGGACATTGGGCGTTTGAACAGGCTTATACTGCGGCGTATTCAGGTCTTGTTGTGGCTGCGGGTGAACTCAACCCCAGTGTGACTATTTCACGCGGCGAATTTGTTCAACTGCTGGCATTTGCAATGCAATTGCCGCGCAGTGATATGTCTGCGGGGTATAGCGATGTGGCATTTGATAGTCCATTTTATGACGGCATAAGCCGCGCCCGCGCTATTGGCATTTTAGGCTTTTGGGGCGGAAATTATTTTGAACCGTACGCACCCATTACACGCCAAGAAATGCTTACAATGGTTGGCATTGCCGCTTGGATGCACAACCCTGGGCATGACATTCTTGCTGTTCCGTTGCAGGGCAGATTTACAGATTCATTGGATGTTGACATGCGTTATTTCCAAAGTGTGCAAGCCGCGCTGAATTTTGGACTATTTGGCGGCAATCCGGGAGGGGAGTTCCGTCCGAATGACTCTGCTACGCGCATTGAGGCGTTGGCGGTTGTTATTAATTTGGCGCGGGTTTTGGGGTTGATGGGTTGATTTTGTTAATCTCTCAGTAGTTGGTTTAGCCTGTTGCATTTTGTAAAGGACTTTTTCATCATTGTAATGAAAAAGTCATAAAAATAGCCCGAAAAAAGGTTTAACCTCTTATCGGGCTGATAATACTTTTATGCTTGGTTGATTTTTGTTTATGCAGGAGAAAGTTCGGGCAGTAAGTTTGTTATATAATCTTCTGTTACTCCCATCATATCGGCAACATCTTTAACTGTATTACCTCTGCTTAACAATGATTTTACTGCGTTCTTCAGGAGGAGTTCCGCTTCTGCCCTCTGCTGGTCGGCTTCTCGCCTAGTTGCCTGTACGCTGTAGTTTTCAATCGCTAACATTTCACTAACGCCCCTTTCATCTATCCGTTCCACCAGTACGTCTATTTCGTCTTGCGGAACGTCAATTTTCCTTAATAAAACGGTAATAACTTTCACTAGCAATTCTTTCAGGTGTGGTGGCACGTTCATGTCTTTTAGACGTTCGATATACTTCTTCGGGAGTTTGCCGAGTTCGCTAAATGCTTCAGCGGTTTTGAGTTTATCTACCATCATAGATAATGAAAGTATGTCATCAAATTCGGCTAAGTCTGCAAAACTGTAATCTTTTAGGCTGACCAGCTCATATTCAAACTTAGGAATGTATTTTGTGAAAATCTCGCTCATTTCTGTGCGGTCTAGGAAATTCATTTCCGCTGTCCATTCGCTCTCGCCGTCATAGAAAATGATGGGCAGTATGGGTGGGTACTTGAAATCCTTTGCATGAGTGATTTTTACGTCCTTGTTTACTTCTTTTTCGTAGTCATTCAATATCAATGCGATATAAAGCAGCATTTTGAAAGGTGCGCGGAAATTTACTTTTGATTCGTGTTCCACGATTGCAATAACGAAAAGTGATTTTCCGTCATTTAAGTTTACACGTTTTATTGTATCCCCATCTTTTTGCTCTGATACCAAAGATATTAACCGTTCTGATATATCCTCTATGTTTGCTGGGGCAACGTCTTTTAGAATATCAATAGGAATAAAGTTGCGTAAAAACTCAGCAAAAAGCTCTGGCTCGGCTAGTATTGATTTTACACTGTTGTCTTTTGCTTTATGAATTACTGCCAAGCTATCACTCTCCTGTCTTGTGTACAGTCTTCCGTTGTGACCCATTATAAATCACATCAACTGCTTTTTCAAGAATTGAAACTCAATACGAAGTTCAATCCTCCCCTAAATAAACACCCTACTTTGACACCCACAAACAAGCGAATGAGCGAAACAAGCAACTGTAAAAAATTTACAATACGCTTCTGTTACACTACATATTTACTCTTTGATTTCCAAAAATAAGACCCCGCGAAGGCTGTCTCTTAGCTTTCTTGCGGGGTCTATTCCAGTTTTTAGGTGCTAAAGTAAAAAATGTTATAATCGTCAAATTTTGTCTTGAAATTTATCTTTGCGCTGTGGAAAAGGGGATGCTTTGGATGAGAGGATTGTCGCATGGGCGGGGCAGCGTGGGTTAAAACCTGCGCGGTAGTCTATTTATATCAATTGGGCGAGTGGTTGCAATTTAAAAAAATAAAAAAACACTTTGCGTAAGGTCTTAAAACCCTACGCAAAGTGTGTAAAATATCAATACAAATAAAATTGGCAAATAAAACTTGATGAAACATTCCAGTTTGACTACCTTACCGCTTGCATCCACCGTCTCACATTTGGTTTCCGCCATTCACAAATATGTCTGTACAGGTGGCGCATCCGCCATGGATTCCCCATATCATGAATGTTTAGGTAAAGCAGCCCCCCTGGTTTGGATAGACATGACCAACTACTGAAAACAGCAAACCGACAAGCACCATTGCGCGCATGTTTCTTACGGCACAAGCCCAGTCCTAACAGCAGTTTTACATATCCATCCGTTTTGCCTCAAAAAAGAAGCAAAGGGCAAGTTTCAAGGAAATAACCGAGTACAATATCTGGCAGCAGTGCCGTATATGCGTAGGGATGGGGCGACCATTTATCGCTAGGGACGGGTAATGCAGTCTTGTAAAGGT
>Ga0123352_10007224_pt1 | contig 17087 bp, 12 predicted proteins | sample TergutLab28metaG_FD_89700 | JGI IMG/M metagenome (GOLD analysis project Ga0123352, IMG submission 89700) | Labiotermes labralis P1 segment gut microbial communities from Petit-Saut dam, French Guiana - Lab288 P1 | ecosystem: Host-associated > Arthropoda: Insects > Digestive system > Gut ... | reverse complement strand
TAATGTTGATTACCACATTGTTCGTTTCGTTCTTGGTTTGCTGTAGGTTGGAGGTTAGGTGCGGTTAGGCTGGAGTAGTGTCCGGGCTGCAGGCTAAAGTCGTGCTTTAGCCCTTTAGTAGTACCACAAAATAATAAGTGGCATTTTTATTTTTCAGTTATCACAATGATGCACGGTCCAGCAAACATCAAAAACAGGAAATTATATGTGTTTCACGTTACTCTCAGAAGAGCCGGGATACCTCAGTCTGTGTAGTCACTAGACTGCAGGGTGGACAACCGAGGACTTGTGGGTTGATTCCCGTCAGGTGTAAGAGATTTGTCACTTCTGCAAAATATCCAGACCTTTTCTAGAGCTCACCCAGACTCATATTTAATGGGTACGGGGGGCACGGTTTCATGAGGAAAGCAGCCGTCGGTGAAGCTAACCATGCACCTCTGTCTTGTGCCAAGGTTAAGAATGCATGGCGCTACTTGATGGTGTGCACAGGGACTTCACTTTTAAAATTATTCTGGGAGTAAGCAAATACTTTATTTTTTTTAACAGCATTAACTGGTAATAACTGAAGTGGAGATGCAGAGTGTTGTTGTGAGGTAAGAACTGAATTTTTATATATTACATGGAAGAATTTGGTGTTTCAGAGTGTTAACTCAATTCCCTGTTCCTGTAATAAAGGCTTAAAACCACTGTGGTAATATGAATGCATGGGAAAATTTTGGTCTCATGTATCATCAGTTGCTATGCTGCAGTGATGTCACCCACTCCATAGCGAGGAGTCCAGTGGTTAAAAAAAGCTTGCTATAATGTGCCCAATCTACCTGTTTATTTAAACGGAAATCATAAAGCTTTACCTGTATAAAAACTGAGATCAGAATGAGATGGAGCACTAGATATTATAGTTATCCAAAAGAGAAGTTGCCTCCATGTGTGCCACTTCTTCAAACTGTATTGTAGGTGTGAGGAAAAAACTCTTACATTACATATCTTGAAACCGAATGGAGGTCAGAAGTTTGCTTGTTATTTTGGCTGTTTTATCTCTGGAAAAAGGGCTCCTGCTAGCCACTGGGTAGGATGCTGGGTGAATACCAGAGCTAGTGAACTTTAATACAGAAATTTATAAAAATAATCTCTTGGATGGTCAAGAATTTGTATGAACAATAAAGGTAAGATTAATCTTAGAGAAATATACAGTGGGGTCGGAAATGTTTAGAATTGGCTCAGAATTATTTCCAATAACACTCTTATATTAACCCTATTAAATGTTTGGGTTTTACTCCCAATTCTGGAATTGAAGAATTTCCTAGCCTGAAATGTTTTTGAAGAAGTTAAAGTAATTTTTAAAGGAATTAATTAGAAATATTTACTCTCTGCTCCACGATTTGTACTCTGAATGCTCTGAACTTGCCTGAACTTAGAAACGTATTTTTGGTTGTCATAGGCCGCCGAGGGGTTCGTGTTTGTTGTGGGCTGTAACAGAGGGCGCATTCTGTATGTGTCACAATCAGTGTCTCAGATTCTCAACTACACACAGGTAATTAAAGAAGAGAGTTGGTCACACAACAATATTACTTAGTGTATACTTTGTGACAAAGACCTTGGAATATCGTGCATACAGCCCTCATCTGGAACTGAGCAATTATTATCTGCTTTCATCATGGCGGCCACAGATTAAGGATGATTGCGAGGTGGAATATTTGTAACTTGGTAGGTGATAACATAAGAAACGTGCATAAACAATAAATAGGCCTATAAAAGCTCGCCCCATGATGATGTGATAAATGTCTCCATTGTACCAGGGACTGTGTGGAAGAGTAATGAAATAGCAGTATAGTGAAATCTGAACAGTTCTTGTTGAAGTCAAAAATAAAGAAGCAAAAATATTTGCACTGTAATCTCAACTTCTGACCTCTTAAATCTACCTCAGAGACATGGCAGCAGAAAGTTGGTGATCTAAGTCAATTAATACAAGAGTGGAAAGTAGCTGTGAGTGTGTTGGCATTTGTGGGTGTCTTGGATTCACATACACTTGACTGAGCCAAATTTACTCTTTTTTGTAAGGAAATGCACCTTACTTCATCAAAATCAATTGATATATTTTCATGAAACTTTGTATCAACAGAACAGCCCACCCCCACACCCATTAATCCACTCTTAGTTTCCTGCCATCAGTAATATTAACATAGCTCTCATGAGAAAATGACAGTTGAAAGTGGCATTACTCCTACTGTAACATTGAATGAGGTCCTAAAATATTGTATTTTAATATGCTTTTGACAGAAATCTGCAAATTTCCTAAAATGTTTTCCAGAATGTAAATAATGCCATAGTAATGGTACATTCTATGCATTTAGCTTCTCTTGTTTGAGCAGTTAATAATGGGTAATTGGATTAACCACACAGAAGCAAGCATGAAGACAGACCATGAGCATACCCGTACATTTTGAATGAAGTGTTTTTAATAATTGGAAATATAGTGATGGTGGAACATTGAGATTACTAGGTCTGTCAAATTTAATATAGTTGGAAGGTGTGCTAGATAAAATTGTACATAGAAATGAATGACTGAATATTGTAAGTACAAATTTATGTTTCATGTGACTTGACTGTTTGAGTAAACTGTAACGTCTGTAGTAAATTGGGCATCAGAAGTTCTTCCAAGTAGATGGTCAGGCATAATTGTAGCTTAATCATGCGGTTGTTATGATGTAGTTGCAGAGCATGCCATGTGTATCAATAGAATCACTGTGGATGTGTTAGATTCAACATATCTCTCAGATTATGTTTCTGCCTTGCTTGAATACGGAAGTACAACTGGGTTCCCTGATATTGCATTTTAGAATAATCTAGCAAGTGGATAAAATGTGAGACATTATTCAAACTATGATGCACCTTTGTCAAAGCCTTAGTCAGTGATTTCCTGGTGATTATGTTAATGTGCATTACAGGGTGACCTGTTGGGCCAGTCATGGTTTGATATCTTACACCCAAAGGATGTGGCCAAAGTAAAGGAACAACTGTCATCTTCTGACCTCAGTCCACGGGAGCGACTTATTGATGCAAAAAGTAAGTTAAATGCTAGTTCTACCTAACAGGTATGTAAGTATGTTGCTTCTCATATTTCAGGCAACTAGTATGTTTTAATTTTTTATCAATCTAGTTATTGGTGAGTCAGGGTAGTTCAATCAGTATGATGATGACTTTGGCTATGATGAATGGGTTTTGGTGGGTTTTGTTATTATAGGATCTGAGCAGTCTCCCGCACAGTGGGTAGGTCTACTGGTAAAGTAACCATTTACAGCCTGGGTCTGAAACAATGAAGTTATTCCCCAACATTTCTTTGCAACTCTATGGTATGTCAATAATGCATGGAAATATCTAAATTTTCTGTAGTGATTCAGGAATCCTGCAAGTTTAAAATTCCCTCATCATCTAATTTTTCTTTTTAATTTTCAGAGGAAAATATTTTATATTCTTGTCCATCTTCAGTTTACAGTTTTTGGCTACATCTGTAATGTCAACTGCTTGTTCAAAATCTTTGCCTTTCCCTGCTGGTGAAGCTGACTGTTTGGCATTTTATGTTCCGTAAGATTGTATGTAAAGGTAAAGTGATGCCGTTACAGGCCCAGTGTGGCCCGAGGGTGGGTAAAGGTATAGCTCTATTTTTCCATGACTGTGGCACTAGAAGGGGGTGAGTGGTCAGCAGCACGCCCCGGCCGCACTTTACCTTCGGGAAAGACCCATTACCCATTTTGCAGGAGGCTGGGTGGGCCCCAGGGCCGGTCTGGACGGACGGAAAATCTCGCCCCCCACCGGGATTCGATCCCGGACCGTCCAGTCTGTAGTCAGTCACTATACCGACTGAGCTACCCTGCCCAAAATTAGGCAATTATGGTAAAGTCAAATGTAAAACTATCATTGTGCCTAAGCACCACAGTAAGTATGCATATAGAGGCAAGGAAGTATGTCTCCATGAATTCTAGACTGTACCACAAAGTGGAGGCAAATGTTCAGTTGGCTACTCTGTTGCCAAGGAAAGAGGTCCTTGTGTCCATTTGATAGGCAAGCGGATAGTCCATAGATTTGGACTTAATATGATGGAAAAAAAAAGAATCCTCTTTCCACCAGGAAGTGAGTTTAGATTATCTATCCAGCAACCAGTCAAAATTTTCTAAATCAGCTTGGGGTATTAAAGTTTAAAAGTCGTCAACACATCTAAAACAGTGTTCTCCTTCCACATGTAAACAGACTGTAACATTACACCAAGTCTGCTTATTACATCAGAAATGTGCTGAACACACAGTGTGTGACACAGTGGGTTGATGCACTGCGCTACAAGTCGGAAGGTCCCGGGTTCGATTCCCGATGGAGTCTTTGACATTTTCCATTGACATAATCCTTCCGACCGCACTATGGCCCTGGAGTTGACTCAGCCTTTGACAGAAATGAGTACCAGGAGTATTTCCTGGGGCGTAAAGGCAGCTTTTGTGTACAGCTGACAGCCTTACAAACTTCATGTGCCGATTGTCTTGAAATCGGGGAGCCTCAACCTCCTGAAACCCTCAGGACCTTTCAGGCCTGTATAGGGATTGCTTTACCTTACTGAACATCCTTTGCAGCCATGTTGCCCCTGAAAACAGATGTTCCACAAGGTGTGTCGAGGCTCTGTCCTGGTGCGCGTCGTTCTTTCTTCTGCCGCATGAAATGCAAATTGTCAGCGCAGTTGAAGGAAGAGGCTGACACCACTACTGGATGCCACCAGCGCAAGAAACAGCAGACCTCAGGTATGGCACTACTGCAAGAATTGTTGCAAGATTTTCTCACTAATTCATTTCAGTGACACTAGAGTTCAATGCAAATATTTGTATTCTGAGATCACCATAACCCAGGCATGAATAAATACTTATTTTTTTAAGAGAGAAGTTTTGTTGAGCAAGAAAGAATACACAAGATTTAAGGTTCTCGTGGAAAAGAGTGTTCACCTTACCCATGTTTTATTAATTATATTTTGTAGTTGAGATTTTCTCTTGTATGTCTTTTTTACATATCCCATGAACACAGTCCTGTTTGTCAATTCAGCAATCTGACTTTCATTTACATTGCTCTTATTTTAGTTCCTGTGAGTGACAAAAGGAACTGGAGTGCAATAAGTAACAGTAAAAGTTAAAATTTTAGCTGAAGAAAGGAGAATTTTGGATCAGCAGTCACTTTTTGTGACATTTGAATGATTTTGATATTCACTCCAAAAATAATGTCTGTGGCCACCTAGTGGGCTTACATGAAGTAGGTTTATGAAAATTAATTGGAGGAAGCAGAGGGAGTAGGCTTGGCCAGGATGCCTAAATTATTAGTTTGGGGAAATGAATTACCTTATTTATGATGCTTAAGCGTATATATTTACAGCATCTATCTCTCTGACATTCCCTTCAAGCAACTTGGAAATTAAAAATCACAGTTGAAAATTGTAATTATGAAGTTTTTAGTCTTCAAAAGGCAATCCAGGGAAAAATTATTGATGTTTTCCTGCTTTATAAGTGAGTCACAGATTTCCCAAAACCTGATGTGTTTAGAAATACAAACAGAATTTTTGATAGGGTATGATGCAACAACACTTCGGGCTTACCCACCACACTGCCATCGCTGGAAAATCGAGAACACTCATCACTGGATGGAAGCCTTAATTAGCATTATAGCTTGAATATTGGGAACACCTTTTACCCAGAGAAAATCTAACACCCTCTCATAATGCCATTGCTAGGATATGCAAGAACAAAAACTATTTTTACTGTAAATTTAGTGTCGAATTTTTGAATGGACATGTAAAATGCAGAGGTCAAAAATTTTAAATGAGTCCAAGAGAGGTGCAACCTACTGAAGAAAGCACTGTACATTGTCAATAGGCTCCGTTATCTGTTGTAGTGTCAATGATGAATCAAACCTAATATCATCTTCCTATAAGTCTGTGATTTAGCACACTCTTAGATATTTGCTGTATATGTTCCATCTATTCTAATTTGTGATTCTGTATTTTTTGTTTAAGGAGGATATGTATAATTAAGTAATGTTTCATACATTATGGTAGATACACTGTGTGTTAACATAATTGTCATTTTTGTTGTCATTGTCGTCATCATATCAATGATGATGATTAAGACAACAACCAAAACAATAACAACAACAACAACAACAAACAAATATATTTAATTGTGTATTGTTTGTGTTCTGTTACAGACAGGAAGTACTCTGTGATACAGTGCACAGGGTACCTAAAGTCCTGGGCACCAGCAAAGATTGGCTTGGAAGAATCTGAAGTGGAGGGAGATGGAGAAGCATGCAACTTGTCATGTTTAGTGGCAGTAGGACGTGTACAACCCCAGATAGCAGCTCCCCTCTCCCCTAACTTTACAAGAAATGGATGTTGTCGGCAGCCAAGCATTCGCAGTATACAATTCATATCCCGTCATGCCATGGATGGAAAGTTCCTTTTTGTTGACCAGAGGTCATTATCAAACATGACTTATCTTAATTTCTTTGTCCACTTTTATCTTTTTTATCTTTTTCATTTTCTTCTCTTCATTGTTGTCCTTATTCTCCTTGCAATTTTCTTCACCACATGATTTTTCTCTATTTCTATTTTCTCGCTGTTCCTCATCTTCTGCTCCTCTGGCTTCTTCTCATTATTAATCTCTTCCATTTTCTCGTCCTGTCATGTCTTGCTTTGAGTTCCAGTAATACATGGAAATTCCCAATTTATCTTCTTCATTCATAACAAGTCCTTTGCTTCAGTGCATGTCTTGTTCTTTCTTTTTTCTCCCATTAATATCAAGTGTTACAGAGCAGCCCTTTTGAAGGCCCAGCACTAGTTACTTCCTTCCTACCTGTTGGTAGAGCCAGACGCCTGTCCTCTGTCAACCCTTCACACTATTACCTTGTCCTTTCCACTTTTGCTTATTTATCTACCCTGATGATGGATGCAGTGGTTTTCTCTGACACATCTGTGCCTACTTGTCAGCGTGTCACATCCCATAAGACAGTAATCTTCACAGTGACCACTGTGAGACTCCAATCTCACATACCTTCCATTTCTTTCTTATTCCTGTCCTGCATTAAAATACCATTAGAACATACATTTGAAAATTTCAAATTTGGTCTTTCCTTCTTTCTTTCACTTTAAGCAGAACTAATAGGAACACATCAAACTTCACACCCTTAGTTACTATAGTTCATTTGTTATGGCTCAATACAGATGTCATACAGTCAGTATGTTGCTGTTTTACATTCCACAGCAATGAGATGTTGACAAGATTCATAGTATTTAAACATTTTTTATGCTGGTAATGCAAACGTTTCAAGCCGTGTCTGACAATTACATTCATTTGTCTTCTTCCAGAGACTGTATATGATGTTATGTAGCAAGGATATGAAGAAATATAAAAAGGTGTAGAAGTTATTAGAATTACAAATTTAATCATGAATATGTGATTGTCAGTATATATATGAACCAAGGTAGTGGTTAGGAGGCAATAAACAGAAATATTCATTTAAGATAATGCATCTATGTGACTCTGATGTCACCATTACGTTTATGAGACACAGATCAGAGTTGTCACAGGCTATCTTACTACTAGCTTTTGTCAGGATATAATTAACTGACCTAATAATGTTCTTTCCAATTTAGAAGTCTAAAAATTAGAACCAATAAAACAGGAGATATTCAAACTTTAATACACCTCATTTAATTTTAGATTAGTACATGTGATTAATCTTTCATCATCAACGTTAAGGCCTTCTGAATCGCATTTTCTGATTTGTTAAAACTAAAACATATATTTGACATTTCTCACAGTGTTATTAGATTAAAACTTCCATATTTTGAAAGCTGGCTCTTAGATGTAGCTAAGCTGTATTGCTGGACTGTCTAATGAACCTAGTGGAGTAAATTTCACTCTTCTACCTGATAACAACAGCTAAGCCAAAAGGAAAATTTCCAATATATGTGACCTTTTAAAAACACAGGTTTGCCACAAACGTCTTGAGTCAGACGTGTTCCTTCTGCAAACTAAAATTATATACTAGATACAGTATATCACGATTTGTGTAATTACTAATTTATAATTCTTCCTGGCCTGTTACTGCATAAACGTAAGCACTTAAGCAGTGATATGGTTATGACATTTTATATTACTTATACTAAATATAGACTGGCTTCGTTAGGTTTTAAATCGTATCTGTTTTAGGTGTTGCTCTCTGAAGATGGGTGTTGACCACTGCAACATGCAGGAGGGAAGATTGTGTATTTCTTCTATATACTTTGTTTGTGAAAATTGTTAGTTTTAATAGTAAGAATAATATAATATTGCATAGAATGAACACTATAAAAACATCAAAGTTTTTTATTCACCAACGAATGCACAAGTGATGGTTTTAAAAACAATATTAAAATTTGCATTAAAATACCTTTGACATGTTTCGGTGTAGTCACACCATCTCCTGGGAGCTCATTATCCGTGCTTGCTAAAGTTACGCTTTGTTAAAATAGTCAATTATGATGGATCAGTGTATGATTAAATCGGTGGTGATGTGGCTGTGTATATTAGTAGTGACACCACCAATTTAATCATAAACAGATGCGCCATAATTGACTATTGTAACAAAGTGTAACTTTAGCAAGCACGGATAATGAGCTCCCCGAAGTTGGTGTGACTACACCAAAACACGTTGGAGCTGTTGTAATGTAAATTTTAATATTGTTTTTAAAACAATCACTTGTGCATTCGTTGGTGAATAAAAAACTTTGATACTATCAAAATGCACGGTACAAAAAAAAAACTATCAAAATATTTCAATAGTATTGGAACTATAAGTTGTTCTTCTTCCTCTTCATTTCAAATAGTCTGTAGTTCTGTGGGTGAAGTTTGTATTGTAGAATCTTAAAGAATGCTTATCTTTACAGAGCAACATTAGTGCTTGGCTTTCTGCCGCAAGAGCTCCTAGGTACAAGCATGTATGAGTATTACCATAATGATGACATACTTCATCTAGCTGAATCACATAAAGCGGCACTGCAAGCAACAGATGGCATAACAACTCAGGTCAGCTTGTCAACAGATTTCACATTCAAATATCCGTATGTGTGTTTATTAACCCCTGTGCCTTGTTCATGGGCTTGGCTCTTGGGACATAGTGCTAGGCCAAAGTGCTACACCATGAGCCAGACTCAACTTCATCGGGGTACTAATACTTTACTTTTGGGCATTTAAATGGGATTATAAAAATAACATGTCATTGCAGCAAAGCTTCAGTGGGTTTGTAGATGTTATTTCAATAGAAAACTGTAATCCATACCACATGGTCACCTGAAAGGAAAATTGTACTTCTGACAGTGTCATTACTGAGATATTGTTGCAGCGAAACACATTGTGTTCAGATCTGTGAAAGTTTTACAGTCAGTGGTTGATGACAGGCTTTTTATTATTATGCTAATAAACCACAAATCCTTTCTTCACCTCTCCTAAAACTTGTGAGAAACATTATTATTTAATTTTATTTTGTCACTTCTGCAGGTGTATCAATTCCGAAGCAAAGATGGTTGTTTTGTGCGCCTGCAGAGTGAGTGGAAGTCATTCAGAAATCCATGGACGAAAGATGTGGAATATCTCATTGCCAAAAATAATGTTGTTTTGTAAGTAAGGAGTGTGATGCTTTGTATCATCTTTACCACTGATTATTTCACCAAGGTGTATGTCAATTTTCTTCACTTTTTCTCCCCATTTCATTCTTGGTTTCTCCTGTGGCCATTCATGTGACATCCTCATTTAACTGCTTTCAAAGCAGATCTGATGGACGTCTTGGGAACCAGTGCAGTATACTAGTACTGTCTATACATTATCCTGAACTGGCAGTGCAGGTAGAGAAGTGGAATAATTCACATATACAATGCATGGTGTGATAAAATATTTTGCATTTGTGTGTGTGTGTGTGTGTGTGCGTGCGTGCGTGTGCGATAGCTTGCGTGCTTGCACATGTGATAAGTGCATTTTGGTATATGCTAACTTGTATCTTTTCAAAAACACGAGAATAAATAATTGTCAAGGGAATGAGCTTGTCATTTTCAGCATGGCTGTCTCATTCAGCACAGTGACAAGCTACAGGCTGAATGGTTGGTATTCATCTTTCAGAAATAGCAAGATTTTCATCTTTACTGCCATTTTCACTTATCCACTGATTCAAAATCAGCTGTTATTTAATGTGGGGTTGAAGTGGCCGGCTCGTGACGCTAAATGTTTGTCTAGATTTTTCATTCTAGAGCCCACTCCATCTCATGTTCAGTGGATGTCACAGGATATTTCTCCTGAAAAAAAGTGAACTGAGTCCCATATCGAGTGGTTTAGTGTGAACTGTGTCTCTGAGGCATGGTGCTTGAGGATGGTACAGTTTACCTTATCTGTCTTAGTCAGCTGACCTTCTTTGCAGGAGGTGATAAAGGAAGTTACATGATGTTCTTTGAGTGCTGTTTTGTCATCATTTACTTTCAGTATCATCCTGCGCAGTGCTCTTGATTCAATTTCTATGACGTTTCCTTCAGGTCTGACATGCGTGTAGTTGAGGGCAGTACTATGAGGTCAGAGGGAACAAGCCAGTCACAACTGAATTTTGACTTTTTCTCTCACTGTAAGTGATCTTTATATGCCACAGTTTCTGCTATTCATTTTGAAAACAGGGAGTCTTAATTAAATACATGTCTGTCTATATTGCTGATTTGTGAATTTATTTAACAATATGGTGTGAGCTGCATTACACAGAAGGATAAGTATGAAGGATGTGAAAGGAAATTGTAATGACGCATTTTGTTGCATTTATGTGAACACAATATGGGAATTTCTTCCAGATTATTTATATTTGAAGGTGAGGGGGACATATTATAATCATACACAAAGTAAAACACATTCTCTTTAGGTATTTTCCAGAAAATCAAAGACTTTGAATGAAGAGGGGTAATCTTATATGCACATAAGTGTGGTAAGTGAAATTGCAGAATCAAGAGGCTGACAGAAATCACAAAAATGGAAGGATAGTCATACTACCAGTTGACAGTTGAAAGCTTAATTTCCTGGATATGATTCAGGAGTGCAAAGAGCTGAACTGCGACATTTGATTTTATTGTTGCTAGGAATACTACTGTCTGTAATTATGTGAATGTGTAAAGAATATGCAAGTTTGAGGTAGTAGATATTATGTACCTGTGACAGTTTATTATTTATCTCAACATTAACATGTCTGCCAAAAATTCAATATAAAGGGTCTTAGTTTGTTATTTAAAGTATAATATTATATATATATATATACAAATATGCTATTCAATGGGAACTGGATCATTGTTTGAAAATTTTGAAACAAGATATTGTTTGGTGACATACTTTAATGCCTGTAATGCACTTCAGCTGCTGGAGGACGAGATATTCAGAAGCTGATAAGCACACATATGGAGGCAAGTAAGATTGGGCGACAAATAGCCGAGGAAGTGTTGGACTCACAGCGTCATGGCGGGGATTCGTCATCTGACGGTAGTCCATCGCCAGATGCAGAAACGGTTCTGCCCCCACAAGTAAATTCGCCAAGTGCAGAGGTACTTGCACACTAGTTCGCAGTCACGCACCCATAATTTTTCGTTGGGGGTGGGTGGCGTGGAGGGCTAACCCAGAGGCTGTATGTAACTTATGTTGGACTTTAAAAAGTATGTTGTAACAATTATGTCATAAATGTAACTGTAACATAATATTGTTGCAACTGAATTTGTACACAAAAATATAATTTCATGATCCGTGACTCATTCACCTAATTTAAATCGCAGGGTCTAATCTTGGTTTTTTAAGTTCATCTAAGACTTCCTTGATTTTCTGTTTTAGTTTTGAAAATTTCAGTGTACTGGTGGTCTGTGTATTGCAGTGGCTGATTTTGACTAGGGGGTAAATCACAAAAAAATGTTTCATTTAATTGTTTCTACAAGATTGGTGTTTCTTTTTTTAAATTTTGATTTCGGGCAGGGGGATGCAGCCTGGCAGTGAATTGGATTCTCAGTTTTCAGTATAAAATGCAGTCTTTGTTTGCTCTGTCAAGTATGGAGTAATGTGAAAAGGACCAGAAATATAGTGTCTGAGACAAGATTGTTACACAAAACCTGAAAATAGATGAATGACAATAAAATTCCCTTGGGAGTGTTAGAAATGAAGATATCAAATAAACGTCTATGTGGGAAGCAAAGTGAAAACAAATATCCTGAAGATAACAGAAGACAACAGCAGTATTTATAAACATATAAGCATATATATTGAGGAAGTCACATCATAAACTGATCCCTTCTGATGGAAACATCAGTGATGGTGGTACTTTGTATACACCATCGTCATACAAGTTGGGTATTTCTCGCAACAAATCTTGAGCTGTTCTTTATCCTCTCATTAGCACTCTTTTTGTATCTCTGTCTGCTGTTTGCCTTGCATGGTCTCTCCACCTGGTTCACAATGTCTTCACTTTTGATGCTGTCAAAGGAGTCTTGTAACCATAACTGACATGCCCAAACCACTGTGTGTTTAACTTTCAAGTTGTTGTTCTTGTCCCATTAACTACAGTCTGTGAATTGAAGTGTGTAATTTCTATGAAACTTATTTATATAACAAAGTCTAGGCATACAATTTTGAATTTCCATTGTTACTTAACACATGCAATTGACTGTCTTGTTTGGCTCACAATTAAAGAACAAACCAGATTTATTACTTCTGGGCTAATGGAATGGATATGTTTTAGTAGGAACTTTGAACAGTGGGGATGATGTCAATTTTGCAAGTGTAAGCAAAGGAGAATAATTTCTTGAAATTCCTATAACTTACTATAAATCTTTCATGTACATGATTTCTTTAGGACTTACAAGTTCATTAAACAATTTATTTTCATACAAGGTGGCTGGAGGCAACAAATCTGATACGCAGACATATGCTATTAAAAGACAGCTTATTAAAATGTTCTAGACTTTGGTCACAAGCAACTTAAGTGAACAACCATCACAACAGAGAACTACTTCACCACTTCAACGGACAAATCACAGCAACAGCAGCAGCAGCAGCAGCAGCAACAACACATCTGGGTTGTTCAGTCACATCCGTGACAACGTACAGCTCTCAGCCGCTAGTGAGCCAGGTGAGGTCTTGCTTGAAGAATTCTGCTCTGACTCAGGTTTCCGAAGTTCCTCAGGCAAGTTTCTGCATAAACTAATAATAAATATTACTGCTTACTAGTAGAACCTAACTGTTCAACATTGCTAATACCCAAACCCACATGACACAGTCCAAACCAATTCTATCAGTCTCTCATTCTGACAAGTTACTTTATTGAAAGTCACCTTAATGTTATCCCCTTCCACTTTCTGTGTCCTCCAAATTGTTTTTTCCCCCCCAACAGGTTTTTCTACCAGAATACTATACTTCTTATTTAGTCCCCATCCCATTGTAGTCTGTTGTTCTTTGACTCAAGCATAATATCAACTAGTTGGCCTCAACAAGTAACAAAAATCCTAAACTGCCCACTTATTTCATTCCTTTTTGGTACATATATTTTCTTCAACACTTTACGTGTATTTTCAAGTCTTTGAGAAGTATTTCAATATGGGAACCTCCCATCTGTACATTTTCCAAAATTTGTTTAGTTTTTTGTTTACTGTGTGCATTATTTATCAAACTGTGTGACAAGTTCTTCTGTTCACTGTCACCTTATAAGAGTACCGTGATAAGACCAGTGGTTATGTTCATCCTTTACAAAGTCCATACTGGATTCATGCAGCAGAAGTTGTGTTGACCTAACAGTCCAGTTGCACATTCTTTCTCTGTCCATATTCAGCAGTCTCCTGAAAGTTTACTTTGGGGACTTACACTACAGGCTATCAGAAACATTTTAGGTGCATTTGCAAAGTTGCAAAAACAAAGTGGTAGCTTTTCATGCCTGTCTGTTTGTCTGTCCATCCACATGCAACAGCTTGACTCCTGTTGGATGGGTTACCAGTTTGGTTAAAATCGGGCAAAAATAACAGGCACTTTGCATGAAGAACTATGTACATTTATGACTACTTTGCTCACTAATATTACCGTGGTTGCCTTTGTTACCAAGGTTTCCAGTGTTTATAGTATGCTACAGTTACCTTGGTAGCACTGTTGCTAAAGTTACTAGTAACTTCGGTTACCATAGATACCTTGGTTGCTAAGTCCCAATGCTCCAATGTTTACCTTTGCTACCACTGTTACCATTGTTCACTGGTTGCTGTGGTGGATGAATGAACAAAAGGCTTTCACTCTGTGGACATTCCCTATCTTGTGAATATTGTGTCCGTTGGTCCAATATTAGGGATACTTTACAGGTGGCTGAAATTAAACTTTATCATCTTTACCAAAAATGGCTCACTGCTTGAACTGTTGGCATATAATATAAAATACAGCTGTCACAACATTTGAGACATAGTGCTTAGGCTTCTTGAACCAGATTTTAATTTAGATGCCATCCTTAAGGGAAAAATAGGTTTATGATTATGCTGTCTGTGATTGTGCATCTTTTTCATTTCTGAAGCGTTGACTGATTTTCCTGAAAACTTATCTGGATGGTGGAAACTGTCCCCCTCCCCACCACTACATGGTAACAGTGTGGCAGATGTATGAACTTGTGTGATGGAAGTATATTAGTGACACATGACCTGAGTCTGTAAATTGATACATATTAATACAGTAAAAGATGTGACATCTGGCACTGGATAATTCAGAGAGTTCTGTTCGCTGCACAGTTACTCATTATATTTCATGATTTCATGAACTGGTGCCACCGAGCGTCTATTCCAAGGGTTCAGCAATCAAATGTTGGCGCCTTTTAGTTATTTAAGCAGTGTGCTATGTAAGTAGTAAAGAAAGGAGAACAGGAAGTGCTTCAGTGACAAGAGTTCATGATGTCATATATCAAATTAAATGGTTGAGTCTGTCAGCTAGGCTGCTAGGTGTACTAAAATATCCATTAGATGTAATATTCAGAAAATCAAATATCTAGCAACACTTTTAGTCCTGAAGGTACCGGATATTACAGCTTTTACTGTAGTTGCAACAGGGAAAGAGGTGTTATGATTTCTACATTATCATCTTGTTATCAGTTAGTAATTTTGTTGAAGGCAACAATTTCATTATTAACCCTTTAAATGCTGAATTAAATCCCATCTGCCATTTGCTGGCATTATTAGGAGCTCACCATATTCTCCACGTTAGCAGGATAAGGGTTAATATTTTTAGGGTATTTTCAAACAAGGTGAAACACAGAGACACTAGCTGCATGTTTATGTGTGTGTGTATACATATGTATATGTTTGTGTGTGTGTGTGTGTGTTTATGTGTGTGTTCACGTGTTGATGTTGATGCATGTGTCCTGTCATGTTAACATTGTAATGGCAATTTTCATTCATTTCCTCTGCAAGGTACCCCGTTTTCCTTTCTCTGCATTACCCAGTTCCTTGATGCACCTCATTCTCTTCCCTTCCCAACAGATTGATGACTGGTACTACCTTGTCTTCTGGCCATCTTCACTGCTGTTTGCCTTAGGCGTAAGACACCAAAATATAAAGGGAAAAAAATGACAGTCTTCAGATGAAAGGTAAGGAGGTGGAAGAGAGATTCCTTTCTTCTCAGAGATAAAGGAAAGTAGGTGGATCACTTGATTTAGATAGTGGGGAAGGAAGTGAGAGCCACCAAAAGGAAAGTCAAGGGGGTGAGGGTCACCAGTCAGAGGGAAGATAAGAGAGATACAGTGTTCATCAGCATGTGATGGTAGGAAATTGATGTGTAAGTCTGCATCTGAAAGAATGGGACAGATTTATATCTGTCTTAGGAAAGGGAAAGACAGGAGAGCAGGAGAGTCAGCTGTCTGAGATGCTGTAGAAGGAATACAGAGCACCAATCTGGGAAGGTCCAGATACGTGTGAGGCTTGGTGTTCTGAGAGGAAGAATAGAAAAATGGTCTCCTATGTCATGAATAAATGGATATGGGTCTGTGTAACTTCTACTACCTGAGACAGGAAGATGGAAAGGAACATGATGTGTGAATGCAGATAAGGTATAGGGTGTCAACACTCTCAGGGGGAAGAGAGAGGAAGGTAATGTAATTCGTCATGGTTAGGTGGGAAGAAATTGAGTGAGAATGTGTGGTATGGAAGGAAGAAGGGAGAAGGATGATAGTCACCAGTTCAAGAGGGAAAGGAGAAGCATTTACTGGTTCTCCGAGAAAAATGGCTGTATCCTTCCCACTTTCCTCACAGTCTGATGAATCAGTGAAATTCGCCCCTCTCTGACTCCTTTCCAGTCCATTCCCTTTACTTTTCTTTCATAATAATATGGAGCTGTCATACTGAACGGTCTTGACGATGATCCTACCTCTGCTTATGTTTCTATGATTATTCCTGTTTCACTCATGGCACCTGCTGCTCTTTCCATCTTCACTTATAAAAATAAAAAAATTATTTATTGTCTAATTCCTGAACATCACCTCTAATGCTGTTAATGGTAATATTTTTGGAGCTGGAAGAGTGTAGTCAGTATAGCTGTAGGCTACACACTGGACGACTGAGGGATCATAGTGAGAGACATTTCTCTTTTTCAAAACGTCAAGACCAACCCTGGAGCTCACTTGCCCTACTGCCCAATGGGAACCAGAATTCCTTTCCATGGGGTGTTCAGTTGACTTCTCACCTCTGAATAGTGCCAAGGTTAAAATGCTTGGGAGTATACTTCCACTTCCTCATGTGTTATGTCATGTGCAGGGGCAACTTTACTTTTTTCATGTGTGGTAATATTTCAGTATTTTATTGTATTGTATTTATTTTCCTCCAGTAAATCTTTGTAGATACAGAGCAAGTCATTATGTACATAGTATGCATGGCATTTGTCATTGTGCAAGTACAAGTTTATCCTTAGAACTAGGAACATACAATTTTCTCTTAAATTTTAATAAGTACATTAATTTATCAATGCACTTCGTAGTATTGTAAATTAGTCTTGCATGGTACATATGAATAG